>Ga0209979_1001872_pt1 | contig 21596 bp, 12 predicted proteins | sample AnhtaG_FD_183114 | JGI IMG/M metagenome (GOLD analysis project Ga0209979, IMG submission 183114) | Deep subsurface microbial communities from Anholt, Denmark to uncover new lineages of life (NeLLi) - Anholt_01485 metaG (SPAdes) (version 2) | ecosystem: Environmental > Aquatic > Marine > Oceanic...
CCGAGGACCCGGCACGAAGAATATTTCTTTAATCGCGGATTGCGCTGATTAAACGGATTTTTTAGCCATAAAGCCACTAAGGCAAAAAGAAACAGAGTAATAGAGGGAATCTCAAGAACCTTTTGGCTGTGTGGGCCGGTGGATTTTGGGGGGTTTCGGCGGTTTAGGAGGATTTGGGGTTCGGTAGCCATTAATTAAGTCCTCCGAATTTACGATTGACGATGGACGATTGACTATTCACGAATCACGAATCTGGGCCTGCTGGCCCCTCCGGCGATTAGTAAATGGTTAATTGGCGACGTGAATTTCAAATCTCAAATCTCAAATTTCAAATTGTACTGTCTCTCTACTATTGGGCGAACCTGCACGTTTGAGTCGAAAATAGTGCTCGATTCTCGATTCCTGATTCTCGTAACTCGATGTGAGAAAAGGAGATAAAAATTTTTTAGATTTTTCGATTTTAGGTTCCAACTACCTGCACTTTTGGTCGAAAAACCGCAAAAATCTTGCCTAAATTAACACAAAAAAGAATATTACCGCGGAGGGCGCAGAGAAAAATTTAGCCGCGAATTAACACGGATTACGCGGAGGGCTTTGACCACGAAGGCACGAAGAACACGAAGAAAGACTAAAAAACAAGTTCATTGTTCGTAGAAATATAGCCACGAAAGAGCACAAAAAAATTAGCCACAGAGGTCACAGAGTTTATTAAATTTAACCACGAAGACACGAAGAAAAATTGGCCACAGAGAACGGAGAGAAAATTCAATTAAAAAGTAAAAAATTAGCCACAGAGTGCACAGAGGACGCGGAGAAATATAGCCACAAAAAGGCACAAAAGTCACAAAAGAATATAGCCACAGATTTCACGGATTTCAGGACAAGAATTAACCACGAAGACACGAAGACATAAAGAAAAAATTAGACGCGGATTTCGCAGATTTCGCGGAGGATTTTGTAGACGGGATAACAGGATTAACAGAGATTATGTTTTTGCCGGCTTTGGCGTCTTCGGCCGAACCTTTCCTCGAAGCAAGCTTCTGTGAAACGCTCAGCCTTAGCCGCCGGGTCATATTTCAATGCCCCATTTGTGAAGCCGGCGAAAACGGTGTTTTATTAGCCACGGATTTACACGGATTTAACCCCATTAGAAAAAGAGAATGCACGTTTCTAACGGGGTAAACGGATAAGAACCATAATAATTCTGTCTTTCTTAGCAAAAACGACAAAAAAAGTGCTTTTTTTGGTTATCCTTTCTCCTATTGAAATCCGAACTCTATCCCGTATAATCTCCCTAAAGTGTGTGGAGTTCCTTGCATTGACGGGAATTGTGGGTTTTGGGTGCCTCGCCAATCCCGATAAATCGGAACGAGAGAGTTGTTGTTGATGTCTTTTTTGGTTTGATAAAGAGTACTCTATCGACTATTTCTTGTCTCCTTTTGTTTCTTCAAGCTGTTTCTTCTTGGCCTCCCATGCTTCCTTAAACCTCAGAGCTTTATCTACATCCGTTAGCTTGATGTCTGTACCTAATAACCCGTTCAGGGCTATGTATATCTCACTTAGGACATCTAGATTCTCTTCTAGTGGTACCATTGAGATGAGAACAGGTATTTGGTCATACATCGACCTTTCCTTTATCGTTGAAACAGCCGTTTTTCTCTTATGTGGCCAGTTGTTTTTAAGATTCTCCACAACCTCGCTATCCGATACGCTTGGCAAATAATGCATGCTCCTTCGAAACCCCATTTTAAAGAAATCGTCATATATCCTCTTTGCAGCGTCAGCTGCAAATTTCCCCCGTTCGGTTCCCTGCTCTTTTTCGGCAATCTGAAATAGCTTAAGCCAAGATTCCTTATCTCCATTCTGTGCCCTAAGAACTGTTAATAGAAACTTTGATTCAATTTCCATTGCTTTAAGATTTTTTTCTGTTTCTCGTTCCAAGGCCCCTAACTTCTTCTCTGAATCTGCCATTGTCTGATTAATCTTTTCTTCAATCGCGACAAGCCGGCTCTGTAAATCTCTGACTTGGATCTCGACGTCCCTTATCAAGGGAGTAGCCTTTTCGTCAATCTTTTCGCCTATCAGTTTATCTGCAACCTTATCGATCCGCTCTATTGCTTTATCCTCAACCAACTTACGGATGTTATTCTGATTGAATTGCTCTTCGATTCGCTCCTCCACCCGCTTTTCAAGCTTACTAACCCTTTCCTCGACACTGGATTTAATATCACCTATCGTACTGTAAGTAATAAACGTTGCTATCCCCATACCCACAACAAAAATGAATCCCAAGACACCAGCAAGCCACATATAGACGTGCCGGACACCAGCTATCTCTTCATGAGCTCGATCTACAATATTTACATAATGGTCTATTTCTTTATTGTCTTCTTTATTCAATTCTTCTTTTTTACTTTTATCTTCCATTATCACACTCTTTCATTCCCGTTACTTCTTGTTTTTCTGCTCAACCTCTTTTATTGAATGATTCGGCGTGTGCAAACAAGTCCCTTGGGGACAAGTTGCACACCCTACCCGGCTTTTCCATATTTGCTATTTACTCTTTTTTATCCTATCCTCCAAAAGCCTTTCTAATCCGCTCGGCTGTTTTTTTCTCTAATGCATCTTTTGCAGCTTTTTCAACCCAATCAGCAAATTTACCATAATCCCATTGATAAACCTTACCGTAATTGCTGACCCATTTCGGCCCGTGTTTTGTCTGATTTGGCAGAAGTATGCCAAGGATGCCCTTTTTGTCAGCGAGGCTTTTTTTAAGTTCATATTTGCACCATTTTCGATCATGAGTGTGCTCACCAATAAGGAAGCAAGTAACACTGGTGTTGTCAAGACCTTTGTCTATTAATCTCTGAATAGCATGATCACCTTTAGTTTTTGCGTCTTCCCAAAGGGAAGCATCGTAAAATCCGGTATCCGCTGTCGGTTTGAACTGCCCCGAATTACGCACAATGTTTGCGTTCATAATGTCAGCATAATGGAAACTGAAAAACACTCTTCTGGCCATTTCAAACTCCTTTTATTAGATTAATTAACTTTCAGATAGATAAATATGCCGGTCAACATAATAATGACTGCCAAATACAAATTCCTAATTGTATCTGACCAAAACGCTTTGCAAAAAGGGGCCTTTTCTTTATATGGTTCTATATCCATAGTAAATAATTTTAAATCGCTATGGTATTTTGTTATCCCAGCCACATCAGTGTATAAACTTCGAAATCTCCGTTCTTGAGTTAAATAATTTGCATCCAAAAACCAGAATATGAGAGATGGGAATATGCCTACGAGTATAAAGCATTCATTTTTTGTTGACGCGTATAATGCTAAAGTTGCCGATACTATTGTTATAGCCCACCCTTTAATCTGAAAAGAATTGGTATTCATCCTTGTTATTACATTTTGAATAAATTCCAAATGTTTTAATTTGTCGGGTTCCATTGATATCCCTTTCAATTGTTAGTTTTCACAAAACCACCATCACCGTATTACTGGCTGCCTTTAGGCAGATAAATAGTGCGTAGTCAGGTTTCTTTTCCACAATAACGCTGCTCTGCAAATCTTTATTCTGTTAAACTTTCATATTTCTGCCCAGTTAGAAAGTGGCCTGGATCCCTGCCTACAGCATGCAGGGACAAGCGGGCTAAATCGTTAGTATATAGCCGTTCCCGGCTTGTCAAATGTTGATAGTAAAATATAAGGCACCCCCGCCCAGAGGACGGGGCTAAGCAACCCCCAAATAAATTTGGGGGCTAAATAAGTTTTTTTACCCCGTACTTACGTTTGGGGCTCCGTAACCCGCGCAATAAATTGCGGGGCTAATTATCTTTATAGATTCCGCAGTAGGTGCGGAATGACAAACGGACGATTCAAAGAAGTATTCCGCCCCTTGGTGTTTCCTTATTTAGTTAGCTAAAATAGGGTAAAAGGCCGTGAAAGGCAAGGGAAAAAGGAAAAAAAGAATATCGAATATCGAATCCGAATGTCCAATGTCGAAGTGCAGATGCGCGGGATGGAGTGAATATCCAATATCGAATGCGAATGTCCAATGTCGAAGTGCAGATGCGCGGGATGGAGTGAATATCCAATATCGAATGCGAATGTCCAATGTCGAAGTGCAAATGTGCGGGATGGGGAGAATATCCAATATCGAATGCAAATGTCCAATGTCGAAGTGCAAATGCGCGGGATGAGGGAAATATGAAGAAGACCCCCTGCACACCCTACATTGTGAAATTCGAAATCCGAAGCACGAAATACTCCGCAGGACACCTTGCGGTGGAAACAAATTCGAAATACAAATGTACAAAAGAGACCCCCGACAGTGCCGGGGGGAATATAAAGAAGACCCCCAAATAAATTTGGGGGCTAAATATTAATGGATTCCGTGTCCCCCGATAAAGACGTTCGAGGGCAGGCAAGTGCGGAATGACAGTTCATCGAATTACGAGCGACAGAACACTACCCTACTACACGTGAGCCTACCTGATAAACGATAAACGTGATTATGTAAGCTAAAGCGGTGAGTGAGGCGAATTGAAACAGCGCCCAGGGCCACGAATTTGTTTCCCGTTTTGTCATTACAACGGTCGCCACGCACGGCGCAGAAATCAGGCAAAACAACATAATGCAAAAACCCGTCAAAGGCGTATAGTTCGCCTGTAATTTTTCCCGCAAAGTCTGCGATTGCTCGCCGACACTGCCGACTGCATATACTATTGCCAATTGTGAGACAAATACCTCCTTGGCGGCGGTGGCGCCGATAAGGGCCGTCCCAATTTTCCAGTCAAAACCGAGCGGCTTAAGGGCCGGCTCTATCGCTCGTCCTATTCTGCCGACCGTCGAATATTCCAACCTAGCCCGCTGGGCCTGTTCAGAATTCAAATCCGCTAAAAACTCATCGCTCGGCCTGGGGTAACTCATCGCCGCCCAGAGTATAATCGATATGGCAAGGATTATTGTGCCTGCCCTCTTCAAAAACATCCATCCCCTCTGCCACATATGAATGCACACAGATTTTAGCGTAGGCCTACGATAAGGTGGCAGCTCCATAACAAATGATGTGGTTTCGCCCTTAAAAACGGTAAGCCGCAAAACCTTGGCACAGATAACCGCCAATGCAATTCCTATCAAATAAATAAGCCCTAACATAGGCGCCCGCCATTTTTCTTTGAAGAAAGCCGGTATTATCAATGCATAAATCGTCAACCTTGCGCCGCAGCTCATCAACGGTATTACCATTATTGTCGTAAACCTGTTGCGTCTGTTCTCAAGTATTCTCGTTCCCATAATGGCGGGTATTGAGCAGCCGAAGCCGATAAGCATTGGTATAAAGCTTTTGCCGTGCAGGCCAATCCTGTGCATTATTCGGTCCATAACGAAGGCCGCCCTGGCCATATAGCCTGAATCTTCAAGGATCGCAATGGCCAGGAACAGTAAGAGCATATTCGGCAAGAACCCAATCACGCCGCCGACACCTGCTATAACGCCGTCAACCAAAAGAGATTTGAGCCAACTGTCACTACCTGCGGGCCAAAAGTCGGTTATCGTTCTGCCGGTCCAGCCGAAAAACTGTTCCAGCCAATCCATTGGGAATTTGCCTATCTTAAATGTCAGCAGAAAGACAACGAGCATTAGTATCAGAAAAATCGGCAGTCCCAGGATGCGATTTATTACTATAGTGTCTATCATATCGCTGGTAGTGTGGCGCGATTCGACAGTGCTTTCGACAGTTTCCTGGCACGCACCTGAAATGAAGCCGTATCGCCTACCGGCAATTATGATTTCCGGCTCATCAGCGAAAATTGTTTTAAGATGCCCGACACCGGCCCTGACTGCATCGAGAACTTCTTTGCTATGAACTTTTACAGTTACGTCGCTGTCCTGCTCCAACAGTTTAACCGCCAACCATCGGGGCCCGTGCTTTTCCGCTAACCGGCGCTCCTTGCCAGCAATAAGTGTTTCGATTCCTGCCAGCTCTGTCTCAATTTCTTCTCCGTAACTTATCTTATGAGTGCGCTCTATCCTGCCCTGCCGGGCTGTTTCAACAATAGCATCAAGCAACTCTACTCTGCCTTTACCTTTATTACCCACGGTTGGAACTATCATCGCTTCCAAAAGCTTAGAGAGCTGCTCGATATCGAAAACCAAACCCTTTTGCCTGGCAATGTCACTCATATTGAACGCCAGAACCAAAGGCACGTCCATTTCCATTAACTGCGTGGCCAAATACAGATTGCGCTCGATATTGGAGGCATCGACAATGTCAACCACGACGTTCGGCTGCTCCTCGATTATGAAATTGCGTGCGACAAGCTCTTCAATCGAATAAGCCGTCAAACTGTACGTCCCCGGCAAATCCACAACTGTTATTTCGTATCCGGCGTATCTGCACAGTCCCTCCTTCTTTTCCACTGTTACGCCGGGATAATTTCCTACGTGCTGACGTGCACCGGTCAGCATATTGAATATGGTGGTTTTGCCGCTGTTCGGGTTGCCCGCTAAGGCCACGGTAATTTTTTTCATAGCCCGATTATCCTTCCGGTAATCTTGAAGTTAAAAAGTTAGGCGAGCCAAACTGTGTATACAAAAAAAATATAGTCCACCTTAAAAGAAATCGCTAAGCTCTACGTCACCATAATCTTGTGAGCCATACCCCTGCCGAGCATCATCCTTGAATTTTTTACACTTATTACAAAAGGGCCTGGATGACTGTTATTTATGACCGTTATTTCCACGTCAGGTAAAAGTCCCATTGTGGTCAGGCGGCTCTTCAAACCCTGGCCGGCATTTATAGCGGCCAGCTTAACCGTTTCGCCTTCCTTAACTACCGACAACGGTCTTAATTTTTTATCATCCATATTTTATTTTCTCGGTTGTTTACTTATTTGCCTGCTTCTGTCCTGCCGCCTGCGTTTGCGAAACCGCTTAAATTCATCTGCCAAATCACAACCGCTTCTGTTGGTCTGGGTTATAAAATCGGTAAAATCCAGCAATCTCGAAACTACGGCCGGCCCCAATGCGTGTTCGGCCTTGCAGGCCGCTTCCTGGGCGACTTTAGCATCAACGCCCAAAATGTTGACAAAAAATGACTTGATAATGTTGTGTTTTCCGGCGACTCTGGCCGCCTCGGCAACACCCGAATCAGTAAGAGTAACATAGCCGTAAGGCCGGTAATTAACGAGCCCCTTCTTAGCCAAAAGTTTTAAGGCCCCTGTAACGGAAGGTTTTGCCACGCCGAGCAATTTAGCTATGTCCTTGCTGCGGGCCACATCAGACTCACCAGCGAGATTAAAGATGGCCTCGAGATAATCTTCGAGAGAGGCGCTTAAATTATTGCTTTTCGCTACGACCATAAGCTTTTTCCCTTTGCTATGCAGCTTTTGCTAATTATAGTTAGTCTTGCCTAACTTTGTCAAGAGTTTTTTGAGAAATTTTTTGGAAATTAAGAAAATTCGGTGGGCACAGCTCGGCGCAGAGTATGCGGGACAGCGGTAAAAGGCCTTAATAAGGGCACTCGATATAACATTCGTATAATTTTCCGTTCTATAAAAGGTTTGCCTTACGAGCCACTTTGTATTAGAATACTGTTTTTATACGGGGCGTAGCGCAGTTTGGTAGCGCGCTTGACTGGGGGTCAAGAGGTCGCTGGTTCAAGTCCAGTCGCCCCGAATCCTGATAATTCGGGTGATTTCACCGGATGTCTGTGGGGGCCAAAGAAGTTTTTAGTTTTTAGTTTTTAGTTTTAAGTTTCGGTGGTGGGTATGGTGCAAAAAAATCTACTCCGCTTGGGGACGCCTTACGGCGGGCGGATTATTTATATAGCCATTTTAACAAGTCTTTTTTTCCCGTTCGCACCTTGTCCGGCGGCGCAGCGCGGGGAGCTTGCAAACGTCGCGCCGTTCGGCGAGCTCAAAAAGTGGGACGCGAAGGGAAAAGACTACGGCGTTATTTGGGAGGACGCCAGGGACATCTTTCGTGTGGTGGTCAGGTTTGCCGATTCCAAGACCATTGGCGATGCGGGGTCGATTAGATTGGAATACTGGCAATCATCGTGGCCCCATCGCCGAATCCCCCGCGACAAGGCGTCGGGAGCCGGCGGCTCGGGATGGCTTAATGTGGGCGATTGGTTTCAGGGCAAATGGCTAAAAGCCGACACAAATCTCGACGTCAAGGGCACGACGTACACGTTCACGTTCAACCCGGTCAATTCAAAGGAGTTTCCGAAGCTAAAGGATTTTCCGGCCCGGTATCGCTCAACGCTAAAACTGCGGGTGACTGCCGACTCGGCGCTCCCGACGATTGATGCGTTCGAAGCGTACACGGATTCGGTCTGGAACACGCTTGAGTTTGAGGTGGAATGGGGTGGAACGGCACAAAAGCAGCAGCGGCAAATCTGGGACGGACGGCTCGAAGTTTTCAACGGCATAGTCGAACAGGTGCAGCCGGTCTCCGCTGCGAGCAGGGTCAAAGTCGGTCCCGCCAAGGGGCGTCCCCCCTGGGACAACCACGCCTGGACGTCAAAAGTGAAAGAGAAGACCGACGGTATCGGCGCCCGCATCCTCTATGCAAAAACGAAGGCGTACAGCTCATTCGACGAAACCATCGTGACGGTGCGGGCCGAACACGAGACTTTTTCCTTCGCGGCTTCGGATTTGATAAAGCACGGCCATATATTCATTCCCGATTTCGGGGTCATCGTTCGCAGGGCCGGCGACAATACAACGTACCGGTCGGCTGAACTGGTCTGGCAAAAGAATAAAACCAAAAACATCTATACGAGAGTTTCGAGCGCTGCCGAGCAGACATTGACTCAGGCGTGGAAGGACATCCCCACCAAAGGGCATTACTATATTCCGCTGAGCTTCGAGGGAGGCCGGCAGCATTTTGGGGTTGAGGCGGACGGCAATGTATTCTGCCATTATAACTGGCTTTCGCGGATACCCGGTCGGGACACGAAACGCTGCCTGTATGAAGGCAACTCGATTCGGTATCGGTTTGGCCTGTCCGGCGCGAGGTTAATTGAGCGTCATACAATCGACGGCTGTCTTCCGATGATGGTCGGAGAGTGGGAGCGCGATGGCGTTCGCTATCGCCAGAGTGCTTTCGTAGTGCCGTTCGACGGTGTGCCAAAGGACGGTGAGCGCATCTATGCTGATGATACGCTGGTGTTGATGATGCGAATCGACATCAGGCGTGTTGATAACGTGGACCGCGAGGCCAAGCTCGACTTAGAGGTTATCGCGAGAAGCCCCGAACAACTGACGTTGGACAACGGTTTGGTTTTTGCTGCTGGCGCGAAGCCCCAGCGTTTGCGGATGCTCGTTACTTCGCCGGATGCGCCGGGCCGCTATTCGCTGACAGCGGAAGGGAAAAAAGTGGCCTATCGAGCCACCCTGACGGCTGACGACCCGAGACGCACGGTTGAAATTGCTATTCCGTATATCACCTTAACGCAGCGCAAAGAATGGGCGAAACTGCGCCCTGTCCGGTTCGATGAAGCATTCGCAGCGGTTCGCGAATATTGGAGGAAGCGCATACAAGCCGGTACGCAAATACACACGGCCGAGCCGATGATAAACGACTTCTATAAGGCCCACGTCTCGCACCTCTTGATTAACACCGAGCGCGAGGTTGGAACAAGCGACCGGTATATGGCAAAGGTGGCGACATTCCACTACGGGGTCTTCAGCAACGAGTCGTGTATGATGATTAGCGACCTTGACCGCCGCGGCTACCACAAGCGGGCCGAGCAGGCCCTGGAAACCTGGCTGCACTATCAAGGGACAGTGGGCCTGCCGGGTGACTTTTCGACCGCCGAGGGCCAGTTCTACGGCGCAAGGGGATACGAGGCCGGCGGATACAACCAGCACCACGGATTTGTTCTCTGGTGCCTGGGCGAACATTACTGGTACACCCGTGATGTTGACTGGCTCAAACGAGCGGCACCCAAGATTGTCAAGGGGTGCGAATGGATAATTGGCGAACGACGGCGCACCATAGTCGAGGCGGAGCGGTCGGCGATACGGAAGATTGAGCGGGGACTGCTGCCCGCCGGTTGTTTAGAAGACATAAAGGACTGGCGATTCTGGCTTTCGACTAACGTCTATTCGTGGTGGGGGATGCACAACGCAGCGGCGGCACTCGATTCGGCGGGGCTGCCGGAAGGCAAACGCCTTTTAAAAGAAGCGGCCGCTTACCGCAAAGATATTCTGAACGCCTTCACCGAGGCGATGCGTCGCTCGCCGGTTGTCAAGCTGCGGGACGGCAGCTGGATTCCCCATATACCGCCGGACGTCCACCGCCGCGGCCGCACCTTCGGGTGGATTACCGAAACCCTCGAAGGCGCAATACATATGGTCCGCTGCGAAATTATCGAACCGTGGGACCGTGTGTCCACCTGGATAATCAAGGACTTCGAGGACAACCTGTATATTTCCGAACAGTACGGCTATAACATCACCGGCGATGCGTTCGAGCGGTATTGGTTTAACCGCGGGGGGATTTCAATGCAGGCGAACCTGCTCTGTAATCCAATTCCGTACCTGCTCCGTGATGAGCCGAAGCATTTTCTCCGCGCCTACTTCAATGCGTTCGCCGTGAGTTACTTCCCGGACACGCGGATGATGACCGAACACGCCCTGCCGAACATCGGCGACTGGCGCGGCGACCACTACAAGTCTTCCGACGAGGCCAATTCGACCTATTGGCTGCGAATGATGTTCGTACAGGAGAGAGGAGACGAACTCTGGCTGGGGGCGGCCATTCCCCGCTACTGGCTCGCGGACGGGAAGCGATGTGGAATCGAAAAGGCGAGGACATATTTCGGGCCGATGTCGGTTGTGTTCGAGTCGAGCGCCGCCGAAGGCCGGATTCAGATGACGCTCGACCCGCCCCTCCGGAACCCGCCGAAACGGACACTGGCCCGCTTTCGACATCCCGAAGGCCGCCGGATGACACGCTGTGAGGTCAACGGGAAACCTTACAAGCGATTCGACGCTGTAAAGGGAGTGGTTGTTCTTACGGAATGCGTTAAGCCGACTCGTATCATCGCATATTATGACGGCCCGTAAGATCGGGGCGGAACCATCCCCTGTTACTCCGCGTAGTAGCAACGCTACGTAGCACGAGAAGCTGCGCTTGAGGCTGCCACCCGGACGGAGGACAGACGACGGACGAGGGAAGACGGACGAGGGACGGGCTTGAAGGAGAACCCGAAATTTCTCAGGTTTTTTGAATTTGGTTGTTGCTATTTGTTCCGCTTTTGATTATGCTTTTGGCTATGCGGCTTCGGTATGATTTTAATTATATATCATCAATAGAGCTGCTGGAATTTTGAGCTAAATAATAGTGCCCGGCCTCAGGCCGGGGCGAGTAAATCAATTACAACACAAATACAATAACAGGAGGTCAACGATGAAACATATAACACGGCGAGATTTTGTGAAGCGTTCGATAGCCGTTGGTGCTGGTCTGACATTGGCCAGCCCATTTTCCCGTGTGCGGGGAGCGAACGACGACATTCGCGTGGCCGTGGTGGGTATCAACGGCCGGGGCGGCTCACACATTAGCAATTTCGACAAGATGGAGGGAGTGCGAGTTGCGGCGCTGTGCGATGTGGACAGAAGGGTTCTGGAGCGGCGTGCCAAGCCGTTCAAAGACCGCAACAAGAAAGTGGATGCCTATGTGGACATTCGGAAGCTGCTGGACAACAAGAATATCGATGCGATATCAATCGCAACGACGAACCACTGGCATTCGCTGGCGACGATTTGGGCCTGTCAGGCAGAAAAGGACGTTTACGTCGAGAAGCCTTGCAGCCACAACGTCTTTGAGGGTCGCAAGTGCGTCGAGGCCGCGCGGAAGTACGGGCGGATAGTGCAGCATGGCACGCAGAGTCGCTCAAACAGCGGCTGGGCGAGACAGGCGGCCGCTATCGCCAGCGGCAAGTACGGCAAGCTACTGGTCTCCAAAGCCTACGCCTCCAAGGTGCGGTGGAGCATCGGCTTTAAGCCAATCAAAGAACCGCCTGAAAACCTGGACTTCAATATCTGGCTCGGTCCGGCGCCGATGCAGCCGTATCATGAGAACCTCGTCCATTACAACTGGCACTGGTTCTGGGATACCGGCAACGGAGAGATCGGCAACCAGGGCGTGCACCAGATGGATATCGCCCGCTGGGCGATCCCCGGCGGCGTGCTGCCCAAGAGCGTAATGAGCATGGGCGGCCGCTGGGTGAACTCGACAGAAGGTCATCCGCCTTATACCGACCAGGCCCAGACTCCCAACTGCCAATTGACCGTCATGGACTTTGGCGGGCCGCTGTTAGTGTTCGAGGTCATCGGCTTGAACAACAAGGTCGGCGTTGACGGCAAGAAGTATTCCACCAAAGTCGACAACGAGTTCTATCTTGAGGAAGGCGTGATCAAGGGCGGCAAGTTCTATCCCAAGGGCTCGGACAAGGCTGAAAAGCTGGTGGACGTTGATGTGGAGATGGGCCCCGGCAACATCTGGGAGAACTTCATCCACTGCGTTCGCAGTCGGAAGCGCAGTGATCTGCACGCTGATATCACCGAGGCGCATTTGTCGTCGGCGTGCTGCCATCTGGGCAACATCGCTTACCGGCTTGGCGAGCAGGTTTCGGGCACGACCAGACCCGACGTACTTGACAAGCACGAGGAAGTCGCTAAATCCTGGGAGACGATTAATAAAACCGTGAAAGGGACATTAGGTCTGGATTTGTCGAAGAGCACGTACCAGCTCGGGCCGATGCTGACGTTCGACCCTGAGAAGGAGAGGTTCGTGGATAATCGCAGAGCCAACAGACTGCTTACGCGTCGGTATCGCAGGCCGTTTGTCGTGCCGGAGCGGGTCTAAAGACGGTCATTGTGACGCCATTTTGCGACTCCGCACCAATGGCAAAACATATTGGAATAGTAGCGTGCAGTGCAGAGGGAGCGGCCCTTTGTTATCGAACCATCTGCGCAGAGGCACCATCCGAGATGGGTGAGCACAGGCATCCGGAGATAACTATGCACACCCATCCGCTTTCTGAATATATGGTGCATATTTGTTCCGGAGAGTGGGAAAAAGTTGGGCAGCTTATGCTATCCTCAGCTCACAAAGTTGCCCAGGCAGGGGCCGATTTTATAATTTGTCCCGACAACACCATCCACCAGGCCTTTGACCTTGTGGTACCTAAATCGCCAATTCCCTGGCTGCATATTGCAGAAGTGGTTACAGAAGAATCGAAACAAAGAGGATTCACGCACCCTGGCATCTTAGGGACGAAATATCTTATGACAGGTCCGGTGTACCCTGACGCCTTCAGGAAGCTCAGCTTAAGTTGTGAGATACCGGAAAAACAAGAGCGAGAGCGAATTGACGATATAATATTTAAGGAACTTGTCAACGGCATATTTACCGAGAAATCCCGACTCTATTTCAACGATGTTATACGAGACTTTAAGCAAAGGGGTTGTGACGCTGTTGTTCTCGGATGTACCGAAATTCCTTTGATAGTAGAGGCGAACGATTGCCCCCTGCCGACGCTGGATTCCACGCGTTTACTTGCAAGAGCAGCTTTAAGAAAGGCTCTCAAAAAAAATCTGACCTGAACAGCGGGCGGAGCCATCCCCAAGCTGCGCTTGAGGCTGCCACCCGCCGGTAAATGTCGCACAGATACGGTGGCCGGTATTAGGAAAATACTGATTGAATATGAAGGAGGACGGCAATGAATCAGCATAGTTTTAAAACCAGAAGAAAATTAGAAGGGCTCGGTCGCGCATTCTGTATCGCTCTAACCGTTGCCATTATCGCATCCGGTACAGCGATGGCCGAAGAACCCGAATTACGTTTGGTATCCATCGAACCCACTGTGTTCTTCATTAAGGAAAAAAACGCCCTTCTACAAATGGTGGAGGTGACCATCGAAAACACCTCGGAACCTGTGGAAGTTAGTCTGGAGGTCAAGCTCTCCACAGGACGCCCAATGGCGGATTCAAAGAAAAAAACTACGGCCCTTGGCAGGGTAAAAAAGGGTACGGCAACTTTCAAGGTCTATATTGCTGATATTAGTGAGGCGAGGCCGGTTGAGTTCGTCCTCAAGGCAAACGGCAAAGTGCGAGACCGTCATAAGACAACGTGGCAGCGCCGTCGGCATTGGAAGGTATATATGATTCCCATTACGCACCATGACCTCGGTTACACGGATACAATCGAAAACGTTCTGCACCAATACGATGGTTTCTATGACGACGTTCTGCGTTTCTGCGAGGAGACTGAAGACTGGCCGGTAGAATCGAAGTACAGATACACGGTCGAGGGGACCTGGTCAATACAGCATTTTATCGAGAACAGGCCGAAGAAGGACATTGAGAAGCTCGCAAAGTACATTAAGGAAGGTAGAATTGAGATTGGCGCGCTCTTCGGCAATGAGATAAGCTCGCTGTGCAGCCACGAGCAGCTTATCCGCTTGATGTATCCGTCGTTCCGGTTGAAGCGGAAATACGGCGCGCCAATTCGCACAGCGTCAATTACCGACGTCCCGGGTTTGAGCTGGGGTTTGCCGACGGTGCTGGCCGGGGCGGGGGTGAAGTATTTCTTTGCCGGTTTGCCGACATATTTCGAGTGGGGCAGAAGTGATATACATACGTTCTGGGATGAATCAGCAATATTACGGCACGGCAGACCCGACGCATTCCGCTGGCAAGGGCCGGACGGAGAAACGGTGCTGGTGTATTACCAGGGCAGCTACGGATTCTTTAAGGGAGTAACGGGGCCCCATTCTTATAAAGAAGTGATGGACAATCTTCCCGGTATGCTTAATACAATGGAAAAACAGGGCACTCCATTCGACGTTGCTCGTTACATACATAACGGCGTTGATAACTACCCTCCGGATGTGAAGATAAGTCATATTGCGAGTGAATGGAACAGTCGATGGGCTTACCCTAAACTTATCGTAGCAACGCACTCGATGTTTTTTGAAGAACTTGAAAAGCAATGCCAGGACGTTCGCACATTCAGAGGTGAACTGCCTCATACAGACTACGTTGTCGGCGCTATCTCCACCGCTAAGGAAACGAGCATAAATCGCATCACTCACGACAGATTACACTCAGCGGAAAAGTCTGCCACGATTGCTTCCTTAGTCGGCAATTACCCATATCCATCTGAAAAAATCCGCGAAGCTTATGATAATGTACAACTCTACGACGAGCATACGTGGGGGATGGCTTATCCAGCAGGGAAGGTGCAAGACTGGAGCTGGGGCGATAAAAGTCTTTATGCGTATAAGGCGGCCGGGCTGGCAGAGGGCATTTTGTCCGGAAGTCTCAACAGGATTGCTAATAAGATTGAACTCAAAGAGCAGGGACAGCACATTGTCGTCTTTAATTCGCTTTCCTTTCAGCGGACAGACGTTGTGAGAGTGCCCCGTTTTGCTGTGGAAAAACCATTTGACCTCATCGACGAGGAAACGGGACGGAAAGTACCCTATCAGATTATTGAGCTGGATAGTCCGCAGGCGCCCGTACCGTACTCAGCGCATCGTTATGCCAGAGGACAATTTGAGCGACGGGAGCTTTTTGAACTGGTTTTCGCAGCAGAAGACGTTCCTTCCCTGGGCTACAAGACCTATCGACTTTTGCCGAAAGAGAAAGCCACTTCTTTTTCAGGCAGTGTTGTGGTGGGCGAAAATGGCCTGGAAAACCGTTTTTATAAGGTTACGCTCAATCCGCAGACCGGCGCTGTAGAAAGCATCTATGACAAGGAACTTTCGCGAGAGATTGTCGATAAGGGAGCGTCGCACAAACTGAATCAGCTCGTAGCACGATGGGTACAAACCGGTAAAGAAGAAAGTCCGGACAAAGCGAATATTCAAAAGGGACAGAGCGGCCCCATCTGCGGAAGTCTCGTAGTATCCAGCAAAGGCGCCGGCTGTCCGCAACTAACCCAGGAGATTATTCTCTACGACAAGATTAAGCGAATCGATTTCGCCAATCGAGTTCTGAAAGATTCCACGCCGCTTCTGGAGATTTATTTTGCCTTCCCGTTCAAGATAGACAATCCTGATTTTCGATTCGAAGGTTCCAACTCGGTCATCGCGCCTTTGCGCGACCAATTTCCCGGCTCGAACTCTAACTACTATGCGGTGCAGCACTGGGCGGACGTTTCCGACGGAAAGATTGGCGTAACGTTGTCTGCTATCGAGTCGCACCTCCTGGAGTTTGGCGGGCTGTGGCCCTGTTATGTTTCGCAGGCGCATCACGGCGTAACGCCACCCGATTTCGGGCGTGAGTTTGTCAAGCCGGGTGAACTTACGAAGGGTCATATATACTCATTTGTTTTGGACAGCAACTTCCGCACCAACTTTCAGCCGGTCCAGCAAGGCGATATGCTGTTCCGCTATTCCATAACTACACATAAGGGAGGATGGAAAGAGGGGCGACCGCGCGACTTCGGCTGGGCGATAGGCAATCCGCTCATTGCCGTGCGCGTAAACGGCAAAAGGCAAGGAACGCTTGGCAAAAAAATGAGCTTTTGCCGGGTGGACAAAGCGAATGTCCTTCTACTGACGCTAAAACGGGCTGAGGACAGAGATGGAATAATCGTCCGTCTCATCGAAACCGAGGGCAAAGATGTTACGGCCACAGTAACACTGCCTCATCTGACCATTAAGAAAGCATACCTGACGAACCTGGTAGAGGAGAATAAAGGAAAACTGACTAACACTGCGCATAAGATTACGGCACCTGTCAAGGCCTTCGGAATAACCACGATTCGCCTTCAAACACCCTGATGCTGGTGATTGGTAATTGGTAATTGGTGATTGGTAATTGGTAATTGGTGATTGGTGATTGGTAATTGGTGAGTGGTAATTATTCAACAATACTGCTCCGGGCGCTTATGCTATACAGGAAGACGAATTTGCCAAAAGTTTATTGTCCTTTCCCTCTCCAAAAAGTTAATATGAGGCATTATTTACTTGACAGGCACTGTGGTTTTTACTATCATATAGATGTTGCGTATGCAGAGCGACGGTTTCGTCATAGCACTATCCATGGTCAGGTGCAACAAAGGCACATCGCAACAGGGAGACGGGTGATATTAAGTTCGATACAAATCACTTGCGTCTCCTTTTTTATGTGCGTTGCATTTTCCGAGTGAAAACATCCGTGTTTTCACAGACGTCGGTCCACAGGACACCTGACGGTGGAACCTTCGCCTCCTACTTCGGTTTCCGAGTGAAAACATCCGTGTTTTCACAGACGTCGGTCCACAGGACACCTGACGGTGGAACCTTCGCCTCCTCCGTAAGGAGTCCCAAGGACTGCTTCGGTTTCCGGAGGGTGCGCTGTTGACAATTTAATGAATCGGGGCTATATTAGATGGGAACCCGACTTGACTTGTAACTTCAATTTTCCAAAAGCATAGGAGGTAATTATGAAGCATACGTCAATACGAAAGATAGCTTTTCTCGCACAATTAGCGGTAGTCTTGAGCGCATCATCGCTCTTTGCCGATGAAAGTGCACTGACAACGAAAACCCTTAAGCAAATTCGCTCTTCATTTAAGATGGATGCCCACACCAGGGCAATGTACAATTCCATCACAAACAACGATATCAGGGACCTTGCCCTAAATCGTGACATATTACGGCGGCACAACGAAATATTCAGCCACAAGGTCAAAACGAAAGGCATCACGGACCAGAAATCGAGCGGACGGTGCTGGCTCTTTGCGGGACTGAACATTCTGCGGCCGGCTGTTATCGAAAAGCATAATCTCAAAAGCTTCGAGTTCTCGCAGATTTACCTGACGTTCTGGGACAAGATGGAAAAAGCCAACACATTCCTGGAGCGTATGATCGAATTCAGGGACCGCGGGCTTCTCGACCGTGAAATGGTAATGCTCCTTCGCATGCCTATTATGGACGGCGGGTACTGGGAGAACGTAGTGGACCTGATACAAAAATACGGGGCGGTCCCCAAAGAAATCATGCCGGAAACCAACAGCTCCGAAAATACACGCCTGATGAACAGTGTGATGAGCCAAAAGCTCAGGTCCGACGCCGTCAAGCTCCGCAAGATGCACCAGGAAAAAAAGTCGGTCAAGAAACTGTATGCTGAAAAGAAAAAGATGCTGGCCGAGATATACAGAATGCTCGTTATGAATCTCGGAGAACCGCCAACCGAATTTGCGTGGCGATTCGAGGACCAGAATTCCGTCGTAAGTGAAATGCGCAGCTATACGCCAAAAGGCTTTTTCAAGGATTTTGTCGGCGTCGATTTGAATGAATATGTAAACATCTTCAACGACACCACACACAAATACGACAGGCATTACCAAATCAGGTTCTCGAGAAATTTATATGACGGCCACGATATAAATTATGCCAACATCGACGTTGAATCGCTCAAGTACATCGCGATGAAATCAATACTCGATGACTCGCCGCTTTTGTTCGCGGCGGATGTGAGCTATGACCAGAGCAGAAAGCTGGGCATAATGGCGGACGGCCTGTATGACTACGACTCGATTTACAATACCGACATGAGCATGACCAAGGCCGAGCGTGCGCTGTACCGTAACAGTGTAAGGAACCATGGGATGGCCTTTGTAGGTGTCGATGTCCGGAACGGCAAACCGGTCAAATGGCTGGTTGAAAATAGCTGGGGCAAAGACGACGGAAGCGATGGCTATTGGACACTCTATGACAAATGGTTCGACATTCACGTGTATAACATCATCGTCAAGAAAAAGTATGTTCCGGAAAAGGTCCTGAAGATTTACGAACAGCCGGCGGAAATTTTGCCGCCGTGGGACCCGATGCTGCAGATGGTCAGATAAAGCGACAGAATTCCAAGTTAAAGAGCTATTAGTTTTCGGCTATCTTTGTTTAGCCAGTGCCGTACGATACAGCCAGTACGCCACGCCTGCCAGCAGGACGATGCCTACAAGCGAGCCCATCGGCATTTTCCACAGGGGCAGGGATATATTCTTCTTGGCGAGAATCACAATCGGTATGGCCAGCAGAATACCCATCAGCGCTTCGCCGGTGATGAGGCCCGAAGCAAAGAGCAGGCCGCTCCGACTCGATCCTTCGACCTCTTCCTGGTTGATGCTGCGCCTTTTGTTATATACCTTGACGGCGTGGTGGATTAATCCTCCGGCAAAGATAGGCACAGACAATTCGAAGGGCAGATAAAAACCTATTGCCACTGCGAGGACGGGTGTGCGGAACGAGCTACCTGTTTTCTGCAAATACAGATCGAGCAGTACCACACCTACTGCCAGCACCATCCCTATCCAGACGTAGCTCCATGGCAGGCTGCCTCCAAAGACACCATTTGCGACTGACGCCATGAGGTTGGCCTGGGCGGCTATAAGCGGCTCACCTTTAGCTGAATCGTGCCCGGCAAATCCGTATGCGTTGAGCAGAAGCATCATTATCGGTGCCATAACGAGCGCCGCCGAAACAGTCCCAACCATTTGCATTACCTGCTGTTTCCAGGGTGTAGCCTTGACGATATAGCCGGCCTTTAGGTCCTGCATGTTGTCGCCTGCAATTGCTGCGGCGCAGCAGACCACGCCTCCGATGATTATTGCCGCAGGTGGTCCGTCCTTTGCGCTGCGACCCATCAAGAGCAATAGCAGTAGTGCAGAAAGCAGCACCGTTGCTATGGTCACCCCTGATATCGGGTTGTTGGATGAGCCGACAAGCCCGGCCATATAACCAGCTACAGCGGAAAACAAAAACCCGGTTATCAGCATTGTTACCGCCATAAGCAGTGAAACGTGAACCTGCCCCACAAATTTCTGATAGAGCAGAAACAACGGGACAACCGAGGCGATTATCAGAATTAGAATCCATTTCATCGGAATATCTTTTTCGGTTCTTGCAATTGTAACGGTTTTTCCTTTCACACTGCGATAGGCCCTTAGGCCGCTGCTGATACCACTGAAGATGGACTTCCTCAGATTGATGACCGTCCACAATCCCCCTACCAGCATCCCGCCAACTCCGATATAACGTGTCTGTGCCGACCATATCTCATGAGCCCAGTGAACAGCCGACATCAATTCCCCGGCATGCTCGTGGCCAGCAGGATAAACGGCCCACTCGTTTGTGGCTGCATAAATCGGTATCGCGATCAGCCAGTTGGCAAGGCCGCCCAAGAAAATCAGCACGGCGATGTTCAATCCGACAATGTAGCCCACAGAAAGCAAGGCTGGACTGAGGTCGGAGCCGAAGTAGGCTATGGTGGACCGCAGTCTTGCTGCTATCTCAAAATGCCCGGGCCACAGGCCGAATACCCCTGAGCCGATCCTAAAGAGGCCGCCTGCAACGGCCGCCCTGGCAATATGCCAGACACCTGCACCGCCCCGCTCGCCTGCTTCGAGAACCTCAGCGGTCGCTATACCTTCGGGGAACTTCAACTTGCCTTCTACAATCAACGCCCGTCGCAGCGGGATAGTAAATAGCACACCCAAAAGGCCTCCAAACCCTGCTATAACCATTACCCATACAAGTCTGGACCCACTAAAGTCGGGCCAATAGTCCATAATTACCAGTGCGGGGAGAGTGAATATGACGCCGGCGGCCAGTGACTCGCCCGCTGATGCGGCGGTCTGAACGATGTTGTTTTCGAGGATGTTGCTGCGTCGCCAGAGTCGCAGGATTCCCATGGAAACTACTGCTGCTGGTATCGAGGCCGAGACAGTCATGCCTACACGCAGGCCTAAATAGGCGTTCGCCGCTGCCAGCACCACCGAAAGCACCACGCCCAAAATAACCGCCTTAACCGTAATTTCCGGTAAGGACCGTCCTTGTAAATTCATAGCTCACCTATTGGTAACTGGTAACTGGTAATTGGTAATTGGTAATTGGTAATTGGTGAGTGGTAATTGGTGAGTGGTAATTATTTAACCAATCACCATCTAACCAATTAACCTCATTCGACAAACTGGGCGACAAAGTATTTCGGCGTCAATGGCTGCCCTGTTGCCCGTTCAATCATCTCGTTCCAATGATAGAGTGCGCCGGCCTCAAAGACTTTCTCGGCCAGGAAATCACCGGCTTTACGCTGACCAACATAACTGACGTTTTCATCCGATTCAAGCTTTAGAATATTGTGAACGATATGGTGATGCAGTTGAGACGCCAACAATTCACCCAGCATATAGTTGTGATAATAACAGGGTGCGATGGTGAAATGAATTTTGGCAGCCCAATCCGGCTCATTACGGCCTTGCGGCTTTTTCACAAGCTGATATTTCTCAACCATTTGCCACCAGAGGGAATTCAGGTCCTGGTCGGGGTCTGCGTAAAGCTGCTTTTCGAAATTATACATTACCATATCCCAACGAGCGAAAATGATTTGTTTGAGCTGGGCGTACTTGCCGCTGACTTTTTCTATTTCCGTCCGCTGCTGGTCTGACAGTTCCAACATTTGCTGCATCCAGGCAGGATTGCGGCTCAATCGACCGAAGAACATTGCGATGGCTTCCGTTGTAAAAATGTGTGCCGGTGTTCTGAGCAGGTACGGCACTTGCAGGTCCTGGTATTTATCGTAAAC
>Ga0209979_1001873_pt1 | contig 21592 bp, 20 predicted proteins | sample AnhtaG_FD_183114 | JGI IMG/M metagenome (GOLD analysis project Ga0209979, IMG submission 183114) | Deep subsurface microbial communities from Anholt, Denmark to uncover new lineages of life (NeLLi) - Anholt_01485 metaG (SPAdes) (version 2) | ecosystem: Environmental > Aquatic > Marine > Oceanic...
CGCAGGTTGGGGCCCAGGGGCCCGGCGATAAGGGCAGGGTGATGTCCCAGCTTATGCCCCAGCTCAAGGGCAAGGCGGATGGGCGCGAGGTCAGCGATGTGGTCGCTGAATTACTCACCGGCTAATATTGCACTGTTAACGGTATCTTTTAATGTGTTTTAAGACCGCACCAGAGTTCATTATGGTGCGGTTTTTCTTTTCGCTCTAGGGCATATTATCCGTAATCCTCTCTTTTTATTTTCGGCGGCGTGGATTATAATAATGGCCACCAGGTAAAAAGGGAGAAACTATCATAACCAATTTCATTGTTATGCAAGATTTATAGAGTGAAACGAGCGAAAAGGTCAAAAAGGGAGAAAAAATGAAGGTAGTTTTACTTCAGAATGTGGCCGGGCTAGGGGAGGCGGGAGAGGTGAAGGAGGTGGCCGATGGCTACGGCAGGAATTTTCTCCTTCCCAAGGGGCTTGCCGAGTTTGTCTCTCCTTCTTTACTGAAGCGGGCTGAGGAGCAGCGTCACGCAGAGGAGCGCAGACAGCTCACAGCCAATGCCGAGATGACAGACATAGCCCAGACCCTGGAGGGGTTAGCGGTGACTATTAGGGCGAAGATTGGGGCTCAGGATCGCCTGTATGGGGCGATAACCAGCGGGGACATCGCCGAGGAGGTGCAACGGCTCACCGGACAGGATATCGATAAGCGAAAGATCGAGCTTGATGAGCCGATCCACCAACTGGGCGAATATGAGGTTTCGGTGAGGCTAACCAAGGAACTTGTGCCTAAGTTAAAGGTCATCGTTGCCGAAGAACCGGCGAAGGCAAGGGCTAAAGCAAAGGCGAAACCAAAGACGGAGGAAAAGGCGGAAGAAGTGGCAGGGGAGGCGGCGGAAGCAACGGCTGAAGAAACGGCGGAAGCAACGGCTGAAGAGAAGTCGGAAGAGAAGGATTAGTCATGTCCACCGAGAAGTTGCCACCCCACGATATCGAGGCGGAGGAGGCGGTGATTGGCTCTCTTCTCGTCGATGGCGATGCCATTTTTAAGATCGCTACTTTCCTCAGGTCTGAGGACTTCTATCGGGAGAAGAATCAGTGGCTGTATGCGGCCTGCTTTGACCTCTACGAGCGAAACGAGGCCATAGATCAGGTTACCGTGGCCCATGAGTTGGGGCGGCGGGAGAGGTTGGAGGCGGTGGGCGGGGCTGCCTACCTGAGCCATCTCGTATCCAATGTGGCCACCTCGGTGCATAGTGAGCACTACGCCCAGATTGTGCACCGCATGTCTGCAATGCGTCACCTGATCATGGCCGCAGGTCAGATTGAAGCCATCGGCTATGAGGCGGGGCCGGATGTCGATGCCGCCCTCGGTAAAGCAGAGGACATATTGTTCCGCTTACGCCGTGGTCAGCGTCCCTGGGATTTCGTCCCGATTCGTGAGCTACTCGACCAATACTTCGAGGAAAGCGAGATTCGTCCCTTTGAGGGTGAGGTGGTATATACTGGATATCATGCCCTGGACGATATCCTGGGCGGACTCCGCCGCTCCGACATGATCGTGATTGCTGCCAGGCCTAGCGCGGGCAAGACCAGCCTTGCCCTGGGCATTGCCAGGAACGCTGCGGTGCAGCAAAAGGCCCGTGTAGCCATCTTCAGCGTTGAGATGGCGCGGGAGCAACTGGTGCAGCGTCTCCTCGCCAGCGAGGCTGGCGTCGATTCCAAACAGTTGCGCCTTGGTCAGCAGACAGAGGCTGAGGAGCGAAGGATCATGGAGGCCACGGGCGTGCTCTCTGAAGCGCCGATCTTTATCGATGACTCGCCCATCTTGAGGATGGTGGAGATGAAATCGAAGGCGCGGCGGCTTCACTATGAGCGGGGCATTGACCTCATCATCGTCGATTACCTGCAACTGGTGCGGGGTGATGGTAGGGAGGGGCGGGTTCAGGAGGTCACTGAGATCTCCCGCTCCCTTAAAGAGATCGCTCGTGAGCTAAATTTGCCGGTGATCGCCGTCTCTCAGCTCTCCAGGGCTCCAGAGGGGCGAGCCTCGCACCGCCCCCAGCTTTCTGACCTCAGGGAGAGCGGCGCCATCGAGCAGGATGCCGATGTGGTGGTGTTCATCTACCGCGATGACATGAATATATCCGAGCAGGACTGGGAGAAGCAGAATCGCGATAAGCCTTACCCCAGGGGTGTTGCTGACATCATTGTCGCCAAGCACCGCAATGGACCTATGGGTGAAGGGAAATTGCGTTTTTTAGCGAAAACAGTGAAGTTTGCCGACTATGAAGTGGAGCGGACGGGATGAAGCCCTTTTCTGGTTTTCCCCAAAGGATGCGCTTTACCCCGCTGCCCAATCTTTTCTTTAGCCAGCTTCTCCCCCAGATCGATGACCTCGCTGAGCTAAAGGTAACACTTCACCTCTTCTGGATGCTTTATGGGAAGCGGGGCTACCCGAAATTTGTCGCCTACGGAGAGCTTCTCGGCGACCGGCAGCTAATGATGGGTGTCGGCTCTGAGGCGGCGCTTCGCAGCGGCCTGGAGGGGGCGGTAAGACGGGGCACCATAATTCGTTTGAATTTGGAGCGGGACGGGAGGCTTGAACAGCTTTACTTTCAGAACACCGAGGGTGATCGGGAAGCACGAGCCAAAATCGAGCGGGGGGAGATCGATGTCGGGGCTCTGCCTCGAAACGAGCCCTATCCTGAACCTGGTGAGCAACCCAACATCTTCACCCTTTATGAGGAGAACATCGGCATGTTCACCCCGATGATCGCTGAGGAGTTAAAGGATGCGGAGCGGCTTTACCCCGCCTCCTGGATCGAGGACGCCTTTAGGGAGGCGGTGAGCAAAAATAAGCGTAGTTGGAAATATATCGAGGCCATTTTAAAGCGCTGGGCTAGTGAGGGTAAGGAACATGGAGCGCCTGGGAGAGATTCTAAAGAGGACCCCGAGAAATATTTCAAGGGAAGGTACGGACACCTGGTCAAGCGGCGAATCGACTGAGGCTGACAAGCCAGACTGCCCCCTTTGTAAGGGGGCCGGCTTGGTTCATCCCGTACTTCCTTCGGGGCGACCCGATTTCACCAGGGTGGTCCCTTGCCGCTGCAGCCAGGGGGAGCCTGCAGAAGAGCGTTTGTTACGCTTGCGGCAAGATAGCGGCGATCTGGGGCTGAAGCTATTGCGCGATATGACCTTCGAAAATTTTGACCCCAAGCGGGCTGATCTCCCCCTTGAGCAACAGCGTAACTTGGGGGATGCCTATAAGCTGGCGCGGCGCTTTGCCGAGGAGCCGGATGGCTGGGTAGTGCTTCAGGGGCGCAACGGCTGTGGCAAGACCCATCTTGCCGCGGCCATTGGCAACTATCAACTGCGAAAGGGCAAACCGGTGTTTTTTAAGGTGGTTCCCGACTTCCTCGATCACTTGCGCTCTGCCTTCAGCCCAGATAGCAAGGTGACCTCTGACGAGCTCTTTGAAAGGGTAAAAAAGGCGCCCCTTCTCATCCTCGATGACTTCGGGGAGCAGGCGACCACCCCCTGGGCCCAGGAGAAGCTCTACCAGTTGATCAACTATCGCTATAATGAGCGGCTGCCTACCGTGATCACCACCTGCCTTTCCTTGGATGAGATCGAGCTTAGGATAAGTTCCCGGTTGATCGATTATAAGATGAGCACAGTTTTTGGCATCACTGTTCCCGATTATAGGGGCGATCATACTGCCACCGAGATGGAAAAGCGGCAAAACCAGCGGGTTAGGAGGCCGCGCTAGGCTATGGTGAATACCCCGGTTCTGGTGCTAAATCAGAACTACGAGCCGCTCAATGTCTCCAGGGTGCGGCGGGCGGTGGTTCTGGTCATGCGCGGCAAGGCGGAGACGCTGGAGAATAATGACTCAGGGGTGATCCACACCGCCAATAATGCTATCGCCATGCCTTCGGTGATCCGCCTGGTTTATCTGGTGAAGCGCCCTCGCCCGGAGAAGAAGTTAACCCGCCACGAGGTATTCCAGCGAGATAAATATACCTGCCAGTATTGCGGCAGAAAGACCAGGGAACTTAGCTTGGATCATGTGGTCCCGCGCCATAGGGGGGGGCGGCACATCTGGGAGAATGTGGTGAGCGCTTGCCTCAGGTGCAACAATCACAAGGCGGGACGCACTCCTCAAGAGGCGGAGATGAGGCTCATCCGCCAGCCCTTCGCCCCGCATGTTAGCGGCTACTATGTCCCCTACGAGTACATTCAACGGCATAACGGGTGGCAAAAGTTCCTTCCCTTGCAGCAGAGAAGTAATGAGGACTAAGCACCCTTCTTCTTGGAGGGCCTTTCCCCTTCCGGTTTCACCTCTTCAACCGGCAATTCCACGGTAGCCTCGCTCTGCAGCTTCACCAGCACTGTCTCTTTTAACGGGTTTCCGCCCACAACAGTGGCGACCCCCATGTGGGTGATCACCCGCTGCCCAATGGGGGGCAGCTTTTCCTTCATGATGCAGTATTGTGAACTCTCGTGGCTCAGACAGCACAGTAGCCTTCCGCAGACCCCGGAGATCTTCATCGGGTTAAGGGGCAGGTCTTGCTCTTTGGCCATTCTAATGGAGACGGGGTTGAACTCGGAGAGGTAAGTAGTGCAGCACAATGGGAGACCGCATCTGCCATAGCCTCCCAAAAGCTTTGCCTCATCGCGTGGCCCCACCTGGCGAAGCTCGATGCGGGTTTTATAGATCACGGTGAGCTCCTTTAAGAGGTCGCGAAAGTCCACCCTCCCCTCGGCGCTGAAGAATATGGTGAGGCGGGAGCCATCGAGATTGTGCTCTGCGGAGATGAACTTCATGGGTAGATCCAGTCGAGAGCTTATCTCCCGGCACTTTTCCAACGCCTCCCGCTCCTTACCCCTGGATTCAACCCGTTTGCCAAGGTCCTCCTCCTCTGCTTTGCGCAGCACTGGCTTAAGGGGCTCGGTTATCTCGTTGGCGAGCACCTGCTTCGGTGAAATGACCACCCTGCCCAGCTCTGGGCCGCGCCCGGTCTCCACCACAACCCAGTCGCCGGCGTTTACCTCAATGCCTGCCGGGTCGAAGTAATATACCCTCCCTGCTCGCTTGAATCGTACGCCAATTACTTCGGGCATATCTTCGTAAGCTAACCTCCTTCCCTTTGTGGAATGTTAAGCATGAGTACCTCCAGCACCAGACGGGGATTAGCGTTTTGCCCCAATGCTTCCACAGCCTGCTGCAGGCTCTCAATAAACCCTTTGATCCCCGTCAAGTGATAATTTTCTGCCTCGTTATTAAGCGTGGCCTCTTGATCTATATTGGTAATGAAATCGCGGCATCCCCCCTTGATCAGCAGGAGGTCGCGCCACCAGCCAACCCATAGGGAGAGCACCTCTCGGACCGCTCCACGATTTTTGCTGAACTGGCTTGCAAGCTGGGTGGCATAGGCGAAGCGCTCCGCTCGCCCTACGCTGGTGAGCTGGAGCAGGGCGCCCAGCCGCGCCGCACGCTCGTCGGTGATACGATCATCATGGAACGCGCCCACTGCCCAGCCAAGGCAACCTGAGGAGAGCCGCGCCAGTACCATCGCCTGTTCCGGGGCCGCTTCCCAATGCTCGATAAGCGCCCGTTCCACTACGGGGATCGGGAGCGGCCTTAGCTCCAGCTTCTGACAGCGGGAGCGCACCGTGGGCAGGAGTAGCAGTTCATTTGCGGCGAGAAGCATTAGCTGAACATTGGGCGGCGGCTCCTCCAGCGTTTTTAACAGGCAGTTTGCCGCCTCGGTGGAGAGGTGCTCCGCCCCATCGATGATAAATACCCGATTCCGCCCCTCGAAAGGCTTCAGGGTCACGGAGCGCTCCATCTCCCTGATCTGGTCGATGCCGATCTCTGCCCTGCCATCGAGGCCGATTACCTGGATATCGGCATGTCTCAGTCCTGCGATCCGTTGGCATGATGTGCAGGTGCCGCAGGGCTGTTGGTCCCCCTGGCAGTTTAAGGCTTGAGCTAGATTCAAGGCCAGGGTCATCTTCCCCACGTGAGGCGGACCGACTAAGAGATAGGCATGAGATAGATTACCACCCTTCAGACTGTTGTCCAGAAGGGCGACAGCTGTTTCATGTCCCACTACCTGCCACATTTTTCCTTTCGTCCTTTACGGTTGCGATATTAAAAAGTCTGATGTTTTCACTTTCACATCATATTGTTCGCAATGTTCGAAAAATTTTCGCTTGACTCACTCGTCTAACCTTGAACAAAATAGGATTGGTTACGGTAATTTGGCCCTTTTTATTGGGCGGTCTTAAATAATATCGCAGTTCATTAGATCCTCATAGCTCTCGCGGCGGCGTATGAGTCGCGCCTTTCTATCCTTGACCAGAACGATGGCTGGCTTTAGCGAGGCATTGTAATTTGAGGCCATGGATAGGCAGTAGGCACCACAGCAGGGCATGGCAATGATGTCTCCGGGCTCGAGTTTTGGAAGGTCGATGTCCTTAATCAGGATATCCCCCGATTGGCAGAGCTTGCCTGCTACTGTGACCCGCTCCAAATTTTCATCTGCCACTTTGTTTGCCACTATTGCTTCGTATTTGGCTCCGTAGAGTGCGGGGCGGATGTTATCCGCGATGCCCCCGTCCACGGAGACATATTTGCGAACCCCAGGAATCTCCTTTATCGCCCCTACGGTATAGAGGGCAACCCCCGCCGGACCGACTATGGACCTCCCTGGCTCCACGATAAGCCGCGGTGGCTCAAGGCCAAGCGCCTCGTTCTTTTCAAGAAGCGTGGCAGTGATCGCCTCGGCAAATTCGCCGATGGTGGGGGCCGGGGAGTCTTCCGTATAGGTGATTGCCAGCCCTCCCCCAATGCTTAGCTCTTTGAGCTTGAAGCCATGCTTACTTCCCATCTTGGCGGCAAAGTCCAGCACAATCTCTATCGCCTGCTTATAGGGCGCAAGCTCGAATATCTGGGAGCCGATGTGAAAGTGGATCCCGATAAGTTCGAAGGAAGAGGATGACATCACCCTAGTGAGCGCCTCCTCAGCCTGAGCCAGGGGGAAGCCAAACTTGCTATCGATAATCCCGGTGGTTAAGTGGGCATGGGTGTGAGGGTCAACACCAGGGGAAAGGCGGAGGAGGATGCCCTGTCTCGCACCCGCTTTTCTTGCTATATCATCGAGTAGTGAAAGCTCATAGGAGTTGTCCACCACAATGCGTCTCACCCCCCAACCCATCGCCAGCTCCAGCTCCTGACGCGACTTGTTATTGCCGTTAAAGTAGACCTGCGCCATGGGGAAGCCCACCGATTTGGCGATGGCAAGCTCCCCGGCGGAGACCACATCGAGACCCAACCCCTCTTCCTTGAAGAGCTGCGCCAGTGCCCGGTTGATGAAGGCTTTACAGGCGTATATCATCAGGCTATTGGGGTAACGCTGCGCAAACCCCTCTCGATACTCGGCACACTTACCCCTCAGCGTCACTTCGTCAAAGATATAGAGCGGCGTGCCAAATTCACTGGCCAGCTCCCCGACGTCGCATCCGCCGATGACGAGATGGTTTTTTTCGACCTGAGTGGTTTGTGGAAATAGCCTAAGCATATCTCCCTCTTTCGAGGGCTAGTTTATAGCGGGCATCCTCGCCACTTCCCTGCGAGGATGCCTTCCCCTCCCTCTCCAGCTTTATCAGATGGGCGTATACCTGTCCTTTGGCTAATTCATAGAGGAAGCCAGCAAGCTCGGGATAGATCTCGGCCGCCAACTCCTTTACTGTAGCCTTCCCATGGCGTAACCCGGCGATTACCTGCTCCTCGCGCTCCAGGCGGTGCTGGATCAGCTCCTCCAGCCTTCGTCGCGGCTCCCTTAGCGGGGGGCCATGTCCGGGGAGGATCAGATCAATATCGTAACCAAGGAGCTTCCTCAGGGAATCGATATACTGTGCCATATCTCCCTTCGGCGGCTGTATCACTGTCGTACTCTGGCCCAGAACGTGGTCGCCGGAGAACATGATCCTCTCTTTTCTCATATAGAGGCAGATGTGCCCTGGGTTGTGCCCGGGGGTATGGACGACCTCAAGGTCGATGCCATTAAGGGAGATAATATCGCCATCTGCCACCACTTTGTCCACCGCGATATCGGTTTGCTCCGCGGAGTGCAGGACAATCTTGGCCCCCGTTTTTTCTCGGAGCCTCACCGCCCCACTGATATGGTCGGGATGGGCATGAGTGATCACGATATAGGCGAGCCTCAATCCGGCGAAGGCATTTACATAATCTACCCGGGAACTGATCGACCCCTCATCGCCGTATCCTGAGTCGATAAGGGCCCCCTCACCACCGACTACAAGATAGACCTGGGGCGCATAAGATCCCAAAAGGTGATCTATCTCCGCCGGGATGGCGTGAATGCCCTGGGCAATCTCCATTCTTCGCTTTTTGTCCTTTGCGGTTGTGATTTGAAAAGCCTGCTGCTTCTGCTTTCATATCCTATGCTTTAGATGTCTAGTGTACGAAAAATTCGCCTTTTAACTCTCCTCACCCTCCCCGCCCTTGCACTTCAGGCTGTGGTTTCATATTAGCAATTGGGCAGTTCAAAGTCAACCGATTGCACTCGTCCGGGTGATTTGAGACATATTGCTTCTCCCTATTGTTTTTGTCATTGCTAGGTCGCTTTAGCCGACTGAAGCAATGTCGGGGGAAGATGGGAGGTGATGAGATTCTTCGCATTCGCCAGCTATGACAAGTGAAAGAGACTCTTGCGGGTAGGGGAAGTGTCACCATTCTATCTGAACGAGATAACCGATACAAGTTGACAGGGGTAGGTGAGGGGACTAGAATTTGCCTGAGGTTAGCAGTGTATCAGAAGAGTGTTCTGGGCAATGGGCTTCGTGTGATCACCGGAGCTATGCCCCATACCCGCGCGGTGTGTATCAACATCTTCATCGGCGCTGGCTCGCGCTACGAAAGGGAGGAGGAAGCGGGAACCTCTCACTTCATTGAGCACCTCTGCTTTAAGGGGACCCAGCGCCGCGCCACCGCAAAGGAGATTGCCGAGGCTATCGAGGGGGTGGGTGGCATGCTCAATGGGGGCACCGATAAGGAGTTCACCGTCTACTGGTGCAAGGTGGCTCGCCCCCACTTCTCCCTCGCTTTAGACCTGACGGTTGATATGCTCCGCTATTCTAGGTTCGATGCTCAGGATATGGAGCGGGAGCGCGGTGTCATTATCGAGGAGCTTAATGAGAGCATGGATTCACCCCAGCATCGGGTGAATCTGCTAATCGATGAAGTGGTCTGGCCGGCTCAGCCCCTGGGGCGTGATATTGCCGGGAGCAAGGAAACGGTAAGTGCCCTGAGTCGAGAGATGCTTCTGGGCTACCTGAGCCGCCAGTATGTGCCCAATAATACTGTGGTCAGCGTTGCCGGTGACATTGGCCATGAGGAGGTCTTGTCGCGCATGAGTGAGGTCTTGGACGAGTGGGCGGTAGCCACCCTGCATCCCCCCTCTCCTGCTGAGGACCGCCAGGAGGAACCCCGTCTCCGTATTGAGCGGAGGGACACCGAGCAAGCTCACCTCTGCCTGGCGGTGCGGGGCCTCTCCATCGCTGACCCCGATCGGTTCAATCTGGACATTTTGAACGTGGTATTAGGCGAGGGGATGAGCAGCCGCCTGTATTTAGAGATTCGTGAGCGGCGAGGGCTGGCCTACGATATCCATAGCTATGTGGACCACTTCCTCGACTCGGGGGCGGTCACCATCTATGCCGGGGTGGACCCAAAGCGCGTTGATGACACTATAGCGGTCATCCTTGAGGAGCTTGCCCGCCTCAAAGAGGAGGTCCCCGCCACTGAGCTTACCAAGGCTAAGGAGTTGACCAAGGGACGCCTGCTGCTTCGTATGGAGGATACCAGGAGTGTTGCCGGCTGGTTGGGAGGTCAGGAGCTGCTTACCGGGCAGATCCGCACGGTGGATGAGATAGCCTCGATAATCGATGCCATTACCCCTCAGGATCTAAAGCGGGTGGCAGCTCAGCTGCTCCTAACCGAGAAGCTTAACCTGGCCATCGTTGGTCCGGTCAATGGTGAGGATCGCCTTTTTCGCTCTTTACGGTTGTGATTTTTCGTCCTCTGCACTGTGTGTAAGAAGTGAAAATCCACATTTCGGAAAACAAGGTGGTTTATTTTAACTCAACCTTTTAATATGTTACCTAGGAGCAGAATGGCGAAAAAGCTTCTCAAGATTTAAGCTGATGCGCAGGTTTTGCTCAGCTAGCTTTAACCCAAACGTGAGTTACCCATAAAAATCGTAGCTACAGCCTTTGAACTGTAGCTACGATTTGCTAACTAGCTAATTTTAATATTCTGGCATCGCAGGCGGCCCGACTTTCTCTTTCTCCTTGATGTCAGTGATCAGGGCCTCTGTGGTGAGCACCATGGCGGCGATGCTGGCTGCATTTTCCAGCTCCGCCCTGACCACCTTTGCCGGGTCGATGATCCCGCGCAGCTTCATGTTGGCGTAATCGTCGCGCAGGGCGTCATAACCGACGCCCGTCTTGCTCTCCTTAACGGTGTTTACCACCACCGAGCCCTCTCTGCCGGCGTTCTGGGCGATCATCCGCAGAGGCTCCTCCAGGGAGCGGCGTACAATGGCGACGCCGGTGCTCTCGTCGCCCTCTACCTTTAACTTATCGAGGGCGGTAATGGAGTTAATGAAGGCGACCCCGCCCCCGGGGACAATGCCCTCCTCTACTGCGGCTCTGGTTGCGGACAGGGCATCCTCGACGCGGTGTTTCTTCTCCTTAAGCTCCACCTCGGTGGCTGCCCCCACCTTGATCACGGCAACACCCCCGGCGAGCTTAGCCAGGCGCTCCTGGAGTTTCTCCTTATCGAAATCGGAGGTGGTATCCTCTATCAGGGTCTTGATTTGCTTAATCCGCGTCTCAATCGCCTCATCCGAGCCCTTGCCTTCGATAATGGTGGTTTCCTCTTTAGTGGAAACTACCTTTCTGGCCCGGCCCAGGTCCTCAACAGTAACAGAATCGAGCTTTCGGCCCATCTCCTCGGTGATCACCGCGCCACCGGTGAGGATGGCCATATCCTCCAGCATCGACTTGCGGCGATCGCCGAAGCCCGGCGCCTTGACCGTCAGGCAATTAATGGTGCCCCTTAGCTTATTGACCACCAGGGTGGCAAGCGCCTCACCGTCTACATCCTCAGCGATAACAACCAGGTTCTTGGTCACCTGGAGTATTTTCTCCAGGGCGGGTAGCAAGTCGGCGACTGCGGAGATCTTCTTATCGGTGATCAGGATATAGGGGTCTTCGATCTCTGCCTCCATCCTCTCCGGGCTGGTGACGAAGTAGGGGGAGATGTAGCCGCGGTCGATCTGCATCCCCTCAACATACTCAGTCTCGAACTTTATCCCCTTCCCTTCCTCAACGGTGATCACCCCATCCTTGCCCACCTTCTCCATGACCTCGGCGATGAGATCTCCGATCTCTTCATCGGCTGCCGAGATGGATGCCACCTGTGAGATCTGTGCCTTGGTGGTCACCGGAGTGCTCATCTTCTTGAGTGCGTCGAGGATGACCGCCGTGGCCTTCTCAATGCCCTTCTTTATCGCCATGGGGTTAGCCCCGGCAGCCACATTCTTCATCCCCTCATGAAGCATTGCCTGGGCGAGCACGGTAGCGGTGGTGGTACCATCGCCGGCGACATCATTGGTCTTAGTGGCCACCTCCTTGATCAATTGCGCCCCGATGTTCTCGAAGGGCTCCTCCAGTTCGATCTCCTTGGCTATGGTGACGCCATCGTTGGTGATGGTAGGCGGTCCGAACCTTTTATCCAGCACTACATTGCGTCCCTTGGGTCCAAGGGTGATCTTCACCGCATCAGCAAGGGCATCTATACCGATCTTGAGATGTCGCCTTGCATCCTCATTGTACGCTATCTGTTTTGCCATTTCCCCTCCTTAATTAGCTGAACTTAGCCAGGATATCGCTTTCCCGCAGGATCAACACCTCTTCATCGTCCTGCTTGATCTCACTGCCGGCATACTTGGAGTAGATCACCTTGTCGCCCTTCTTCACCTCCATGGGGACCCGCTTGCCCTCCTCATCCAACCTCCCTGGGCCCACTGCGATGACCACACCACGCTGCGGCTTCTCCTTTGCGGTATCGGGCAGTATAATGCCCCCTTTGGTTACCTCTTCTTCGCTTGAAGGCCGCACCACCACCCGGTCTCCTAACGGCTGTAACTTGATTGCCACGCTTTACCTCCTATTAGCAGTCTCGTCATGAGAGTGCTAAATTATATTAGCCTAGATTGCTTGATGCCGCAAGTGAGTAGATAGCCCTTTATAGCAAATGTCGGGCACTGAAACATGATCATATGCCTTTAATCTCCCTATAACTTCTTTGAATACCGCTTTATCTCACTAGGACAGTTTTTAACATCGGAAGCCTTATCCCAGCCTGAGGTTGGGCGCGATATCCAGATCCCAGCCTGAGCGTTTGCCCGCGGTGAGGTGGAAGTAGCCACAGGAGGCGATCATGGCGGCGTTATCGGTGCACAGGATGGGGCTGGGGATGAGCATGGGGATGGGGGAGCGCTCGGCCATGGTGCGGCGTAAGAGGTGGTTTGCGGCGACGCCGCCACCGAGGAGGATCTGACGGGCGCCTAGTCGCTTTGCTGCGGCCACCGTTTTAGTGACCAGAACGTCGACCACCGCTTGCTGAAAGCTGGCGGCGATATCGGCTTTTTCAACATTTTCGAGACACGTCTCAATTTCTGATCGTGTGTCTTCTACCGCCTCTCCGCTCTCCTTACCCTTCGCGCTCTTTTGTGCTGCGAGGCGGAGCACCGCTGTCTTCAATCCGCTGAAGCTGAAGTCGTCGCTGTCTTTGAGCCAGGCGCGGGGAAGGCGGTAGCGCGCGCCATTGCCTTCACCGGCAGCCTGCTCTATGGCGGGACCGCCGGGGTAGCCCAGCTCCAGGATCCGGGCCACCTTATCGAATGCTTCGCCAGCGGCATCATCTCTGGTTCTCCCCAGGGGTTGATAGTCGCCATGCCCCCTCATCAGGAGTAGGTCGCTGTGTCCCCCGGAGACGATGAGGCAGATGGCGGGGAGATCAGGGGCACTTCCCTCAAGCCAGTTGGCATAGATGTGGCCCTCCAGGTGGTTTATGCCAACTAGAGGGAGACCCTGGGCCAGGGCGATGGCCTTGGCGATATTTACCCCGACAAGGAGGGAGCCGGCGAGCCCCGGCCCGCTGGTCACCGCGATAGCATCCAGGTCGCTCCAATGGGTTTGGGCCTGAGCCATTGCCTCTTGGATGATGGGGATGGCAGTGAGCAGATGCTGGCGGGAGGCCACCTCTGGCACGATGCCTCCATAGCGGGAATGGAGGTCCACCTGGGAGGCGATCAGGTTGGAGAGGATCTCCCTGCCATCCCGTACCACGGCGGCGGCTGTTTCATCGCAGGAGGTTTCGATGCCGAGGATTTTCATTCTTTCGCCCCTTTCGACCTTTTTTGCCCCATGGCAATATAGCAAATGTTCTGCTCAATGTAAATCGCCTTTTATGGAACTGTAGGTTTCCTTTCCTAACACAGCGTTAAGGTCGAGGAAAAAGTTATCGCTCAGATAGATCGGTGATAGCCTACCGTCATCATGAGGCACTCTTTCACTTGTCATTGCGAGCGTAGCGAAGCACGTATATTGATGTTAGGAGTATCATAGCACTGAGGTTGCTTCCCCCGATACCTAGGCCGAGGCCGTCAGGTCGGCCGACACTTCGACCTAAATCGTCCGATAAGTCGGACTCTCGCAAAGCGGAGGGGTCGCAATGACAGCGACAATGGGCTAGCAGTGATGGGTAGCTAGTGTACTGGACGCGTATAAAACTTTGACAGCTAAAGGAGGCGATGATATGATGGAACTGCGTAGTTGCCTGAGTTGGCTTTAGAGCGAAATAGCGAAATAATGGGGGAGGGGTCATGCGGTGTTAAGTAGTACTAGTATTCTATACCTAGTGCTTCTTTTTATTTGCCTGGCTTTCTCCGCTTTCTTTTCCAGTGCGGAGACTGCCTTTGTCTCGTTGCCCAGGATACGGGTGAGGCACTTGGTGGAGACCGGGGTAGCTGGTGCGGAGCAGGTGGCAAAGATGACGGAGCGGCCGGAGAGGCTACTGGCGACGGTGCTGCTCTGCAACAACTTCGTTAATGTAGCCGCTGCGGCCCTGGGCACGGCAGTAGCGGTAACCATCTGGGAGGGCGATATCGGGATACTTATCGCCACCATCGTAGTGACTATATTGCTTTTAATCTTTGCTGAGGTGACTCCCAAAACCTTTGCCATCAGGCACCCAGAGAGGCTGGCACTACTCTATGTCTACCCCCTGGGGGTTATCACCAAGATCGTCTATCCGGTAGCGGCTGGGTTAAGCTGGCTCGGCTCGGTGCTCGCCGGGGGGAAGGCTAGGGTGCCACCGACGCTGGTGAGCGAGGAGGAGATCCGCAGCATGATATCGGTGGGTCGTGAGGAGGGTACGGTGGAGGAGGCTGAGGCTGAGTTGTTGCATAAAGTATTCATTTTCGGCGATCGCACCGTCCGTGAGGTGATGACACCCCGCCCTGAGGTGATCTGGGTGGGGGAGGGGACCAAGTTAGCTGACTTCCTCGCCATCTACGCGGAATCTCCTCATACCCGCTTCCCCGTTTATCGGGGTAGTATCGATGACGTGGTGGGCATCCTCTCCATTAAGGATGTGCTCATAGCCCAGGCTAAGGGCTCGTTGGAAAAAAAGAGCGTGATCGATGATCTGGCTCATCCGGTTAAGTTCGTTCCGGAGACGAAACGCATTGCCCAGCTTTTCGCCGAGATGCAGTCCCAGGGTTATCAGATGGTGGTGGTGGTTGACGAATTCGGTGTCACCAGTGGGATCGTGACCATGGAGCAGCTGGTGGGAGAGATAGTGGGTGAGATGGGGGATGAGCTGGTGAAGGTGGACAAGGACTTCGAGGTTATCGATGATCGGACAATTCAGATCGATGGCGGCATGCGGGTGGAGGAGGCCAACGAGGAGCTGGGACTTGAGCTGCCCACCGGCGATTATGACACCGTAGCTGGATTCCTGCTCAGCCTTCTCGGTCGTATCCCTAAGGAGGGGGAGCAGGTGAGGTATGGTGGTTTGAAGCTGGCGATCACTCAGATGGGGGGGTTAAGGATCGAGAAGATCCTGGTGACCAAGGAGTGATATGCAGCGGCTTCGCATCACCTTTTCTCGGGGCGATGAGGTTAAGTATCTCTCTCATCTCGATTTAATGAGGTTATGGGAGCGGGCACTACGGCGTGCCGGCATCCCGCTGGCTTACTCACAGGGATTCAGCCCGCACCCCAGAATCTCCATTGCGGCGCCACTCCCCATCGGGGTGACCAGTGATGGCGAGCTGATGGACATTCTGCTCCAGAAGAAGGTCTCCCCCTATTTCTTTATTAAGATGGTTGGTGAGCAGTTGCCCCATGGTATTGGCATCGCAGGGGTGGCGCAGGTGGCGCTGCCGCTTCCCTCGCTGCAATCGCAGGTCAGGCAGGCGGAATACCTGGTCGAATTGGCGACCGATAAGCGGGAGAAGGAGGTGGAGGAGGAGCTTCGTTCCTTCATGGCGAAAAAGCAGTTACCCTGGCAGCATCGGAGGGACCGTGAGATGCGCCACTATGACCTTCGGTCCCTGGTGGATCGGCTCTGGCTTATTGAGTGGCAGGAGTCGTGGTGCACCCTGGGGATGCGCCTGCGCACTGACAGCTCCGCTACAGGGAGAGCGGAGCAGGTAACTTTGGCCCTGGGTTTCCCCGATCCCCCGAGGTCGATCCACCGTACCAAGTTGATTCTGGCAGGCGGGTAGCATGGCGGAACTCGATTCGGAAAGGCAGGAGAAGGCTAGAGATTACGCCAGGCTGATGCGTCATCTCTATTTTTTCGGACTAGGGCTCGCCGCTTTATTCGTCCTGGTCCTATTGCTAACTCCGCTCTCTACTGGCCTGCGGGACCTGCTGGGCTTGCCACAGCCTTTGAGGGTGGCCCTTTACTTCGCCACCCTGATGCTCTGTTTCGGGATTGTATCCGCCCCCCTCAGCTTCTACGGAGGGCTTGTGCTGCCCCGTCGCTTTGGCCTGTTGCGCCAAAGCCTGAGGGGCTGGCTCCTTGACGGGGTAAAGGCAGGGGTTGTGGGCTTGCTTCTGGGCATCGGGGTCATGGTGTTTGTTTACTGGCTTCTGGCGAGCTTCCCTGAGCTATGGTGGCTCCTCGCTGCTGCCTTTCTTATCCTGCTCACCGTAGTGATGACCAATCTGGCCCCGATTATCATTGTGCCCCTTTTCTACAGGATGACGCCGCTCGCCGACGCCAGCCTGGGGGAGAGGCTGGTGCGCCTTGCGGAAAGGGCCGGGGCGCGGGTGGTGGGGGTGTTCACTATAAATCTGAGCAGCAAAGCAACTACGGGTAATGCCGCCCTTATGGGGCTGGGAAACACCAGGCGCATCGTCCTTGGCGATACCCTGCTGGAGCGGTACTCGATGGAGGAGATCGAGGTCATCGTGGCTCACGAGCTGGGGCATCATGTCCATCGCGATATCGCTAGGCTCATGGCGCTTCAGGCGGTGGTCCTGCTGACCGGATTTTACCTGACGCACCTGGTGCTGAAGGTTAGCGTGCCCTATTTTGGCTTTAACGGGATAAGCGATGTCGCCGCCTTTCCCCTGTTTGCTCTGGTATTGGGTGGCTTCGCCCTACTTCTGGAGCCGCTGAGCAATGCCTACAGTCGCTACCTGGAGGGTGCTGCCGATGGGTATGCCTTGACCCTGACCGATAACCCCCGGGGATTTACCACGGTGATGACCAAGCTCACCAACCAGAACCTGTCTGAGGCGCAGCCCGGTCGCTGGGTGGAGCTGCTTTTCTATGACCACCCCCCGTATTTCAGGAGGGTGGCGCGGGCTCACCAATACGAGGAGGGGGCAAGATGAGGCTGATTCTGGTGAGACATGGTGAAACGAGGTGGAACCGGGAGAACCGCGTTGTGGGGCATACCGGGATTGCGCTAAACAAGAACGGGCGCAAACAGGTAGCGCGGTTGGCCCAGGCATTGAAGGATGAGAAGGTGTCCGCTATTTACTCCAGCCCGCTGAGGCGTGCCAGGGAGACGGCTGCTGCGATCGCGAGCGGTCACCGGCTGGAGGTGGTGACCGATGATGCTTTCAAGGAGGTAGATGCCGGGGAGCTGGAGGGACTCACCTTTGAGGAGGTGACGGAGCGCTATGGCGACTTCCTGCAGGAGTGGATGAAGGACAATCCTGCTTTAAGGATGCCCGGTGGGGAGTCCATGGCCGAGCTTCAGGAGAGGACCTGGCCCGCGGCGGAGAGAATAGTCAGGGAGCACCCCGATGGGGTGGTTATCCTGGTAAGTCATAGCTTAGCCATCTTGAGCATTATCTCAAGGGCATTGGGAATGAGCCAGTCCAATTTTAGAAGGTTACGGCTAAGTGTTGCCTCGATAAGCATCCTCGACTTTGGGGAGCGCGGCGCCTCCCTGGTACTGTTTAATGATACCTGCCATTTGGAGAGCGGTGGTTGAGCCATGGAGGATTTGAAGCAACGAGTTCTTCGCTTCATACAAAAAGAGGAACTGATCCCGGGCAAAGCGGGTGAAAAAGGGCGAAAAATGCTGGTCGGGGTCTCCGGCGGCCCCGACTCGGTCTGCCTACTGCATATTCTGGATCAGCTTAGGGAGACCCTGGGGGTGAGCCTTCATGTGGCGCACCTTAATCACATGCTGCGCGGCGTTGACTCCGATGCCGATGCTCGTTATGTCGCCGAATTTTCTGGCACTCTGGGCATCCCGGCGACCGTCGAGAAGCGGGATGTGGAGGCCTATCGTAAGGAGCACCGCCTCTCCCTGGAGGAGGCGGCTCGGGAGGTGAGATACGGTTTCTTCTCCCAGGTGGCAGAGTCCGTCGGGGCAGGGCATATCGCCTTGGGGCATACTCAGGACGACCAGGTGGAGACCATCCTGATGCACCTGGTGCGCGGCACCGGTCTGGCGGGGCTGAGGGGGATGGGGACAATTACATCATTGCGACCGCCGGGAGGCGGCGTTTTGGTGGTAGTGAGACCGCTCCTTGAGGTCGCCAGGAGGGAGACCGAGGAGTACTGCCGCGCCTACGATCTTAACCCGCGGAGCGATTTCTCAAACTACTCGCTCGATTACACCCGAAATCGATTTCGCTATGAACTTATACCGCTCCTTCAAAGCTACAATAAGAACGTCGGCGCTGCCCTGATGCGCACCGCACATGCTGCTGCCGATGAACTCTCCTACCTTGAGGAGGGGGTCTCACTGGTATGGGAAAGGGTGGTGAGGGAGCAGCCCAACGGCCTACTTCTCGACAGTGAGGCATTGCTATCGCTGCACCCGGCGCTCCAGAGGCACCTGCTGCGCCGGGTTCTGGGCGAGGTTTTGGCAGACCTCACCGATATCCAGTCTATTCACATCGAGAAGATGATGGAGGCCCTGTCAAAGCCAGCGGGTAAAAGGCTCTCTCTGCCCCGGGGACTGGTTTTTCATGTGGGCTATAACACGTGCCTAGTGACCAAAGGTGCCGTTGATACATGCCCTTTTCCTCCTTTGGAAGGGGAGTATAAGCTTAATGTGCCCGGGGATACAGCTTTTCCCGGGTGGAGGGTGAAGGCCGGTATTATTCGCCCTGGGGGCAAGGCTGAGGGCTTGGGGGCATGTCTCGATCTCGATGAGGCAGGGAGCGATCTGGTGGTGCGGGGGCGGAGAGCTGGCGATCGCTTTCAGCCATTGGGCATGGGCGAGGCGAAGAAGCTTCAGGACTTCATGGTCGATGCCAAGGTCCCCCGCTCGTGGCGCGACCGCGTGCCTCTGGTCTGCTCCTCCGAGGGCATCATCTGGGTGGTGGGCTGGCGCATCGCCGAGCCGGTGAGGGTAACCGATAGCACAAAACAGGTATTGCGGTTAGAGTTTAAGAGGCTTTAATCCCCGATATGGAGCAGCATAGCCCTGCTTCCACCCTCAGGGCAGTGCTATCGCTCCTCAAATTCTACCTAATTTTCTGATACCACAGCAGAAAAAGAGAGGGTAATATGCTCTAGGCTCGCTTCAGCAATCTCCGCGATATCAAGTAACCTAAACCACCGGCTGCAATTAACGCTACAGCTATTACATACCAGTTCGGAAAGACGGGTACTTCAGTAATAGGAGGAACGGGAGTAAGTGGAGTGTCCAGGTGAATATTATAATAATCCGTATAATAGACCACTGCAAATTTTGGTGGATCAACCATACGAATAGTTATTCCAGTACACTGGCGCAACGGTGTTAGGGATCCTCCTGAAACACCTGTTATTTTCCACTCATACACTTCATGATAAACATCATGAGCGGGGTCTGTATCTATCCCGGTATCTTGAAAAGATTTATTAAACCCCGCGCTGGCAAAACAGCCGTGATACAGGGCTTCATTCCACGTTGGATCACCAGGCTCAGGGTCTCCCGGAAACCAATGTACATCGGTCGCTGGATTCCCGTCTGCCCTAACAATGAAGCCTGTATCGATTATTGAATTGTTTCCAGTGCCTTCCGGAATTAGGCTGCTATTATCTAGACCAGACCAAGGTAGCCACACGGAGTCATCAAGCTCATCGGGGCTTGCAAATACCCAGCATTCAACAGTGCTCCCCATATAAGTAAATTCAGCCTTATTCCAGTCTGAATCATCATGGACTCGAAACATGTTAAAATCGCCATCGGGTTGCCCCCATATATCGTGAGCTAGGAAAAAGGTGGTTCCAGGAATGACCGTACTATTATCACTGGAACTGGTAGCAGTCCAATCCGTTTTGTTTTCAACATAGAAGTACCCCGCATTTGTATAGACTCCGTCATTAAACCCATTGGGGTAGCGATTTGCCTCTTGCCATTCTTGATAGTTTGTAGCTGCACTATCCCAAATCGTTGGATCAGCAGATGTGTATGGAGCATTTCCGGAGGACTGAGCTAGCACTGGCATAGTGGCCGCTACCAATAATATGATGACTGTGAGTAAAACTAGCGAACAAATTTTCCTTACCATTTTCGAGGCCTCCCTGCTTTGTTTATTTTTTAGCTCGTCTGAAGAAAGCCACTATCATGGAAAGAAGCATAAACATCTTAAGTGCTCTCTTTGACCCAATATATATAGTCTTGATTGAACAGGACGGGTGTCGTTTGCTAATTCGCTGCACCCATACCTGTTATCGAGGTCTGCCCCTCAGCGGGAGCAGATAAGGTATCGAAGCAGGCAAAGGCAAATACCTTTGCACTGCACTGAAGAGGGGTCAAAGACCCGCAATGAAGTTCCCTCTCTCGAGGGAATAATTTAGAAGCAGATATAGATATATATTGATGTATCTATATCTGTATACGTAGTAAGTATACGTATATCAGCACTATATATCAGTACTGATACTATATCAAAAAAAGATAGTCCTGTCAAGTGTTTTGCCGGTTCTTTCACTAGAAACAATTTATCCAACTGGGTGTACAGGCGTGGTGTTTGTCGCAGGCGACGGGTTGGAAACATGGATTGAAACCAGTAGTGGGGCTTGTAGAGTTGGACTTTTTTTAGTATCCTAAAATGCGTAAATCTGTCATTAGGAGTGAGAATGGAAGGCAATGCAACTTTAAATAAAACCCTCGGCCGAGAGAATGAACTCTGGTTACTGCTGCGCCAGGCTAGTAACCTAATATACAAGGCAATTGAAAGTGAGCTGAGGCAATTGGGGAGCGCTACATATGCGCAGGCTACGGTCTTGTGGATCGTGAAAGCTATCGGGGAGCAAGCAACCCCTGCTGAGATATCGCGATGGCTCATTCGAGAGCCGCATGCAATCTCCATGCTGTTAAATCAGATGGAGAAGAAAGGCCTGGTGAGAAAAACAAAGGACCTCGAAAGGAAGAACATGGTAAGGGTCACATTGACCGACAAAGGTGAGGAGGCCTTACGACAGGCGCAGATGTTAGAGATCATTTCCAAGGTGATGTCTTGCTTCTCACATGAAGAACAGGACAGCCTGAGGGAATATTTACTGACATTACGGAGCAAGGCTCTCGAAGAACTTGGGATCAAGCATGAAATGGCCTTGCCGTAGGTTCGTTATCTCTCCTCTTACACAACTGAACATTATCGCCTTAACAGAGATCGCTGAAATAGTCTCAATCAACCCCCTAAGTCCCCCAATCTTGGGGGACTTTTTAAAGCTGGGGATACCCCCAGACCCCCAGCCCCGATATAATCGGGGCACCTCTTTTTCAACAGTCTCTAACAATATAGCCGATATTTCGTCAATTAGGCGCTGCCCGGGCCATGCTTAAATCTTTGCTGCCATCCTTGCCGCCTGATAGACTGCGGCAGCGGCGTCACCGGGTGTCACGCAGTCGCCGATTATATAGACCTCAGGGATCACGCCCTCCAGCTCCTGAGACAGCTTGTTATTCGACTGCGCGCCCACTGCCAGGACCACCGTGTCAGCCGGCAGAGAAAATATTTCCCCTCCC
>Ga0209979_1001874_pt1 | contig 21584 bp, 16 predicted proteins | sample AnhtaG_FD_183114 | JGI IMG/M metagenome (GOLD analysis project Ga0209979, IMG submission 183114) | Deep subsurface microbial communities from Anholt, Denmark to uncover new lineages of life (NeLLi) - Anholt_01485 metaG (SPAdes) (version 2) | ecosystem: Environmental > Aquatic > Marine > Oceanic...
GTATTGCATAGATCGTAGCCCAAGGTTGCATCTGGTAGTCTGAAATCCGAAATCCTAAGCCCTAAATCCTAAACAAATCCAAATTACACAAAATTAAATGTTCAAAACGGTTCCCTGCCTAAGGCATACAGGGATTCGGGCCGGCTGGGTGCCTTATAGGCACGTAAATAACTGGATTCTCGATGCTCATGATTGGTAATTCCCCTAAGGTTTTTCCGTTTCGCTTCAATATTGACTCCGCCAAAAGACGGCGGATCTTCGATATTTACGAACGATGCTTTTTGGCGTGTATCTGCTGATACGAAAACGTGCGGTTCTCCGCTATATCTATCGCCTGCTGGCGGTTTATGTTAGCCTGCTGGCTAACATAGGCGTATTTTAACGTATTTTCAAACTATGTCAACAAAAAAATGGCCAAAAAAGCACTTTTTTTAGCCACAGAGGACTCAGAGAATTCAATAATATTTAACCACGGATTGCACCGATTTCGCGGATTTTGTTTTAGCCACAGATTGACCTGGAGCAGCGTAGCCGCAACCAAAAGTTCGTCTAAACAAAATGTTCCATAACCTATTGTAATTACAGATGATACAATCGCTTAAAGCAAAAAACACGCATAAAAAACAAGAATATACAAGATTGTATTACGGATTCACACTGATAGTTCAATAGTAAGTAACCGCGGATTAGCACGGATTTACCAAGTGAGATGCTGGATTCTCGTTAGTGAGGAGTGAGCTAAAGTGAACTAAAGTGCCTAAAGCGAGCTAAAGTTGGATGCTCGATTCTGGATTCTTGATGCTGGATGCTCGATGTTCGAATTTCGTCCGCTGTGTCCTGCATTCTCCATCAGTCCCGTAAGCCGTAGGATTTTTATTCTCCAGCAACATCTTCGGAAATCGGTACACGTACCCAATAAATAATCTTCATTTTTCCCCCTTTCTTCCTTGCTCGACAGGGAGACAGCATCTATAATTGAACATAGCGGATATGATAGCTCTGAAGCGGCAACGTCGCGGTTTGTGCTTTCTTACTCTACGACGAGAGGCTTGGGATGTTATACGGAAACCATATAAGAGGCCTAATAAGAAGGATAACTGGCCTAAGTCGTTTCCAAAGGATTACTTACGCACTTCGGGCAGCGGGGTGTTATACGGACACTCAGACATACATAGGGTATTATGCGGAAACCATATAAACATTGTTATGCTCAAGAGAAATTGCGGGCAAGACACAGGAAGGAAGTGCACAACGTGGATCTTGTCGAAGTGCTCTGAGTTCAAGAGAGGATCAACCAACCTAAACAGAAAGGAGAAAGGCAATGAGTGAGGAATCCAAGAGACTGACCACAGCGGCCGGGATCCCAGTTCCCGACAACCAGACATCCCTGACAGCGGGGGAGCGCGGTCCGACCTTGCTACAGGACCACTACCTGCTGGAGAAGCTGGCCCATTTCAACCGGGAGCGCATTCCTGAGCGCGTGGTTCACGCCAAGGCGGCTGGCGCGCACGGCGTCTTCACCGTGACGCAGGATATCACGAAGTACACGAAAGCAAAGCTGTTCTCCGAAATCGGCAAGCAGACCGAAGTGTTCGGACGGTTCTCGACCGTGGCCGGGGAGAAGGGCTCAGCCGATACGGTTCGGGATGTCCGAGGCTTCGCGATGAAGTTCTACACCGAAGAAGGTAACTGGGACATGGTCGGGAACAACACGCCGACGTTCTTCATACGGGACGCCATCAAGTTCCCGGATTTCATCCACACCCAGAAGCGTGATCCCGAGACCAATGCCAAGTCGGACACTATGCAGTGGGACTTCTGGTCGCAGGTGCCGGAAGCGCTCCACCAGGTTACAATTCTCTTCTCCGACCGGGGCATTCCCAGAGGCATCCCCTATATGAACGGCTACGGCAGCCACACATATAGCTTCATCAACGCGGACAACAAGCGGTATTGGGTCAAATTCCATTTCAAGACGCAGCAGGGCATCCAGTGTATGCCCCCGGAGGAGGCCGCTCGTATCGCGGGGGAGAACCCCGACTATCACACGTGCCAGCTGTTCGATGCGATCGAATGTGGGGACTACCCCAGGTGGACGTTCTCCGTTCAGATCATGCCTGAAGCGGAGGCAGAGACATACCGGTGGAACCCCTTCGATCTGACGAAGGTATGGCCGCACGCGGACTACCCGCTGATCGAAGTCGGTGTACTCGAGATGAACCGTAACCCGCGTAGCTACTTCGCGGAGGTCGAGCAGGCCGCGTTCTCGCCAGCAAACGTAGTACCCGGGATCTCCTTCTCTCCCTGCAAAATGCTGCAGGCGCGTATCTTTGCCTATGCCGACGCGCACCGTTATCGCCTGGGCGCCAACTTCGAGCGTTTGCCGATTAACGCGCCGCGCGCGACAAAAGCGGTGAACACGTACCAGCGTGACGGATACATGAGGTTCGACGACAACGGTGGACCAGGTCCGAACTATGAACCGAACAGCTTCGGCGGCCCCAAGGCAGATCCGGCCTACAACGAGCCACCCCTGAAGGTTTCCGGCGACGCGGACCGCTATGAGCAGAAGCGGGGGGTCGATGATGACTACGTCCAGCCAGGGAATCTCTTCAGGCTGATGTCCCCGGAGCAACAGAAGGGGTTGATTGCAAACATCGCAAGCAGCCTGAAGAAGGTCCCGAAGGAGATCCAGGAGAAGATGGTTGTCCATTTCCGCAAGGCGGATCAGGCGTACGGTGATGGCATTTCTCAAGAGCTGGGCTTGATGTGAGATAGGGGAAACTAGGGACAGCCCCACAGCCACCTATTTACGATAACAGAAACGGGTGACTGTCGCTAGAGGAATTAAAGGGGTACGGTACATTTTTCGATGAGTTGTGCTTGCTAATGATAGGTTTTGATAGAGGAGAGCGGGTGGGCTGAATTACTGCGGAGCTTTGGGACGCAGACCTCGGCTGGAATTAAGTATCGTGCCCCCGGAATTCGCAGTAATGAGAGGTCTTGGATAGATTTCTCCGCTTCGGTCGAAATGACGGCATGTTGCTGCTGTAGGGGGCAATGTTGCTTCCTGGGGGTATTAGGAACATCTTTACCGGATCAGGCGTATTGGAAGGGTTTGATATAAAGAAAATTAAGAAAGGTGTTGACGGGTTGTCGATATCGGAGTACATTGCGTTTTCCGATCGATCTGCATGTTTGCATTTTCACGAGTTTCTCTTTTTAGGATTGTTCAATGCCATTTAAGACATTTGGTCTTTCAGACCCTCTGGTTCAGGGGATATTAGCGACAGGTTACACGGCGCCGACGGAAATACAGTCTCAGGCGATACCGGCGGCGATTGGGGGCAGGGACATCATCGGCTGCGCCCAGACGGGCACAGGCAAGACGGCGGCGTTTGTTCTGCCGATACTGGATCGTCTGAGCCACGAGCGGTCCGGTCGGAAGCGGGCCGTGAGGTCATTGATCCTCACTCCCACGCGTGAACTGGCCGTGCAGATCGAAAGATCGATACTCGGCTACGGGCGGTTCACGGACCTGAAGGCCCTGGCGGTTTACGGTGGCGTCAGCATCAACAACCAGATCGCAACGCTGCGCCGCGGCGTCGATATCGTGGTCGCCACGCCCGGACGGCTGATTGACCATATCGAACGCAAAACGATCAAACTGAGCGGCGTCGAGGTGCTCGTGCTGGACGAGGCCGACCGGATGCTCGATATGGGCTTCGTCAACGACGTGCGGCGGATCGTGGGCGGGCTTCCTAAGAAACGCCAGACGCTGCTGTTTTCGGCGACGATATCGCCGGAGGTCAAGACCCTGGCGGCCGACATGCTGAAATCGCCGAAGGTGATACAGATAGGCCGGCCCCGCAACCCGATCGACACGATCACGCAGCATATCTACGCGGTCGAGAAGACGCTGAAGATGGACCTTTTGCTGCACATGATCGAGGACTGGCGGATGTTCAGCGTGCTGGTGTTCTCTCGGACCAAATACGGTGCAGACAAGATAAGCCGACGGCTCAAACGCGCCGGGGTCGTGGCGGTCTCGATACATTCGGGCCGTACCCAGAACCAGCGGCAGCGTGCCCTCGACGGCTTTCGCAGCGGCAAGTATCAGGTCATGGTCGCCACCGATGTCGCCGCCCGGGGCATCGACGTGGAGGGGATATCACACGTCATCAATTACGACGTTCCCACTCACGCCGAGGATTACGTCCATCGTATAGGCCGGACAGGCCGGGCGGAGGCCACCGGCGACGCGATCACGTTCGTTTCGAGCGAAGAGGAAAAGTACCTGCGCGAGGTCGGCAAGTTCATAGGACGCAAACTCACGGCGCAGAAGTGCAAGGGCTTCTCATACGTCAAGTCCCCGCCGCCCGAGCCGAAGACCGCCAAAAGCTCCAAACCCTCGCGAGGCAAGAAACTGCCAAGAAGCAAAGGCGTCTCCGGAGCAAAAAAGTCATATCGCGGCCGCCGCAAACGACTCAAAAGCTAAAGCCCCAACCCAGCAGGACATGACCGGTGGACGAGAGATAATGGACGATGGACGCGTTTACGGGTTGTCGTTGCGCAGCCAGTTCATTGTTATGAAGCAGAAGTCGTTTACGAGAACTACCATCCACTTCGCTCACTGCGTTTGCTCAGTGGCTGCCACCCGTCGGGGACGAGGTAAATCTTAGAGCGATAAGTTCTCCGATTCTGATATTTCAGGCTTGCTTCCACAGCCTTTGGAGATATTCGACGGATTTCGGAAGTACCTTCTCTGCAGGGCCGGAAAGTTTGCGGCATTCCAATTCGATGAATCCGCCGTACCCAATCTCTTTGAGCGTTTGAAAGCCGGGCGTAAAATTCAATGAACCGGGGCCAGGCTCGACCCGGGTATTCTCAGCAACGTGTACGTGCTTTATCCACTTGCCGGCTTTGGAGAGCGATTCCGGGATGCTTAGCTCTTCGAGCTGCATGTGAAAGAAATCACAGGTAAGCCCGATATGATCATGGTTCAGAGTTTCACACAGTTTAGCTGCGTGAGGTACGGTGTTAAGGTATTCCGACTCATACCGATTAACCGGTTCGAGTAGAAATATCAGCCCTCTTTTTTGTGCCTGGTCGCCTAAGGCAGGTAACTGCTCGATAAGCAGAGCATCCTGGGCTTGCTCAACCGAGGCGTAAGAGCCCGGGCCGGTGATTCGGTCCGGATTATCCTGAATGAGTACCGGCGGCACATTAACGCTATCTACGCCCAATTCCGCGCAAATATCAAATAATTTCAGGAAACTGTCTCGACACTGTTCCCGAACCTTTTTGTGGGGACTGAGCAGTGAGCCTGAAAATCCCAGGGACATTGAGACAAGCGGTAAGGGACTATCAGCCAGGCACCTGCGCAGCTCGTCAAGGTAGTCATTTAAGAACCTGCCCGGCAGCGAGATTGCACCAAAACCAAACTTGGCCGCATCGTTGAGTCTGTCGAGAACCCGGTCGCCAGGCAGCACTTCGAGACGACAGGAAATCTTGGGACCCCGCAAGGCGGGAACCCTCTTGGGACCCCGCAAGGCGGGAACCCTCTTGCATTTTTCGTTCGCATTTTCAGACATAAAATTGGCCTTTTAATGTTAGTTACCAGCTTTTAGGCTAAATGAAGTTGCGTGATTTTCAGGCCAGGGCACGTACCGATACATCAACCTGAGCCGAAGGCGAAGGGATCTGGGATTAGTAGGCAAATCATAATTATGCTCTTTCTTTGGCCAGATGCTTCCCCTTCGACTTCGCTCAGGGCTAAAGGCTTTTTTCGCTCAGCATGACAGTATCATCTGCCTTCTTTGGCTCAATATTTGTGCAACTTTATTTAGGGTTTTAAGCTCAAAATTAAAAACAGTTGAAATCGTAACCGGCATCGTGTATATTCTGCCAAATACTGGTGATTTAATCAAAACATTATTGGTTGAAGCCACCCCCAAACAAGCCTTCGACGAACTCAGGCCAGGGTTTGAGGGTGCCACCCAGTATTCCATTAATAATGCAAAGCTCATCAGATAGAAAAACAGTAAGTAATGGAGTAGTTGCAATGAATTCACAAGCTAATGCTATTGTGGCACAGTCCGGCGGGCCGACCGCCGTGATTAACTCAAGCGCCTGCGGTGTAATACAGGAAGCAATGAAATCAGGTAAAATCGGCAGCGTAATCGGCGCAACCAACGGCATATTAGGGGTGCTCAAGGAAGATTTGTTTGATATCTCGGCGGAAAAGCCCGAGGCCATCGAGGCCCTAAAGCAAACGCCCGCGGCAGCCATTGGTTCGTGCAGATACAAGCTAAAATCGCTGGAAGAATCCAAAGCGGATTTCGAGAGAGTGCTCGATGTATTCAAGGCCCACAATATCCGTTACTTTTTCTATGCAGGCGGTAATGACTCGATGGACACCGCCGACAAGGTCAATAAGTTAGCCGCAGATGCCGGCTACGAGCTGGTTTGTATGGGCATTCCGAAAACGGTCGATAACGACCTTGCCTGCACCGACCACTGCCCGGGGTACCCAAGCGTGGCAAAATATGTCGCAACCTGTGCGGCTGAGGCCGGCCGGGACACCGAGGCACTCTATACGACAGATACCTGCACTATCTTAGAGGTGATGGGAAGAAACGCCGGCTGGATAGCGGCGGCAACGGGCCTTGCCGCTCGATGTCCGGAAGATGCACCGCATCTTGTGTATATGCCGGAAGCGGCCTTTTCCTTCGATAAGCTCGTCAGCGATGTCAAAGAAGTGCTGAAACGATTGGGCAGGGTCTTTATTGTTGCCGGCGAAGGACTCAAAGATGATAAGGGCGAATACGTTACCGCAGACAAGGGAACATTCGGTAAAGACAGTTTCGGGCATGTTCAGCTCGGCGGTGTCGCCGAGATGCTCAAGGCCGTGATAGAAAAAGAAGTAGGCATAAAGGCCCGCTTCAATAAGCTCGGCACTAATCAACGAAGCGCTATGCACTTTGCCTCTCTGACCGATGTCAACGAGGCATATATGTGCGGGCAGATGGCGGTAAAGCACGCGACCGAAGGCGTGAATGGAAAAATGGTAACTCTGGTTCGCGAAGAAGGGCCACAATATAAATGCACAACAGGTCTGGCGGAGTTAAGAGACGTGGCCAACGGCGAAAAGAAAGTGCCGGCTGAGTTTATAAACGATAAGGGCAACCATGTCACCGATGCGATGCGTGATTACGTTCGGCCTCTGGTACAGGGCGAAGCACGCATAAGAATCGATGAGGACGGTCTGCCGGTGTTTATGAGATTTGAGCGTAAACCGTTGGAGAAAAAACTGCCAAAATATATGTAGGGTGGGGCTTGCCCCACCGAGATGATGCGGGTAGTTTTTTTGGTGGGCTAAAGCCCACCCTACAAATTATAAGAGAGAATGCGTGGATGAGTGAATGCGTGGATGAGTGAATGAGTAAATGAGTGGATGAGTAAACTCATCCGCAAGAAAGGATAAAAGATGGATGAACTGTTCGATATTAAAGGCAAAGTAATCGTGATTACCGGAGGCGGTGGTGTTCTTTGCGGAACGATGGCCAAGGCGCTTGGCAAAGCCGCTGCAAAGATCGCGGTTCTGGATTTAATAGAAACGGCTGCAGAAAAGATCGCCGATGAAATTAAATCCAACGGCGGCCGGGCCGTTGCGGTTGAATGTGATGTGTTAGACAAAAAAAGTCTGGAGAGTGCACATGAGAAAATCACATCCGAATTAGGCAAAATCGACATTTTGATTAACGGGGCCGGCGGAAACAAAAAAGAAGCTACTACCTCACCGGACCTTTCTTTTTTCGACCTGCCGAGCGAAGCCGTTCGGTTTGTTTTTGAGCTGAATTTCATCGGGACTTTACTGCCGAGCCAGGTTTTCGGCAGAGAGATGGCTAAAAACGGCGGCGGTATAATATTGAACGTTTCCAGTATGTGTGCTTTTAGTCCCTTAACCAAGGTGCCCGCATACTCAGCGGCCAAAGCAGCCGTGAGCAACTTTACACAATGGTTAGCTGTGCACGTTTGCCAGAACTACTCAAAAGATATTCGCGTCAATGCAATTGCGCCGGGATTTTTTCTGACTGAACAAAACCGGTTCCTCCTGACCGATGAAAAAACCGGCGAGCTGACCACCCGCGGCAGTACAATTATCGACCATACGCCGATGGGGAGATTCGGTCAGCCGGAAGAATTGATTGGAACGGTCATGTGGCTGCTAAGCGATGCAGCGAAATTCGTTACCGGAGTTGTCGTGCCCGTTGACGGGGGATTCTCGGCTTTTAGTGGAGTCTAATTCGTGATGCGTCCCTTCGGCTACGCTCAGGACAAGCTTGCGTATTGCGTGATGCGTGAGACAACACAATAATACGAAATACGATACAGGAGAGCAAAATGACTGACGTTGACCGGGCACAGCCACTAAAGGATTTCAAACCAAAACAGAAATTCTTTGTCGGCATCGATTCGGATGGCTGTGCCTTCGATACGATGGGAATTAAACAACGGGAGTGTTTTTGTCCGTGGTTGATTGCTTATTTTGGGCTGCAGCCGGTAGCTCAGGCGGCACGCGAATGTAAGGACTTTGCCGATTTGTTTTCCAAAACGCGCGGCGGCAACCGACACAAAACGGCCAAGCGCATCATAGCAGAGCTGTTGCCGTCGCATCCGATGACCAAGGCAAGAAACTTCAAGGTTCCGCAATACCCGCACTACTTCGCTTGGGTCGATGACCCCGATAGCTTGCTCAGCAACGATGGTTTAAAGCAAGCCATTGACCAGGCCTCAGCCCCGGAGGTTAAACGTGAGCTGGAACATGCGCTTGCCTGGAGCGAGCGAGTCAACTGGGCAATCGGGGAAATCGTCAAGGGTATGCCGCCGTTTCCGTTTGTGCGTGAGAGCTTGGAGAAAATCCAGCCGTTGGCTGACGTAATCGTTGTCTCGGCGACGCCCTGCGAGGCTCTTGTGCGTGAGTGGGAAGAACACGACATTGCCAAATACGTAGAGATTATAGCCGGGCAGGAAATGGGTAAAAAAGCCCAGCACCTTGAGTACGCCACGAAGGACAGGTACGAAAAGAACCATGTCCTGATGGTCGGCGATGCACCGGGTGATATGAAGGCCGCTAAGGCAAACGATGCCTTGTTTTATCCCATAAACCCCGGCGACGAGGTCAAATCGTGGAAGCGGTTCCATGATGAGGCATTTGATAAATTTATGAATGGCGAATACGCCGGTGAGTACGAAGATAAACTCATCGCACAATTCGATTCGTACCTGCCGGAGCTGCCCCCCTGGCAGCAGGTTAAGACTGCGTGTTAGACAGTGTTGAAAGGCTTAAAAGTCTTCTCAAGAGATGATGATAAAGGTTAGGGAATACGCTGTTATGATAAGAAATGGTGTGCTTGCTCTTGCATTGCTTCTGACTGGTTGCGCCCATCTGGAACTGGTGAATGAAGACCGCTATTATCCCGAAATCGATTGGATCTCCGACCTTCAGTACGATCCGGATGAGATCAAACCCATGACTTTTTCTGCGACCGGATGTCCACAAATAAGCGTCGCGCTGAACGGCAAGCCCTTCTGGTTGAAGTTTGATTTCGGCTGCAGCAAAGGCTTCCAACTAACTACGGCCGTAGAAAGCCAATTGGACTACATAGTCCTGCGAGAAACCAATACGTACAATACAGACGGAACAGTCAGAGGGAGAGTGAAGCGAATACGACTGGATAGTCTGGAAGTGTTCGGAGAACGGTACGACGATTTAGAAGGTACATTGGCCGATTGGAAGATATTCTCCTCGTTGCCGTATCAGGGCCTGATCAGCTTGGAGTACTTCGCCGATTACCGCTTCACACAGGATTACAAAAGGGGCAGGCTCGCCCTTACTAAGAAGCCTTTCCCGGACGCCTTGAAGGGATCTAGCCGCTACCTGCTGACCGACATATTGGATCCGCCGGATTGGCACAAATATGGGGTCTATGTTCTCGGGAAGGTAAACGGGATCGATTCTGTTATTTACATCGATAACGGTAGCAGCAAAACAGATGTCGACTACAGGATCCTGAGCGATGCTCAGAAAGCAAAGAGCGATGGCAAAAACTGTTCCGCCGAAGTGCCCATCTCGATAGGAGATCTTGAATTCGCAATCAGAAACTTCAGGATCAGAAAGATCGAACGCGGCACAGATTATCAGTACCCGGTAAGGATAAAGATCGGTTCGGACCTGTTGAAACGCTTCGTGATAACAATAGACAGAACCGAAAACAGAAACATTTTAATCATCCACAAGAACCGCCTCGCTCGCAGGCGAGAGAGGATTGATGGAAGCTTTCTTCCGGGGATAAGCCCGGACCAACCTAATCTATCGTCGATCCAGGGATGATAGAGGATGAGATATTCATGACAATGCAGATGATCTGCTCTCGGGAGAATCATGATAATTGCAAGAGAAAATAGAAAAGGTTCAGTCAGTACTGACCAGGCGGGTGCGGCAGTCGGCGAGTTCTTCGCCCGGAACGACTACGCCGACAAGCGAATTCTGATGATAATTCCCGACAATACGCGGTCGGGGCCGATAGGAGACATTTTCAAAATCATCTACGAGTTCCTGGGACCAAAAGCCAAGGCAGTCGATTGCCTGGTAGCGCTGGGAACCCACCAGCCGATGAGCGAGGAGCAGATTTGCGCCAGGCTCAGTATGACGCCGGATGAGCGTAAGAGCCAATACGCGGCGGTTAAATTTTTCAACCACGAATGGGAAAAACCGCAGACTTTCACTTCCATAGGCAGAATTTCCGCCGACGAGATCGAACAAATAAGCGGTGGTCTGTTTCGCGAAGAAGTTGATATAGCTATTAACAAACTGATTTTTGAGTACGACGAATTTTTTATCTTAGGCCCTGTATTTCCACACGAGGTTGTCGGCTTCTCCGGTGGGCATAAATACATTTTCCCCGGTATTGCCGGTGACGAAATCATAAACTTTTTTCACTGGCTAAGTGCGGTGATAACAAACCCTGTTATAAACGGCAACAAACATACGCCGACACGAGAAGTGGTTGAAAAGGCAGCTTCGCTTATAACAATGCCGCACAAACTATTCGCTATCGTAGCTGTGGGGAACAAGCTCAAGGGAATATTCATCGGCGAGTGCACCAAGGCCTGGGAAAAAGCAGCGGATTTGTCCAGGGACGTCCATATTATTTACAAAGACAAACCCTATCATACGATTCTCGGGATTGCACCGAAGATGTACGATGATATCTGGACGGCGGGAAAGGTGATGTACAAACTCGAACCGATACTCGCCGACGGCGGGACGCTGATTATCTACGCCCCGCATATTACGGAAATATCGTATACGCACGGCAAAATTCTTGATAAAATCGGCTATCATACGCGTGATTATTTCCTGAAGCGAATGGACAAATTCGCCGGCATCCCGCGGTTAGGAATGGCGCACTCTACCCATGTTAAAGGCATCGGCACATATATCGACGGCATCGAAAAACCGCGGGCTAATGTGGTGCTTGCCACCGGTATTGGGAAACAGCACTGCGAAAAGGTAAATCTCGGCTATATGAACCCTGATGATATAAACATAGCTGACTATGAAAACAAAGAGGACCAGGGCGTTCTGGTCGTGCAGCACGCCGGCGAAGTGCTGCACCGACTCACCGACGGCTTTATACCAACCATACCCCCCGATTAGCCCGCACCCCTGTGGTGCGGGGTCATTGCGAGGAGGCCACTTTGTGGCCGACGTGGCAATCTAATTTTTATCTTGTTTCCTTGCTTTTATCGTTTGTTTATCGGATAACAAAAGCCATTCGGCGGGAGATACGGCATCGCCTGCAAATTTCATTTCAGTTTCTTGATAATACTCATATCAATATGAGTCAGATATTTCATTCTATTAGAAGGAGTCTTAATGAACAAATTTGTCGGACACATTCTTTGTCCGTCAAAAAACATCCATTCCTGTTTTTGCTCATCATAATATGCTTTAGCTAATTTTTTGTCACTGACGGATAAAGCAAGATAGCACTGATTTGTTTTGAGATGTCGTTTATGCCTTGAATCCGTCTGATGGCTGACTTTTTGCAGATCGACAAGGCTGAGTTTTGACATTATTACACTTAAGGCTTTTGCGGTGATCCTGTTCAGAGTGCCATCATCAAATATAATACTCATCTATAAATCCTCGCTAATAATATTTTTATATCGCTGATAATGAGTGTATGTTGTAAGTGTATTACGATGCCGCAGAAGTTTTTGAGCAGATTTTACCTTTACTTTCATTCTGGCTAAACTCATGGCGTATGTAACACGTAAATCCTCGAATCGTTTGTGCTCAACTTTTGCTTTTTTTAACAAAAGCCCGAAATCCCTTGTAAAGGATCGCCATGGACAATTGTAATCCTCAAAAGAAATGTTTCCTTCTGCTTTTTTTTGAAGCATAAGTGAATAGTGTCGAGGTTTAAGGCAAACATAAGGCTGGTCTAAAGGAATGAGGCCGAGCAATCCCTCAATTTCATTTTGGGGACAAATTTGGAAGCATCCCCAATCAATAGTTTTTGGCAGTGGAACTGGTGTCTGCAGACAATTTTTATTTTCCCACTCCCAAGTTAAAAAGGAATCAACTTTCGGTGTAATTAGTACCTGCCCATTGCCAAAATCAATATCATTTCTGCGCAAATTCAAAATTTCGGAACGACGCAAACCACAAAGAGCCAGGGTAACAATTGCTTTCCATCTTCTATCCGCGACTTTGAAAATGTGCAATAGTTCTCTTGGCTTAAAACTTACAAGAGGCCTTGGAGGTATTTGCTTAACCTGCAATCTGCTGAACGTGTTGCTTTTGAGATACCCGTGTTGAACTAACCATGAAAAAAAAGAAGATAGATTCCTTTTGTAAGTTTCAGCAGTCCTTGCAGAAGTTTTTTCATTCAATGTATCTATATATTTTTGGAGTGTCAATTCATTCTTAGACGGTAATTGGCAATCACCCAATATTAACAAAAAATGCTTGAACGCTCTTTTTTTTATCGCGATTGAGTTGGCAGCAAGCTTTTGTGTAGAAATATATTTTTGAAATAGCATGGAAATCAATTTACACATAAAACCATTCTATAATAGAAACTTAAGGATGACAAGATGTTATAAGTCGTTTCCGCTATCTGTTTCAGTGGAATTACATTTAGTACAAAAAATCCTGCCTCTTGATTTTTATGCCGTTTTAGAGTAACATATCCTTCCGGTTTTTAGCCGAAATTTATTAGACGGGATTAACAAGATAGTCCTGATATCCTGTCCTTAATCATATTTATTATTCGAAAGGATGCAACAAAATGGTAAAAGCAGAAATTGGCCTTATCGGCCTGGCAGTAATGGGTGAGAACCTCATCCTGAATATGGAAAGCAAGGGCTTTACAGTAGCCTGCTTCAACCGTACCGTATCGAAGGTGGATAACTTTATTAACGGCCGAGCCAAGGGCAAGAATATCATCGGCTGTCATTCAATCGAAGAGCTTGCCGAAAATCTAAAAACCCCCCGCAAGATTATGCTGATGGTCAAAGCCGGTGCAGCGGTCGATGCCTTCATCGAAAAGCTGCTTCCACATCTCGAAGACGGTGACATCATCATCGACGGCGGCAACTCGCATTTCCCCGACACTATGCGGCGCACGGCATACGTCGAGAGCCAGGGCAAACTCTATATCGGCACCGGCGTTTCAGGCGGCGAAGAGGGCGCGCTGCGAGGCCCGTCGATTATGCCGGGCGGCTCACCACCGGCCTGGGAGCACATTAAACCCATATTCCAGGCTATTTGTGCCAAGACAGCAGACGGCGAGCCGTGCTGTGACTGGGTCGGCGAGAACGGGGCCGGACACTTCGTAAAAATGGTGCATAACGGTATCGAATACGGCGATATGCAAATGATATGCGAGACCTACCAGATGATGGGCGAAGGCCTTGGAATGACCAACCAGGAAATGCACGAGTGTTTAGCTGAGTGGAACGAAGGCGAACTTAACTCTTACCTTATAGAAATCACTCGGGACATTCTTGGCTACAAGGACGAGGACGGCAATGAGGTCATCGACCTTATCCTCGACACCGCAGGCCAGAAGGGGACCGGCAAATGGACGGCCATCGAGGCATTGAACCTCGGCCAGCCCCTAACGCTCATCGGTGAAGCTGTCTTCGCCCGCTGCCTGTCGGCCCTGAAAGAAGAACGCGCTGCGGCATCCAAAGTCCTCTCCGGCCCGAAGCCGAAATTCAGCGGAGATAAAAAGGCCTTCATCAACGATTTGCGTCAGGCACTTTACGCGGCGAAAATCGTCAGCTACGCCCAGGGCTATCAACTTATGCGCGCCGCTGCCACAGAGCACAACTGGAATTTAAACTACGGCGGTATCGCCCTGATGTGGCGAGGCGGCTGCATAATCCGCTCAGTCTTCTTAGGCAAAATCAAGGAGGCCTTCGATAAAAACCCGGACCTGACCAACCTGCTTCTCGACCCGTTCTTTAAGGATGCCGTCGAAAAGGCGCAACCCGCCTGGCGACGCGTCGTTACTACAGCGGTGCAGATGGGTATTCCGATGCCGGCTACGAGCTCGGCTTTGGCCTTCTACGACGGTTATCGCCACGAGCGCCTGCCGGCCAATCTGCTGCAGGCCCAGCGTGATTATTTCGGCGCCCATACTTACGAACGTGTCGATAAACCGCGAGGTGAATTCTTCCACACGAACTGGACCGGCCGAGGTGGAAAAACCGCAGCTTCAACTTACATCGCTTGACGGTGAGGACCATAATTGATGTACAACAGTTTCCGGATGCAGTCTGTACAGTCGCCGATCATCCCCGTGGTCGGCGAGCTGATACGTGCTAACCCCGGCACAATTTCGCTCGGCCAGGGTGTCGCCTATTACGGTCCGCCGCCGGAAGCCATCGGGGCCATCGAAACATTTCTGGCCGATGCGGAAAATCACAAGTACAGACTCGTCCAGGGCATCCCCGAACTACTCGAGACGATTCGAGCAAAACTCAAAACAGAAAATAATATTTCCATAGAGGGCAGCCGAGTTGTCGTAACCGCCGGCGCCAATATGGGCTTTGTCAACGCAGTCCTTGCCATTACCGACCCCGGCGACGAGATTATTCTCCAACTGCCTTACTACTTCAATCACGAAATGGCCGTCGTCATCGCCGACTGTAAGGCCGTCTGTGTGCCGACCGACGACGATTACCAATTGCAGGTAGATGCAATTGCCGCCGCGATTACCGACCGAACGCGCGCCATTGTCACTATCTCACCGAACAATCCGACCGGGGCGGTGTATCGCGAATCAGACCTTCGACAGGTCAATGAACTTTGCCGGGACAACGGCATATACCTCATCAGCGATGAAGCATACGAGTATTTTACTTACGATGGCGTCAGGCACTTTTCGCCCGGCTCAATTGAGGATTGCGCCGAACATACTATCTCGCTGTTTTCCCTATCCAAGGCCTATGGCTTTGCAAGCTGGCGCATCGGCTGGATGGTCATACCGGAGCATCTATATATGCCCATCAGGAAGATTCAGGACACAATTTTGATTTGTCCGCCGGTAATCTCGCAGTGGGCGGCGGTCGGGGCAATGCGGGCCGGGGCGGACTACTGCCGCCAAAAGCTACAGATGACCATCGAGGTCCGCGAGATATTCCTGAATGAATTGAACAGCATCAGGAATTTAGTAACCGTTCCTCGCGCCGATGGAGCGTTCTATTTTCTGCTGCGAGTACACAAAGACCTGGACCCGATGAAACTTGTAAGACAATTGATTGAAGAGCACAAGGTAGCTGTTATCCCGGGGATGACCTTCGGGATGGTGAACAAATGCTACCTGCGGGTTGCCTATGGAGCGCTTCAGAAAAAAACTGCTGCCGAGGGCATCGGCCGCCTTGTCAAAGGCCTGAAAAGCATTTTGGGTACATAACCGTCGCAGCTCTCGAAAGGCCCCAGTGTTCTGTTACTGCTTGATGGATGAATGTCATTCCTGCGAAAGCAGGAATCCAGAATAAAAACAATGGATTCCGCATCAAGTACGGAATGACAGCTAATCAAATCACGCGTAACAGAGCCCTATGGTCGATTCAGAATTCACTAAACGCTGTACGCTACGTGTTGACCTTGGCGGGTGATTCGGGTATTATTTTAGGCAATGCCAAATTGGCCAGAATTATGGGGATAACCGGTTAATATAAAGGAAATATACTATGTATAAAATCTTTATGCTAATCGCTGTATCGGCTCTGACAATCGGATGGATAGCATACGCCCTATGGGAACGCAAGATGCGGGCCGAAGAGGCTAAACAGCCAAAACAAGACTCACAACGCCTTAAGAAGACCAAGAGCGAAATCACCGACTGGGCAAAAAAAATGGCACAGTTCAAAAAACCAGAGCGTAAACCACCAGAACAGAGAGACCAAACGTAATTAATATTTGTAAAACAGATGAAACTATTGAATTTACAGAGGACACAGACTTTACCATTACGAACACCCCCAAACGAGTTTGAGGGTGCCACCCTTTGGGAATCGGGAAACGAGTTTGAGGGTACCACCCTTTGGAAATCGGGAAACGAGTTTGAGGGTGCCACCCTTTGGGAATCGGGAAACGAGTTTGAGGGTGCCACCCTCGTCAAACCAAGATAAGTAACCAGGGGAAAAATAGAGCGACTGTAAGGACAAAAAAATGGCTGAATTTATGTCAGAAGATTTTCTTCTGCAAACCGAAACCGCCAAGATTCTCTATCACGAGCATGCAAAGAAGATGCCCATTTATGACTATCACTGCCATCTGCCGGCCGACCAAATCGCCGCCGACCATCGCTTCGAGAACCTTACGCAGGCCTGGCTCTACGGCGACCATTACAAATGGCGGGCAATGAGGGCCAACGGGATAGCAGAAAAATATATCACCGGCGATGCAAACGATTATGAAAAGTTCGAGAAATGGGCACAAACCGTTCCATACTGCATCCGAAATCCGCTCTATCACTGGACTCACCTGGAGCTGAAAAATCCCTTCGGCGTAAAAGACAAACTATTAGGCCCTGGGACCGCTAAGGAAATTTACGAGACCTGCAATGAGATGTTAAGGACGCCTCAGTTCAGCGTCCGCAACATAATGCGCAAAGCCAACGTCAAGTTAGTCTGCACGACTGAAGGGCCGCTCGATTCATTAGAGCATCATAAAAAAGTCCGAGCCGACGGCTTTGAAATCAAAGTTCACACCGCCTTTCGGCCAGACAAGGCAATGGCTGTTGAGGACGTTACAGACCTGAACGTATTTATCGACAAGCTCGAAGCAATCTGCGATATGGAAATAGCCAGCTTCCACTTGTATATCGAAGCAATCCGCAAACGCCACGACTATTTCCACGAAAACGGCTGTCGGCTCTCCGACCATGGCTTAGAAACCGCTTACGCCGAGGATTATACCGAAAATGAAATCGAAAAGATATTTGACAGGATAAAGTCAGGCAAAGATTTGGATTTGTCGCAGCGCCTCAAATTCAAATCAGCGATGATGGTCGAATTCGCTTTGATAGACTATGAATCGGGCTGGGTCCAGCAGCTCCACTTAGGGGCGCTTAGAAACAACAGTACGCGGATGTTCAAAGCCATAGGCCCGGATATCGGATGCGATTCGATAGGTGATTTGCAGATAAGCCAGCCGCTTTCAAAATTCCTCGACCGGCTGGATGCGAACAACACACTGCCCAAAACGATTCTCTACAACCTTAATCCGAGAGACAATGCCTTGTGTGCGACAATGGTCGGTAACTTTCAGGACGGCCCAGTGCCAGGTAAAATGCAATACGGCTCGGCTTGGTGGTTCCTCGACCAAAAAGACGGTATGGAAGAACAAATGAACGTGCTCTCGAATATGGGACTGCTGAGCCGGTTCGTCGGCATGCTGACGGATTCGCGCAGCTTCCTGTCATATCCAAGGCACGAATATTTCCGCAGAATACTTTGCAATATGCTCGGCAATGATGTCGAAGCAGGCCTGCTGCCGAACGATTTGGACTTGCTGGGAAAAATGGTCGAGGACATCAGCTTCAACAACGCCAAAAAATATTTTCCAATGGAACTGGGTTATTGATTATTGATTATTGACTATTGATTATTGATTATTGTATATTGAATATTCCGTTTCAATAGTTAATAGACAATAGAAAATAGTCAATTGAAATGGGTCGGTGCCCGAGAGGCTAAAGGGGACGGGCTGTAAACCCGTTGGCGTAAGCCTACGCTGGTTCGAATCCAGCCCGGCCCATTGCTCTTTTTGCAGGTGTCAAGTGCTGATGACATAGGCTATATGTAATCCCCGCTCCCGGCGTCCTTATGCTTCTAAGAAAATATCTCAAAACTGTCACCCTGAGTGAAGCGAAGGGTCTGGCTGACAGAAATAAGAGATTCTTCGCGGAGTTTATCCTTGAGCAAAGCGAAGGGCTCAGAATGACAAATTGTGTTTTGAGATAGTTTCTAACAGAAGAAGATGATTTCTTTCGCCCATTTTGCAAGAAAAAGCAACAAAACAGCGCCTTTGTGTGTTATATATGAGTTATATTTATTAGTAGAATAAAAATTTGGAGGCTTGTTTACCCCGTGAGATAATTCCTTAATATCTCACGAGGTGAATATGGTTAGGTCTTTCAAAACAAGAAGGGAGCTAAGATGAAGGAAAATGAGATAATTTCAGTGTGCAAGCAATTTTCGGTCTTGTTTCTAAGCTTACTGCTTACAGTAAGCAATGCAGGTTGTGCTGATACATTTTCGGCACCGTTGAAAAATACGGATGGTGATGTAAAGGCTATTTACAGGGCCATTGAGATATTTCCTCTTATCAAGCAGCACGTACACGGCTCGACGGTCGTTGAGCTGCCAAATGGCGATCTTTTGGCAGCCTGGTTTCAAGGTTCCGGCGAACGCCAGGCAGATGACGTAGCAATCATGGGAGCGCGGCTCCGAGCCGGTAAGGAAAAATGGAGCAAGCCGTTCGTGATGGCAGATGTCCCCGGATTTCCAGATACCAATCCGATTCTGTTCCTCGATCCCCAGGACCGGCTGTGGCTGATGTGGTACACGGTGATAGCAAACCAGTGGGAGACTTCCCTTCCCAAATACCGCATCAGCGAAAACTATATGAAGCCGGACGGGCCGCCAAAATGGTCATGGCAGGATGTTCTATATGTCAAACCCGGTGACTCGGCCGAGCGAGGCATACAACCCGGCGACCGCTTTGTCAAATCTATTGAAAGACAAATTGAAGAATACGGAAAATATCTCTCTGAAAGTACTGAGCTATCAGATGAAGCAACTCGCAAAATGTTAGACAGATGGAAAGCATGGGGGGCAGATATGCTGGCCAAGGCGCGGGGAGAGAATATGATGCGGAGAGGTCGGCTCCTCGACGCCACAGGCCGATACACAGAACAGCAACTGGGTTATGCATACTTTAGGCGCGTGGGGTGGCAGACCAAGAACAAAGCTGTTATCGTTGATAACAACCGAATGATAATTCCGTTTTACTCGGACGGATTCAGCTTTTCATTAATGGCTATAACAGACGACGGCGGTAATAGCTGGCAGTTCAGTGAGCCGCTGGTGGGAGCAGGAAACATACAGCCCAGCATCGCAAAAAAAGCGGATGGAACATTAGTTGCCTACATGCGCGACAATGGCCCACCCCCGAAACGTCTTCATATAAGCACTTCCAAAGACGGGGGATTGACGTGGAGTCCAGTGAGGGATTCCGAATTGCCTAATCCGGGATCGGGAGCCGATATAGTCACTTTGCGAAATGGTTACTGGGTCCTGGCGTATAACGATACGGAAAACGGCAGGCACAGTCTGGCAGTTTCGATTTCAACCAATGAAGGGAAGGCCTGGGAGCATACCCGGCACCTTGAACTGGACACACGAGGCAGAAATATTGCGACCAGCAGTGCATATCCATCTATTATCCAGGGTCGTAACGATACCTTGCATGTGGTTTACAGCTACCATCACAAAGACCGAGGAGGCGCCCCGAATAAGACAATCAAATATGTAAAATTCAACGAAGCGTGGGTCAGGCAACAATAAGCTTTTAGAACACAGTAGTTGCAAATATGCTTGGACTGAGAAGTGGGAGTTAATCTATGAGACGTCGAGAATTTATCCAGAAAACGGCGGTCGGATTGTCAGCATTGGCTGCTGGGCGCCCGGGCAGCGCTGGCGCAACTCGTCTCGGCGAAAGCCGAGGCCGTAGCGGGAAGGAGTCGAAGTATCGGGTTGCAGTAATTGGCAGGACCGGCCAGGGTAATTACGGTCATGGGCTGGACGTGGTGTGGAACGACATAGAGCAAGCGGAGGTGGTGGCCGTAGCAGACCAAGATTCTAAAGGTCGTGCCGCAGCCGCCAGGCGGCTTAAAGCACTGAGAGCCTATGCTGATTATCGCCGGATGCTGGAAGAAGAACGACCGCAAATCGTAAGCGTAGCCCCTCGCTGGCTGGACTGCCATCGTGACATGGTACTGGCATGTGCAGAGTATGGATGTCACGTTTTTCTTGAAAAACCTATGTGCCAGACGCTTGAACAGGCTGACGAGATGGTCGCTGCCCTTGAAAAGCGGAATTTGAAACTGGCTATTGCTCATCAGACCCGCTACAGTCCATCGCTGAAGTATGTGCAGCGACTTATCGCCGACGGGAAATTAGGGGACATACTTGAGTTACGCGGCCGGGGTAAAGAGGACCAGCGTGGTGGCGGTGAGGACCTCATGGTACTCGGTACCCACATCATGGATCTTATGCGTTTCTTTGCCGGCGATGCGCAATGGTGTTTCGCAAACGTGAGGGATGGTCGAAAGCCTGTTACTAAGAACGAGGTGCGTGACGGAGCCGAAGGCATCGGTCCGCTGGCCGGGGACGAGATTCACGCGATGTATCGTTTTGGCGGAACAACGATGGGCTATTTCTCGACACAACGCGCCAGGCATGGAGCATCGAAACGCTTCGGGCTGCAGGTTTTTGGAACAAAGGGGATACTCACGATGACGACAGGTGCGCTGCCGGAAATCTGGTTTGTCGAAGATGCCTCCTGGCAACCCGGACGCAGCAAGGCCAGGTGGAAGCAGATCACCAGCGCAGGGATTGACAAGCCGGAAACGCTTAGTGACCTTGGCCATCGTTTTGGCAACCGCCTGGTTGCCCTCGACTTGCTCCAAGCCATCGAGATGAACACGCAACCGAAGGGCAGCATGTATGACGGGCGGGCGGCCCTGGAGATGATATTGGCGGTATATGAATCACACCGGCTGAACGCGCCAGTTGAGCTTCCGCTGAAGAACCGCAGGCATCCGTTGAGCATGCTGTGAGCAGGTTTCGCGAATCATGGAAATGGAAAGTTGAGAAAAAACGCAAGTTAGACCTTAGGACTTGTAAATAAATTATCTTCCATTTTTGGCTGGCTGCGGCTTCGGCTGGCGGTGTCAGCAAAACTCGGACTACCAACCAGTAGGCCTGCG
>Ga0209979_1001875_pt1 | contig 21575 bp, 19 predicted proteins | sample AnhtaG_FD_183114 | JGI IMG/M metagenome (GOLD analysis project Ga0209979, IMG submission 183114) | Deep subsurface microbial communities from Anholt, Denmark to uncover new lineages of life (NeLLi) - Anholt_01485 metaG (SPAdes) (version 2) | ecosystem: Environmental > Aquatic > Marine > Oceanic...
CTGGCTTGCATGATACGTAGGTCTACGTCCCCGTACCGGTCTTGAAGTTGTCCCTCTAGATTGTCCAGATAGTACTCAACGACCGGAGCCAGATACGCGTTGATGACCGTGGTGGAAGTACGCTCAAATTCACGAAACTCGGGGGCGATCTCGGAGGATATGGAAACGGCTGCCTCCGGGAACATGCTCTGGCAGAGCTCCCGAACTCGCTCCTCGTGTGTGGGGTTCCGAAAGCTGAAGAGAAAAGAGATGGCTATGGATTCCACCGCCTGGTCCTTGAGGAAGCGCACCGCCTCGCGAGCCGATTCCTCGTCAAGGGGAACGACCACCTCCCCGTCTACCCCGACCCGCTCCTCGACATCTAGACGCAGGTATCGCGGCACAAGAGGCATCGGAGTGTCAACGAAGATATCATACAGACCCGCAGCGGGCCGCTCGATGCGGCCTATCTCCAAGACATCCCTCATGCCCTGCGTAGTGATCAGCCCTGTACGTGCTCCCTTCCGCTCGATGAGGGCGTTGGTGCCAATCGTCGTACCATGCACCGTGTAGTCTACCTTGTCGAAAGTGGCGCTCACCATCTCCAGCATCTTGTCGATGCCAGCGATGACACCCCTGGCCAGGTCATCGTGAGTGGTCAGCACCTTGGTGTAGTGTACCTCTCTAGTGGCATCATCTATGAGTACGATGTCCGTGAAGGTCCCTCCAACGTCAATACCGATACGCATACTTTTCCATCCTCCAGTCCGCGACTGCATCTCCCTCCTTGGGAGAGTGAGAGATGCCCTTTCATCGAGTTCGCCAGTGAAACCACGTGCCTAGCCGATGACGCCCTTGTCACGCAGTGCTGCGATCCGGCTGGGCGAATATCGCAAGATCTCCCTCAACACTTCGTCAGTGTGCTCGCCACACAAGGGCGCGGGTCGCAAGGATGCCTCACCCTGTGTAGAGGTCTTCACGGGATTCCCTATGGAGAGCAGACGGCCAACTGTCGGGTGATCCACCTCCACTACCATGTTGCGGGCAGCCACCTGCGGCTCGGAGAAGACGCGGTCCAAAGTGTTGATCGGACTGCAGAGAACCTGGCGGCCTTCTGCCTGGCGAAGATCCAGCGCCACGCTCCGCTTGTGGCGGTTGATGCTCATGAAATAGCCGCTCTCTCCTTCGACGAACGGCGGCCCTACCCGTCTGGTCGGATCCCCCCCTTGAGGATTCTCGATCTTGATGACCTCTGCTCCGAGGTCATCCAACAGCATGGACCCGAACGGCCCCGCGAGAATGTGGGTCAGGTCCACGATGCGTACTCCTGACAGCAACAGTCTGTCAGCCCCCTCTCTTATCGGTGAGCTGGCTTGGTCCAAGCTGGCCTCGCCAATTCATAGCCCGACCGGCTCCCTAAACTCCCCGAAAACATCCTTGAGAACCTGCGTCATCTCCCCGACGGTGGCATAGGCCCGCACGGCTTCCATGATGTACGGCATCAGGTTGTCTGTTCCTTCAGCCGCTCGCCGCAAGTTCTCCAAAGCCTCAATCACTTTAGCCCCATCGCGCTGAGACCTGATCTCGTTCAAGCGCCGAAGCTTCTTCTCCGCTTGCTCTGGCCTATATTCGTGGAGTTCGACATCCCGCTCCTCTTCCTCGATACGGTATTTGTTCACGCCGACCTTGACGATCTCCCCTTTCTGGATGCCCTGCTCATAGAGGTATGCTTGGCGCGCAACCTCACGCTGGATGTGACCCTCACTGATTGCTTTGACGATGCCCCCCACTTGCTCCACCTTCTCCATCTCTGCCACGATCTTCTCCTCTAGATCAGCGGTCAGGCGCTCGATGTAGTACGAGCCGGCCAGGGGATCCACCGTGTCACACACCCCCATCTCCTCCACCAGGAGTTGCATAGTGCGGAGGCCGATGAGGGCTGCTTTCTCCGTCGGTATGGTGTAAGCTTCGTCATACGTACACAAAGCCATCGTCTGGGTGCCACTAAGGGCCGACACGAGGGCATAGTAGGCGCCGCGCACGATGTTGTTCTCAGGTTGCTCGATAGTCAGGCCCCCACCGCCACCCCCGGCGATCATCTTCATCTGCATGGCCTTGGGATTGGTAGCTCCGAACCTCTCCCGTACTATCTTCGCCCACAGACGACGTGCGGCGCGGAACTTGGCCACCTGTTCGAAGATGTTGCCCCAGATGTCGAAATTGAAGGAAAGACGAGCCACGAAGTCGTCCACATCCACGCCCCGTTCCCGCACATGCTCGACATAGGCCGAGGCGATGGCATAAGCATAGGCGATCTCCTGAACCGGATTGGCTCCCGACTCACGGATGTGATATCCGCACACGCTGACGGGATAGTAGTAGGGCACGTTTTCCGCGCAGAACTCGATGGTGTCGCCAATGAGACGAATGGAGGGCTCCACAGGAAAAATCCAAGTTCCCCGCCCAATGTACTCCTTGAGGATGTCATTTTGAGCCGTGCCCCTCAACCTATTCAGAGGGACTCCCTGCTTCTCAGCCACCACGAAGTACATGGCCATCATGATGGCGGCCACGCCGTTGATGGTCAGGCTGACGCTGATCTTGTCCACGGGGATGCCTTCGAAGGCCATCGCCATGTCATGCAGGGTGTCCACCGCCATCCCCACCCGGCCCACTTCACCCCAGGCAAGGGGATCGTCGGAATCTAGACCCATTTGAGAGGGTAGATCGAAAGCCACATTGAGGGCGTTCTGTCCGTGCTCAATGAGATACTTGAAACGCTGATTGCTCTGCTGGGGGGTACCGAAGCCGGCGTATTGGCGCATGGTCCAGGGACGATACCTGTACATGTGCTTGTGGATGCCGCGGGTGAAAGGATAGGTACCCGGCTCCCCGATGTCGCTGGCGTAGTCGATGTCAGCCACATCCTCAGGGCCATAGATCGGCTTCACAGAAATACCGGATTCGAGAACCACATCTCGGACCTTCTTCTCCTTCATGGCCACACCCTCCATCCTGTCGGTCCACCCTCTGAGGCCAAGTGGCTCGCCCGGTTTGGCGGACAGGTCAAGCAACTCCGTCGTGCCAAGGACAATTCCTGCGGCCGCCCCTATGCCGCCGTCCTCGTCCAGGGAGCGCACTCCGAGGACCACGACGAAGTGCCGGAGCACCTGCCGCGGGCTCTGCAATTATAAAACGTAGTTTCACAGCAGTCAAGTAGCGAGAGCCCCCGAGGATGTGACATCCCTGCCACGAGGCCACGTGAACTCCGCAACCGTGTCGCCACGCGAACATCGCTGTTCAGCGCACGCCCGACCTGTTCATCGGACCCGGTGAAAAGCTCATCGCCGTCTGCTGGCGCCATGATGCTCCCCGCACGCTTCCTCAATCCAGATAGTACTTTCCAATACGCCGTCACCCCAACAGGTGGGGGGGAACAGGTTTCCAGGCTGGGCCAGATTGCAGATTCAGCGGCACGACAGACTGCCTGAGTCCTGGTAGCACTGGCAGAACTCAGCGCCCCTGTCAACCCCGTGCCACTCAACGGGGCCCCAAACCCCACAGGCTCGCCAGATACATGCCATTTGTGGCTTACGGCACCATGTCCCAGGCGTCCCCCCTCCGCACGCCCCTATGCTCCGAATCACCAACCGGGACCGAGAGGGGTCTGAACACGCTCGGACGCTACGTGACAGGGCCCAAGTGCTGCTGTCGCGTCAGGCCAGGGAACACCGTGTAGCAGCAAGCTGCTTGCCACTCACAAATCGAGGAAGTATAATGGACAGCGGCCATTTCCCATCGAAGCAGGCATTTCGGCAACTGGCCGCTGCCGCCGGAGAGGAAGTGAGAATGAGCATCCAGACTCTGTCCCACAACGACATCACGTGGACCGACATACGGAAGCCCACACCCGAGGATATCGAACACCTTCGCGAGCACTATCCGTTCTTCCACCGCCTCGACCTGGAGGACTGTCTCAGCAAGACCGAGAGGCCTAAGATCGATGAGTATGAGAATTATCTCTTCGTGGTCATGCACTTTCCGGTCTTCGACAAGGTAACCAGGAGGCTTGGGCGAGGCGAGGTGGACATCTTCGTTGGTCGTGGCTTCTTGGTTACTGTCAGCGACGGTACACTGAGACCCCTGATCGAAGACTTCGACAACAGCCAGAAAGACGAGGGTATCAGACGTCAGTTCATGGCCCGGGGTTCGTACTACCTGCTCTACATGCTCATTGATGACCTGGTTGACTACTGTTTTCCCATTCTGGACAAGGAGAATCAGAACATCGAAGGTATCGACGAGAGGGTCTTCGATGCCAGCGCCAAGGAAATCGTCAAGGATATCTCCATCGTGCGACGAAACCTGATCAACTTCCGGCGAACGATCAAACCCCAAATGAAGGTTGTAGCCAGTCTGGAGCGCAAAGACTGGGACTTCCTCAAGGGAGATCTAGACGTCTACTGGGGAGATGTCTCCGACCACATCGTGCAGATATGGGAGCGTCTGGAGGATCTGTGGGACGTTGTCGAGGGACTCAACGAGACCCTGGAGTCGCTCACATCCCACCGCATCAACGAGGTAATGAAGATCCTGACCATCTTCTCTGTGATCATGCTGCCTCTATCGGTGATCTCCGGCATCTATGGCATGAATCTTGGCCGACTCCCGCTGGCCAGTCATCCCCTGTCCTTCGTCATCATCATCGGCGTCATGGTCGCCATCGTGGTTGGGATGTTGGCCTACTTCAAACGAGAAGGCTGGCTATAGGGGGAGTGTGTGGCGCGCGGAACCGCTAGAGCCCGCGAGGAGTTGGAGGCACCGCTAGGGATTGACTACAAGAAGCTCCTGCTGATGGTCCTTGTCGGAGTGGGAGTCGCCCTGCTCATGATGAGGCTCGTCGGCGAGCGCGAGGCACTGGCGCTGATAGGCGCAGCAAGAACCGAATTCATCATTCTTGCGGTAATAGCGGAATCCCTCCGCTACCTTGCCGTGGCTCTATATACCCAGAAGTTGCTCCACTTCCTCGGACACCACATCCCGCTGTGGCCTTTCGTAGAACTCATGTTTGCTGCAGGCTCAACAAACCGCATCGTCTCCGCGGGAGGGACGGCTGGTATCTATGTGCGGTACCGCTTCTTCGACAAGCATGGCCTCTCCTTTGGCAGCCTGGCTATCGTCCTTACCCTCCAGAACCTGATGACCGGAGTCATCCTCCTGAGCACCTTCACCATGGGCCTTCTGTACATGCTCAGTCGTGAACTCCTGGGAATGACCCAGTTGCTGGTCGGCACGGCGATGCTGAGCGTGATGCTGGCCTTAATGGCTCTTGCCGTCGCCTTATACAGACACCCCCGCCAACTGAAGCGGTTCCTGGCCGGGCTCGTCAAACTCGTGGACGCACCCATCAGCAAGTTCGCCAGGCGAAGCGCATACGATCCCAAGGAGTTGTTGCGCACTGTCAAGAACCTCTACGAAGCCGTGGATGTAGCTCGAAACAAACCCCTGGAGACCGCAAAGGCATTTCTGTACGGCGTGATGACCCTCTTCTCTGACATCTTGTGCCTGTACTTTGTCTTTCATGCCCTCGGCTTCCCCATCAGACTGGATGTCTTGGTGGTGGGCTATGTAATCACAAACTATGTGGTCAGCCTTCTGCTCATGCCCGAGGGCATAGGCGTGACGGAGCTCTCACTGAGTGCAGCCTACACCAGTCTGGGGGTGCCGGCCAGTATCGTCGTGGTGACCACACTGCTGTTTCGCTTCATCGCCTTCTGGTTGCCCATTGGTGTGGGATTGCTGGCTATGTGGGACCTGCGCCGCAGATTGATGCTCTGAGTCGGGAACCCCTCTCACGAACGCGGTGTGACATCACGGTGGAATCACCAAGCTCACATCTTGCCATGGTCTACCGCCTGCTTCTCATATCCTTGATAGCCATGCTGGTACGCACGGGACATCGAGCAGCACTGACTCCGTGGGAGTCGGCGCACAGAATCGGGGCGCCCACTGCGTGCAGGTATGGTCTTCGACCTATGTCATTGTCTGAGTCTCAGCCGAGCTTATTTGTGGTATAACTGTATTTGGAGATAGATGACTTGCTTGGCAAGGAGAATTCGGATGAACAAACCACTTATCGGATTTGGAATAGCATTGGCGGTGCTGGCAGCATGTTTCCTGGCCGTCCTGGCTGGAGGTATGGCTGGCGGCATTGTCGGCTACCTGGGCGGTCGTCAGGCAGCTCGTGCCGCCCTCCCACAGCCTTGGGAGGAACTTGCGCCTCCGCGCAAGAGCACTGGGAGGAAGAATGGCCACAGGTCCCTGCCCCCTGGGAGTGGGCACCTGAGCAGATACCCGGACCTCTGTCCGCACAATTGCGTGGAGCCCTCGTCACCGAGGTGGTGCCGAGTGGGCCTGCAGATGAGGCGGGTGTCGAGAAGGGAGATGTCATCATCGCTCTCGACAATAGGGCGTTTGACCAACGTCAAGGGTTATCAGAGTTGATACGTGAGCGTGACCCTGAACACGAAGTAGTCTTGACGGTGGTACGGCCCGGAGAGAAGATTGAGGTATTCGAGATCGACGTCACATTGGGCACGAATAGAGACGACGAAGGCAACGTGGTCGCCTATCTAGGCGTATTCTACCGGAACGTAGGAGCTGGAATACGAATCGTGCCGCACACAGGAGGCCCCTGGGATTGACCTCGGCAGAGGTGCCCTGGCTATCCTGTGCGCCGCCAAGAAGGATAAAGTCAAGTCTGACGAGGTGAATCATGAACAACAAAAGCAATGGGTTGAGGCCTGCGCTCATCATCGTCGCGATGATAATAGCCCTTCTGTTCGGGACGGTTGGCAGCGCGGTGGTGGGCGGACTGGCAGGCTACATCGTCGCGAGTTACCAACTGCCGACTGTCTCGGCCGCTCCTGACGTCGGAGTGGCTCCCGCACCTACATACCTGACTCTGACTGAGCAGTCAGTGATCATCTCCGCGGTCGCGAAAGCGAAGCCCGCTGTCGTGACGGTGATCAACACTCTGCCTCCCCAGAGGGGATTCTTTGGGCAGATCCTTGAGCCTCAAGCCTCTGGGTCGGGCGTGATCATCGACGAGCAAGGATACATAGTCACCAACAACCACGTCGTGGAGAACAGCCGCAGTCTCGAGGTGATCTTCGCCGACGACACGAAGGTCCCCGCAACTCTCATCGGTGCTGATGCCTTCTCCGACTTGGCAGTCATACGCGTGGAAGGAAGCGTTCCGGCGACAGCGGAGCTGGGAGACTCGGCAACCCTGCAGCCAGGGGAACCTGTCATCGCCATAGGTAGTCCTCTGGGCGATTTCAAGGGCACTGTCACAGTGGGTGTGGTGAGCGCGTTGGACCGCCGTCTGGAGCTCGGAGGAGGGCTGACCATGGAGGGACTGATCCAGACCGATGCGGCCATCAATCAGGGCAACAGCGGCGGCCCTCTGGTGAATGCGCTGGGTCAGGTAATAGGGATCAACAGCGCCATCGTGCGCGGCACCGGGGCTGGCGCCCCAGTGGCGGAGGGCTTGGGGTTCGCCATCCCCAGCAACGTCGTTGAGGAAGTAACGCAGCAGCTAATCGAACACGGACATGTGCGGAGGCCCTATCTCGGGGTGGAATGGGTGCCCATCACGCCTCGAGTGGCGTCCGCCTACAACTTGCCGGTGCAGTTTGGAGCCTACGTGCAAGACGTGCAGCCCGGTAGTCCAGCCGACACAGGAGGTCTGCAACAAGGTGACATCCTCACCACCATTGACGATCAGGCTATTGACGAAGACAACAACTTGGTCACTATCTTGATGCGCTTCGATCCGGGAGAGAGTGTCCAAATAACCGTCGTTAGAGAGCAAGAGGAGGTTACGCTCAACGTGACCCTTGGTACGCGGTGACAGGCGGGACTCCCGCCCGTCGCCCAGGATCTCACTTGCCACCAGAGACCCACAGCTGCGAGACCGCTCTAGTTGTGGGTCTTTCGCTCACGTCGGTAGGAAGAAAAACGCAAGAGCGACGATGAGGTAAACCGCCAAGAGTTGTGCACCCTCCAGCCAGTTTGATTCCCCATCCAGAGATATGAGTCCGGCGATGCCCACAGCAGCCACCAATGCTAGCAGCTCGAACTGGTTGAAGAGGAAAGTGAGGGGATGACCCATCGCCAGGCTGACGAAGATCAACAAGGGGGCCACGAAAAGGGCAATCTGCATACTGGAGCCAAAGCAAATTGCCAGGCTGAGATCCATGTTGTTCTTCCAAGCGGCCTGCACCGCCACCAGGTGCTCGGCTACGTTGCCCACCAAGGGGATGAGAATCACCCCCAGGAAGAACTCCGTAATACCCAACGACTCGACTACTGGCTCCACCGCAGACACCAAGATCTGGCTGAGCCAAGCCACGAAGATGGTAGCCGCCGCAAGCGTCACCACAGCCCTTCGCAGCGACCACGAGGCCACCGAATGCCCCGTACCCGACGCCTGGCTGCTGACAGAGGAAAAGGAGTAGACAAGGCTAAGGACGTAGATGCCTATCATCACCACCGCCGCACCCAGACTGAGCCACTCCACTGCCGCATGATCTTCGATCTCGATGGCGTGGCCGAAGATAGAGGGGATGAGCAACGCGATGATGGCCAGGGTCATCATCGTAGCGTTGAGCCCCGCTTCGGACCGATTGAAACGCTGTACTCCGTTGCGCAGCCCGCCCAGAAGCAGGCTGAGCCCCAGCACCAATAGGATATTGCCTATAATGGATCCAGTGATGGAAGCCAAAACTAACTCAAGCAAACCCTCGCGGATAGCGAAGATTGTGATGATCAGCTCGGCGGCGTTGCCCAGCGTGGCGTTGAGCAGACCTCCCACCCGAGAGCTGGTATGAGCAGTCAACTCCTCAGTCGCCTTCCCCAGAATCCAGGCCAGTGGCACTATGCCCAGAGCGGAGGTGAAGAACAGCAACCGCTGGTCCCAACCAAGCAGAGCGGCAATAATGCTGATAGGAACGAAGATCAGAAGAACAGTGAAGTACTTCACCCCAAGATCCCTGCTATGCCCGGATCAACCGTAGCAGCTTCGTGACAGCCGGCTTCAAGTCCTGACTCGTATCAACAACCACATGGTTGCGGCCAATGGGTTCAGCCCTCCGAGCCATGCGCTCGTAGACCCTCCAATCGGCGTCTGAGACATCGCGATCATCCTCGCTCTCCTCGTGTCGCCCCCTCAGCCGCTCCGACGCCACCCCCTCCGGTGCCACTGCCTTGACAACTAGCAGATTGGCTCCCTCCTTGTCAGCCAGCCGATACACCAGTTCCCGGTGGCGCTCGTGCAGATTGGTGGCATCGTATATGACACGCACACCCTTTCTCAGAAGCTTAGCCATCAAGGCGTGGCAAGTACGGTGCACCCAGTAGCTTTCCTCTTGCGTGTACCGAGGTTTGGAGAAGAGTAGCTTGCGTACCTGGTCGCTCTCGATGATGACGAAAGGCAAGATCTCAACCAAACTCTGGGCCAGGCAAGACTTGCCGGTCCCAGGCAGTCCGCTGAGCATGATGAGGACCGGATTGGCGGTAGTCTCATCGGTATTGGTCAACTGTTCCTCAACCTTGGCCACGAAGCGATCCAACCTGTCATCCATCACACATGTCTCTCTCAAGATTATAGCCCATCTCGTTCCTTTGACAACCCCAGCACCGAAGAAGGCGTTGACAAACGGCCACCAACAGGATAAAATGGGCCTGAGAGAGGAGATCATCACCCGATTGACGGAGAGACATGACCGAGATCCTGCTGAAAAGCCGCTATCGCTATCTGGCTGAGATAGGTCGCGGTGAGAGAACCGTGACCTACAAAGCTCATGACACCTCGTTGAACCGAATGGTGGCGGTAAAGGTGCTGCGGGAGCGGTACGCCCTCGAGGAAGAGTTCGTGGATCGCTTCAAAGACGCTGCTCAGGCCATTGCTGCGCTGTCCCATCCCAATATCGTCGCTATCTACGACATCGGCACCGACAGAGATCTCCACTACATTGTGACTGAGTACATCGAAGGACAGAACCTCGAGTCGCTCGTCGCATCGGAAGGTCTCCTAGGCCCGGAAAGAGCCCTCGACATCACCATCCCGGTGAGTTCTGCCCTGGGTGCCGCTCACCAGGCAGGCTACATCCACGGCAGCCTCACTCCTCGTGATATCTTGGTGACGACCGACCAACAGGTCAAAGTGTCCGATTTCAGCGTCGTGGCCACACCCCCTCCTGCCCCAGCAGGCGAGGAATCCCCTTCCCGATATGCGGCCCTCTACCTCTCGCCGGAGCAAGCCATGGGCCGCAGACCTGTTCCCGCCTCCGATGTCTACACCCTGGGAGTGATCCTGTACGAGATGCTCACCGGGCATCCGCCCTTCGTGGGAGAGAGCTTCTCGGCAGTTGCGGACAAGCACGTCAGGGAGAAGCCCGAACCGCTTGAATCCATCAATCCTCAGGTGCCACGATCTCTGAGCGTGGTGGTTCACCGAGCCCTGGCCAAGGCTTCGAGAGACCGCTACCGAACAGGCGGGGCTTTGGAAGAAGCCTTGGAGACCTACCGCCGTCAAAGTGGCAGCCTCGAGCTTGTCGAGCGCATCAGAGCGGAGGAGGAACGACCAGTTCCACCTGATGCCCTGACGCAACAGGAGATGGAGGCCCACCGGCGCGCCATGGGCGCGATGATGACTCCTTCCCCTGCCGCGGGACAAAATGCAGGGCTCGACTGGGTGGGCTGTCTGGTGGGCATGATAGCATTCATGGCCGTGTTGGGCCTGATACCTCTGTGGGTCACAGTTTTCTTGAGATACTTCGCCTAGAGTACTGAGACTTCCGCCCGAAGATTAGGAGCGGGTCGGCCGCTGCCCCTTCCAAGAAGGCCTTTAGGTGCCACAGGGCGCCAGTCGCTGGGAAACCTGCTCGGAGTCCGTCCTCTCCAGTCTCATGTGGAGAAAAGATGCGTGCACTAGCTTTTCGTGGCGTTTTGTGTTATAATACTGTTGCTGCTCTTCGCGTGCAGAGGACCTGCTGAAGTGGCGTTTCACGCAGCTTAGGCAGTCCCTATCTTTGGAGGATCAATAGTGAGTTCGAGATGGGTCCGTAATGGGCTGATATACCTGATCATCGTCGTGATCGTTGTCGCCCTTTTCTACAATGTCTACAGTGCCTCTACTGGCCCGACCTCAGTGCCCATCACCACCGTGGCCAAAGACGTGCGGGAGGGCAGGGTCAGCAAGATCCTGGTTTCCGGCGATGATTTGACAATCACCCGCACCAGTGGCGTGGAGGTGGTATCGCGCAAAGAGCCTGGGGCCGACATCACCGACGTTCTCACCAATCTGGGTGTGACGCAGGAGATGCTGAATGACATCACCATTGAGGTGCAAACGCCCAGTGAGTGGGGCGGCTGGCTTGCCATCCTATCGTCCTTTCTGCCGCTGCTACTCATCGGTGGCTTACTGTTATTCATGATGCGCCAAGCTCAGTCCGGCAACAGCCAGGCTCTATCCTTCGGCAAGAGCCGCGCCCGCATGTTTACCGGAGACCAGCCGACCGTCACCTTCGACGACGTGGCAGGCGTGCTGGAGGCTAAGCAGGAACTAGAAGAAGTGGTGGAGTTCCTGCAAGAGCCCGAGAAGTTCAGCGCGCTGGGAGCTCGCATCCCCAAGGGTGTGCTGATGCTGGGCCCTCCAGGATGCGGCAAGACCTTGATGGCACGCGCGGTGGCCGGTGAGGCCGAGGTGCCCTTCTTCTCCATCAGCGGCTCCGAATTCGTGGAGATGTTCGTTGGCGTCGGGGCCTCCCGGGTGAGAGACCTCTTCGAGCAAGCCAAGCGTAACTCACCCTGCATAGTGTTCGTGGACGAGATAGACGCGGTCGGACGCCACCGAGGAGCTGGGCTTGGTGGGAGCCACGACGAGCGAGAGCAAACCTTGAACCAGATACTGGTGGAAATGGACGGTTTTGACACCGACACCAACGTCATCGTCATGGCGGCCACTAACCGTCCCGATATCCTGGACCCGGCGTTGCTGCGGCCTGGGCGTTTTGATCGCAGAGTGATCTTGGATCTCCCAGACATGAGCGGCCGCCACGACATTCTCAAGATTCACGCCAAGGGCAAGCCCCTCGCCGAAGAAGTGAACCTAAAAGTGATAGCCAAGCAGACCCCGGGTTTCTCGGGGGCAGACATAGAGAATCTGCTCAACGAGGCAGCCATTCTGGCCGCGCGGCGTGACAAGAAATCAGTCGGCATGGAGGAACTCCAAGAGGCCGTGGAGAGAGTCATCGCTGGGCCCGAGCGAAAGAGCCGCCTGATCAGGGACGAGGAGAAGGAGATAATCGCGCACCACGAGGCAGGGCACGCGCTGGTAATGGCGTCGCTGCCGGGGTGTGACCCGGTCCACAAGGTATCCATCGTATCGCGGGGCATGGCCCTGGGCTATACCATGCCCCTCCCTGAGGATGATCGGTACCTCATGCAGCGCTCGAGGTTCGAGGACGAGTTGGCTGGGCTGCTGGGAGGGCGAGCGGCTGAGGAGCTCATCTTCGACGACATAACCACGGGGGCCAGCAACGACCTAGAGCGGGCTACACGGTTGGCTAGAAAGATGGTCACCGAATACGGGATGAGCGACAAGCTGGGGCCATTGACCTTCGGGCGCAAGGACGAGTTGGTCTTCCTGGGTCGGGAAATCGGTGAGCAACGGAACTACAGCGAAGAGGTCGCCAAGGTCATAGACGAAGAGGTACGTCGCCTGATCAACCAGGCTCATGAGACAGCACTGCGCGTGTTGAGCGAGAACAAGGACAAGCTAGTGAAGCTGGCCCAGCGGTTGATCGAGGTGGAGACCCTCGAGGGTCCCGACTTGCAAGCCATGTTTGCCTGACTCAGTCTGCCTCCAAGGAACCAGGCAACCCTTCACTTAGGACGCAGTCGTGCGGAACGCCGCACTAGGCTACTATCTTCTTCAAGAACTCAGCCAGCTTCTCAGGGATAAGAGTTGGCTCCCCCCTCAGAAGGCGACACACGACCACCGTACGAGCTGCGAACTCCAACTGCTGAGCCCTGGTGACCGCGTCTCGCAGGTCGTCACCCACCGTGAGCAGGCCGTGATTCTGCAACAGCACGGCCGAGCCGTCCCCCAGCGCGTCCACCACCGACTGGCACTGCTCCTTGGTTCCTGACAGTAGAAAGGGGACTACCGGCGCGTCACTGAGGGCGACGGCCTCGATGGTCAGCGGTGGTATTGGGTCACCAAATAACCCCAATACGGTCGCCATCGGTGCGTGGGTATGGACAACGGCACCCACGTCCTCCCTGGTGCGATAGACCAACAGATGCATCGGCATCTCCACCGACGGCCTGTCTCGCCCTTCCAGTTTCATACCTTGCAAGTTGACCCTGATCAGACTTTCCTCGGTCAGCGCACCCTTGAACATCTGCGTTGGTGTGATCCAGATCTCCTCACTGTCGGGAATGCGGGTGCTCACATTGCCACCTTTCGGAGTGATCGAGCCCGCATCATACAGCTCATTCACCACGGAGATTATCTGGTACTTGATATCTTGAGACATGCCACAACCTCTTCCCTAGCAGAGGCTCCCACCTCTGCCGAGCTATACAAGGAATCTTGCCATGAGTCCGGTGCTACCGGCCCCATAGCTTCTGATACGTCTTCAGCCACCGCTTGTACAGAGTCCGATACCTGCTGCGCATGGTGGGGTCTGGCTCCACGCTCTCCTCCGAAGCGGCCATGCCCTCGGTGGCAGTCAGCAGACCGTCATAGATCCCAGCTCCCACGGCGGCACACATGGCCGCCCCTAGCGCCGACGTCTCCCTCATGGCGGAGACGTGCACCGGTATCTGGCAGACGTCGGCCACAATCTGATTGAAGAGGCCGGATCTGGTGAGGCCTCCACATAGCTTGAGCGATTCCACCCTCTTGCCCGATACCTCCTCCAGTTGGCCAAGGTTGCCCCTTACCGCAAAGGCGATGTTCTCCAAGACGGCGCGAGCCATCTTCGGTCTCGTCATCGGCGGAGCCAGCAGTGTCGGAAAAGGAGCCAGGAAGCCTACCTGCGAGGGGAACTGCAAACCGCTGTGGTCCGCGATCCAGGGGCCCATGAAGGCCATCGCTGAACCAGGTGGCTCTTTGCTGCCCTCCGCCGTCAATAGCTCGTATGGTTCCTCCACAGACTCATCGTCCCCAAAAGCTTGCCACAGCCACTGATAAGCGATCCCCGCCAAACCCGCACTGCATTCCAGGCTCCATAGCTGAGGAAGAGCGTGAGCGCCCGTCCATGTGCGACGCTTGCCGTCCATAAGAGGCTCCGTCAGAGTCATCTGTAGAGGCATCGTCGTACCCGCGATCGCCACGGTGTCGCCGTCGTTCACGGCACCGCAGGCGAGACAAGCCGCCTGAGAATCAGCAAGACCCGCGACCACAGGAGTTCCCGGCGCCAAGCCAAGGAACTCGGCTGCTTCATCGGTGAGGCCGCTGGCCAACTGGCCTGGCGAGAGAAGAGGTGGGAAGATGTCAGGAGACACCTCCAGCAGCTCTGCGATGTCCGTGGACCATTCCCCTCGACTTATGTCAAACAGCAGGGACGAAGAAGCGTTGCTTGGCTCGGAGCAGTACTCGCCGTACAGCCGATAGACCAACCAATCGCTGACCATCAGCATTCTAGCGATGCGCCCGTACGCCTCCGGTCTGAACTCGCGCATCCACAGCAAATGCGCCGCAGCGTCAAGACCCACGGGCCAGCGTCCCGTCAGAGCATAGATCGTCTCTCCGTGGCGCTGAGCCATCTCGAAGCCCTGAGCAACCGAGCGGGCGTCCCTGTTGGTACCGGCATAAAGCACCCGCCCGTTCCCGTCCAAGAACACGACGCCATCTCTGAAGCTAGTGGTGCTCACAGCGAGAATCGCTTCGGAAGGTACCGAGCAAAGCGCTTGCCTGGTTAGCTCTCCAAAGGTAGCCCACATCTCCTCAGGATCGAACTCGAGGCTAGCGGGCAGATTCGGTGCCCGGACAACTCGCCCCTCCCGCAGGCCGAGATCTACCAGCCGACCCTGCGTGTCCACGACCACAGCCCTCCAGCCGCCACTTCCGGCATCCCAGCTCAGCAGGTAGCCGTCGCCTGACACCTATGTTGGCTCCCCTCGGGCGACCACATAAAGACGATTCAAGTCGTCCTCTAGGCTTTGCAGGCCCATGGCTGCTGATACGTCTCCTGAGAAAGCCAGATCCCCTGACATCGCAGCCGTTGTCGCGTCCAGTTCACCGCTGAACATGCCGTCGAAGACCTCGCTGGACATGCAGAGCTCGACCATAGCTTCCCCGGGGAACTCACCCATCCCACAACTAATGCGACCATCCACAAAATGGGTGTAGAAAAACAGATCGAGATCCTCTACCTCAAACTCCACAGATACGTCGTACCCTTCGCATCCTTCTCTTATGGCTTCATCCTCTGCCAGCAACTCAAGCCAGCGGGCGATCACCCGTTCCATTTCTGCGCTGGATTCATAGCCCGCCATGTCTTGACCTCCTTCTTGATGTCGTTCTGGTAGGGTACGGGCACTGGCCTATAGTGTAGGGGAAGTCGCGAGATCAGTCACGCCACTGAAAACGGTCCAACGTCTCCGGATTGGCGATGTGCAGTGGTGTGTCGCCCCGAAAGAGTCGCTCCAGGTCCGACACTATGATGCGTGACTGATGGATCGCCACCTCATGAGTGTTGCCGCCGATATGGGGGGTGGCGATTACAGTCGCCAGTTGCAAGAGAGGATGGTCCGCAGGAGGCGGCTCCTGGCCGAAAACGTCGAGGGCCGCTCCAGCTATCCTGCCCTCCTTTAACGCCTCGAAAAGAGCCTCCTCATCGGTCAGTTCGGCCCTTGCTGTATTGACCAGGCGTGCCGTATGCTTCATCAGACCAAACTCGCGTCCGCCAAGTAGACCCCTTGTCTCCTCGGTCAGCGAGGCGTGAAGCGTCACCACGTCCGCTTGTCTCAACAGCGTCTCCAGATCAACGCTGCGAGCGTGGTGGCCCTCCACCACATCCAGGGACGCATAGGGGTCATACACAATCAACTCGGTGTCGAAGCCTTTCAGCCGCTTTGCCACCTCGCGTCCTACGGCTCCCAGACCGATGATCCCCACCGTCTTCCCCCATAGCTCATTGCCTTTCATCTCGAAGAAAGCCACTGCCATCTTGATCATCCCCTGAGGGCCACTTTCCTGGCGCACGATATCCATCGCTGGTGGGATGTGCCGCAAGCTCATCAACATCAAAGCCACCGTCAGGTCCGCAACAGCCTGAGCGTTCCGACCGGGAGCGTGGAGCACCGGTATCCCCATCTCCGTAGCCATGGCGACGTCAATGTTCACCGGATCCGCTCTGCAGCAAGCGATCACCTGTAGGCCGTCAACCTGGTTCAACACCTTGGCTCGCACCTGATCTACCTCGGTGACGAAAACGTCAAACCCTTGGAGGGCCCGCACCAGCTTCCTGCCTGCGAGCAAACGCTTCTTCTCGCCAAATCCCTCGTACGAGAGCTGCCCGTAGTCGCTCAGCCTCTCGACCCCCCACTCGTCGAGGGCCGCCGTGACCAGGATCCTCATCAGCCGCGCTCGCTGCAATCCGCTTCGTCTCCCGACGCCACCCCGGGCGATGACCCCTCCACCACCTCTTTGATACGCGCCAGTTCCCGCGACAGGGTATTGGCAACCTGCTGCGCCACCTTGTCGCCGAGAGGTCCGGGAACCCCTCTTGGCAGGGCAAACTCGTTGCTCATGGTCAGAAGCGTGCCTTCTCCTTGTGGCTCACAGGTCTGAGTGAGAGTAGACTCGGCCCCCCTGGTCACCTCGCTGACCACTCTGCTTGGCGGGACCCACTCCACGATCTCGTGCTCCGTTGTGATCTCGCTCGCCACGAACTTGCTGACCGCGCAGTACGTCGAGCCAACGCCCAAAGGCTTGCCAGAGGTTATGTTGCAGCTCAAGGTAACCACACTCCACTCCGGTCCTCTCTCCAAGTCACTGATCAACGCCCATACCTTCTCCGGCGGAGCAGCGATGAAGATCTGACTCTGTACAAGAGGCATCCTGCACTCCCTTTCACGTCACTGGCTTGCTCAGAAGCCAGCTCCCATTATATCACAGCTACCTAGCCAAGACAATTGTCCGAGTTGATGGCGACGAACGCCGCCCAGAAGTATAATGAGCGGCACGGTTCTCTGCGGAGGACTGTGGCGGCTAGATGCAGGGGAAGGAGGGGATTCTGAGGAACTCGTGATTGCCCCTCTCGGAGACCGGATTGATCATCGGGGTGGATAGAAGGTGATGCGAACTGTCCTTGCTGCGCTAGCGATCCTTGTCATCCTGGTGCCGCTGACTAGTGGTTGCAAGGCGGTAGACCTCCAGCCGCCGCCCACTCCGCAGCCCACGCATGCGACCCCGATGTCGCCCTTGCCCACTGCCACTCCACCTCGTCCCACGCCCCCAACTAGCACGGCCACGCCAGAGCTGGCCTTTCAGTCGTATGTCAGTCCCACCTTGGGCCTATCCCTGTCCTACCCCGCAGACTGGGTCCTCAGGGAAACAGAGACGGGGGTCGTCTGCGGCACATCACTGCGCGTGGTCCAGGGTGGCGCGCTCACCGATGGAGCCGGGCTGGCCGTGTCCGTTGATCCTCTAGCAGATGCTCCGTGGCAAGATGTAGGCGAGTTGTGCGTCGGCCAAGCCTCTGTCTTCAGGTCCGAAGAGATGCAGATAAGCGCTCCACAATCTCACGCTATCGGCGGGCAAGATGGGGCCATGATCACCTTGGAGGGCAGGCCTCCCTTGGGCGACACCCCAATGGCAGGCATGGTGGCAGTCACCATTTGGCAGGAAATGGCCTACACTTTCGTCGGGCTGTCGGTGGCTGAGCAGTGGAGCACATACGGCCCAAGTCTGGAGAGGATGATAGACGAAGTGCGGTTCACGCAGCGAGAGAAAACGATGTTCCCCCCCGATGGATGGGAGCCGGACGACAGTATCGCTGAGGCTAGTGAGATTGAGATGGGTGCCCCTCAGGCCCATGATCTGCACATAGACGGGGATAGGGACTACGTCCGTTTCCAGGCGACCAGAGGACACGTATACACCATTGAGACCGCAAACCTGGCCCAGCACATAGACACCAGGATCTTCCTGTACGACCACGAGGGAAAGCTCTTGGCTCAGAACGACGACGGTCGCGCCGCCGAGGAACTCTGGGCTTCCCGCTTGATATGGACCGCCGAGAAGACCAACGTCCTCTACCTGATGGTCAAGGATCTCGGTGATGACCATGCGGGTCCGGGAACCTCCTATGATCTTAGGATCTGGGAGGAGGTCCATTTCGTGGAGGACGAGTATGAGCCTGATGATTCCCCGGCTCTGGCCACCTTGCTCAAACCGGGGCTGCCTCAACCCCATAACCTCCATCTCCCTGGGGATCAGGACTGGGTGAGATTCGAGGCCACGGCAGGCAACATCTACGTCATCGAGACCTACAACCTCGGACCAGATGTGGACACCATGCTGCACCTCTTCGATGAGGAGGGAAACGAGTTGGTCTGGGATGACAACGGGCGCGCGGAGGACGAGGCCTTGGCCTCACGTATCGTGTGGACGGCACAAAGGGGTGTTTCTCTCTACGTCATGGTCCATGATGCGGAGGATGATGCTGCGGGGCCGGGCACGGAGTACAGTCTGAGACTTATCGAAACCTGGCCGTAGGCCGTGGGTCTGCTACTGATGTTTCCCTGTCTTGGAGAGAAAGCCGCAGATGAAAGCAGATTTCCCTTTCGGGCCGCATACCACCTATCCCTACACCTGCTCCAGCAACTGCTTCAACAGACGGCCCGCTTCTGTGATCTGCCCCTCACGAAAGAGAGCTATCCCGTCCAGCACCAAGTCCTCTCTGCCTTCCAGCATGGCCCGCCCCAGAGGCGAGGCTCTCAAGATCCTGAGATCCTCTGAGTAGGGGTCCGTGATGATATCCTCCCGGACGATGCGCCCATCCCCCATGATCAGAATACGATCCGTGCGCCGGGCCACGGCTGCGTCGTGCGTGACCACGATGAAAGTAGTACCGAGGCGATGATTCATGTCGTGCATCAAGTCAACGATCTCTTTGGAGTTCTCCGAATCCAGCTCACCTGTGGGCTCGTCAGCCAACACCAGCGAGGGTTGGTTCACCAGGGACCGAGCGACGGCGACCCTCTGGCATTGCCCGCCAGATAGCTGATTGGGCAAGTGGGACAGCCTATCACCCAAGCCCACCAATTCCAGCATTGCTCTCGCACGGCCACGCCTCTCCTTGCCGCTCACCTTCTGCTCGTGCAGTGGAACCTCGACGTTCTCCAGGGCCGACATCGTGGGGATGAGGTTGTGAAGCTGAAAGATGAAGCCCATCGTCTCGTTGCGGAAGCGGTCGAGGTCCTTGATTTTTGTCAATTCTTGACCATCAATCAGGACCTGCCCATGGGTTGGACGAGCGAGTGCCCCCAACACATACAGAAGCGTGGACTTGCCGCTGCCGGAGGGGCCCATTACCGACAGGAACTCACCCCTCTTGATAGTGAGGTTCACACCATCCAGGGCCCGTATCTCCTCGCCGTCCCCGTAGATCTTCATCAGGTCTCGTGTCTCTACGATAATGTCATTCTGTGCCATGGCCAACTCCCTACCGTGTCCTACCTACCCCAGGAGACAACCCTCTCATTGAAGCCGTGGTACTGGATGTCGAAGCGATCCGTGATTTCTTCCAGAATCTTCCTCTGATCGCTCCCATCGGCGTTCATCACGTAGAACTCCCACTTGCCACCCCGGTCCGATAGAAACACTATCTCCTCACCATCCGGACTCCACGCCGGAGATACGTTGTTCGGCCGCCGCTCCAGCAGCGCAGAGCTGCTGGTCAACGGCCAGCGGCCAGCACCGTCGGCGCCCGTGGCGAATATCTCGCAGTGGTCGTGCTGCCAGTGCTGGATGGCGATCTGGCTCCCGTCCGGGGACATCACAGGGAACTGGTCGTGCACGTTGTCGGCAAACGGCACGTTGTTGGACCCATTGGCCTCGCTGATCATCAACCCCTGCTCGCCGTCATAGACCAACCGCTCCCCATCGACGGTCCAGGTTGGCGAGAAAGAGAGGTTGTCGCAGTAGGGCTCATGGAGTCTGCTGTCTGCAAGGTTCAGCACGCCCAGGTGCCACTCCGTCTGCTTGTAGCCCCGCTCGATATAGTACCAACCAAACCCGTCGATCCAAAACCTCCAGGCCGGGTGCCGCCCTTCGGTGGTGAAGTGAAAGGCGATCTGGCTCCCATCGGGCGAGAAGACGGGGCTCCGCGCCACGCTGGAACTGAATAGCAAGCGCTCGTTGCTTCCATCCGCGTTGATGGCATAGATCCCCCAGGGCTCCGTCCAGCGGGCGAAGACCACCTGCGTGCCGTCGGGCGACCACGAGGGGTCCATGCCCTCGATCAGACGCCTCAGGCCAGTGCCATCGGCGTTGACCACGTAGATGTCGCCGCCGCTCCCCACCTGGAAGACGAACCTGCCCCGCAAGCGTGGTGTCGGGCTAGGTATCGGGGGCACCGGAACGGGCGTCGCCGTGGCTGTGGGAGTAGGCGTCGGTGGCACCAACGTCGCCGTCGGCGTGCTGGTCGGCGGCACCGGCGTGGCTGTAGGCGTGTCGGTCGCCGGTCGCGAGGACAGTGGACGCAACTGGCGTGCTGCTTGGCACAGCTTCCTCGACAGGCTCCGTGCCCGACTGCGCCCCACAACCGGTCAACAAGACCACGAGCACGATGGCTGTGAGTATCTTCCTCTTCATCTACCGAGCCCCCACGAGAATATCAACGAAGGCGGTCATCCCCCAGCGCAAGTCTGGATCCTGCTCTTCCAGCTCGACGGTGACCGCATAATTGGTGCCCCCTTGTTCCAGATTGGCCATAGGCGCAATGCGCGTGACCGCACCCCGCATGGTACGCTCAGGTAGTGCATCAAAGGTCACACTCACTTTCTGGCCCACCTGTACAAGGTGCAAGTCCACCTCATTGAGATCGGTCGTCTCTATCTTGAACTCACCTACATCACCCAGCACCACCACCGGCACACCGGGGCCTAGCATCTCTCCCTCTCTCACCCGCAGTGCACCGATGGTTCCTGCGAATGGTGCTCTCAAACCGGCCTCCTCAACGGCAGAAAGGGCCTGCGACAGAGCCACTTCTGCTTGGACCACTTGCGCCTCTGCCACCGCCACGTCTTCCGGCCTCGCTCCGGCACTCAACAACGCAAGAGAGGCACGAGCTCTGTCCACTTCGGCCTGAGCTATGGCGATATCCTCCGCCGACGGGCCCTTCACCACCCGATTGTAGATCGCTCTCGCTATTTCGTAGTCCACCGTAGCCTGCTGCAAAGCCAGCGCCTGCGGCATCTCCATGATCTCCTCCAACCAGGAAATTTCATCGTACGCCGCCTGAGCCTGCTGGAGCGCAACAGTCGCCGTCTCCAAGGCTCCCCTGGCAGCG
>Ga0209979_1001876_pt1 | contig 21568 bp, 19 predicted proteins | sample AnhtaG_FD_183114 | JGI IMG/M metagenome (GOLD analysis project Ga0209979, IMG submission 183114) | Deep subsurface microbial communities from Anholt, Denmark to uncover new lineages of life (NeLLi) - Anholt_01485 metaG (SPAdes) (version 2) | ecosystem: Environmental > Aquatic > Marine > Oceanic...
CAGAAGACAAAGGAGGATCCAAGAAAAAGACAGAGAGAAAAAGGAGTCCTTTCCTTGTGCTTTGCTCAAAAAAAACTCAAGTCAAGGTGAAAGACCACAAGAATAGCCTAATTTTTCAGAGGTCTCTAACCCCCTGACCCAATTGAGGGTGGTTGAATCATATAATTTCTAACCGAACGGGGTCTTTGTTTCTTAGAGGGAATAGCTTCTCTTGTTCTCTTTTTCTCCTCATAAGCTCGGTAGAGCCTATGGATCTTTTCCTCGATCTTTCTTTTAAGTTCTGCCGGATTAAGCTGGCGGTAAAGGACTTTGAGATTTGTGGTTTCCTCTTCGGAGATTTGTCCTGACTCGATGAGCCTTTGATAGGGAGTCTTGGGAATATCGTACTTTCTCTTTACTTTACCTGCGATCCTTTCTTTTTTGATAAGTTTCATCACCGGAGAGAAGAAGTTTTTGTAGAGTCTTAGCTCATTCTCATAAAGAGAATTCATGAGGGTAAGTTCTTTGTCAGTATCATATCTTAGATAACCAACTGTCTTTCTTACGTGGGTCCAGTTCTTCTGTTCAATGTAGGCATTGTCATTCTTCTTATTGGGTCGGGAGCGGGTGAACTCAAGATTGTCTTTCTCACAGTACCTGATGAGGTGGGCATTGATGAAGGCAGAATCATTGTCCGAGTCAACTCCTTTCCATTTGAAAGGCGTTCTTTCTCGTATTCTCTTTAGAGCCTGAAAGGTAGGGTCCTGTCCCTTACCCATGATAGCTTGGGCTTCCCACCAGCCGGAAGAGATCTCTACGGTATTTAGGGACGAGATATACAGGCCAAGGGTAGAAGAACCACAGTGGACTACCAGATCTATTTCGAGAAAGCCTACTTTGGAGGTATCCCATTCGGTGAGTCTAATGGGTATCCTCTTATACAGCAGCGAAGAAGGCTTGGGTCTGGTGCGGTTTCTCTTTAGATGGAGCACTTCCCTTTGGTGCTTCAGTTTGCGATCAATCGTAGCGGGACTGATTCGCCCTAATTTGTCTCTTACTTCATTGGGAATGAAGATCTCCTCTAGCTGCCGGAGTCTAGAGACCTCGCTCTTTAATAGGGGAGCTAGTCTTTGTCCGCAAGGATAGTCAAAGATCTTCCAAATCTCCGCTAAGGCAGCCTTTACATAGCCATCATAGATCTGTTTTCTTTTCTTTCTTATCTTGGGCCTTGAGGAGATGAAAGAGTTAATCTTGCTGATGACGTACTTTCTATTCTGATGAGTATTTCGACAATATTCATTCAGAATAGAGGACTTCTCTTTTCTTGACTTTGCCATTAAGTATCTTTCTTGTAGCTGTCTCAGGTACTGGTTTCTTGAGTGCATATCCATTTTCTCCTCTCCCTGGTATTTTAATCTCACCAGGGACTATGGTAGCAGAATTCGGTTAGATTTTAGATGATTCAATTCGCACTGAGAAGAGAGCATTTGACCCTAACTATGATAGAAAACTTAAGGGAAGGTTCTCCCTAAGATTAACCAGGATCAATTTCGAAGAAAGGCTCGTTCTTTCTCAACTTTTTCTATCGGGGGTCACTTGACAACATTATAGGAAGCTTTCTCTTTAGCTCGGAGGACCCGAGCTGAAGGTGAAGACTTTGAAGTTTTTGCTTCTCCCTTTCTGAGATTTGTCTTGATTCCCTTAGCCTCTGGTCAGGAATTTTGGGCACATCATCCTCATGTTTGCTGTATCTCCAATCCTTTCTCATAACAGATTCTCTTCCTACCGAGTGCGAGGATAGGTCGACAGTATTTGTGAGGATGGTTTCTGAATTTTGCGCAAAGGACAACTTTGCCAATAGAAGGAGGGTAGAGACATGAGAAAGATAAAAGTAGGAGTGGTCGGTTGTGGTTTTGCCGCACATTTACATGTTGACTCATTCAAAAAAGTCAAGGGTATGGAGGTAGAAGTAGTAGGAATTGCATCAAGGACCAGAGAAAGCTCTGAATCATTTGCTAAAAAATACAATATCCCTCGCCACTATACAGATTACAGATATCTTTTAGAGAATAAAGCTATAGATATTGTTGACGTGTGCGTCCCTAATTATCTTCATAAGAAGGTTTGTGTGGATAGTGCAAAGGCAGGAAAACATATTATTTGCGAAAAACCATTGACCGGCTATTTTGGAGAGGATCTAAATGAAAGTGTAGAGTTTGTAGGAACCTCTGTTCCCAAATCAAAAATGTATAAGAAAGCTGTGGAAAATGCTGATGAGATAGTAGAAACAGCGAAGATGAATAAGGTTAAGCTTGCCTATGCTGAAGATTTAGTGTATGCACCGCCGGTGCAAAAGGCAAAAAGACTTATCAGAGTTAGCCAGGGCACGATTCTAGATATGAGAGCCGAGGAAAGTCACAGTGGTTCCCATGCTTCTTATTCTCGAACATGGAAGTTAAGTGGCGGCGGTGCCCTGTTAAGATTGGGATCACACCCCTTAGGGGTAGTTATCCATCTAAAGAATTATGAGGGGATCATTAAGGACAAAAGCCCAATCAAGGTAAAATCGGTTACAGCAGAAACGGGGAATTTAACCCACCTTCCCTCCTTTGTGAAGGAGAAGCGAAAATGGGTTGTTTCCGAGTGGAAAGATGTTGAGGACTGGGCAGCTGTATTTTTGACATTCGAGGATGGGACAAAAGCAACTGTTTTTTCCAATGATATAACGTTGGGTGGAGTAGTGAATACAGTGGATATTTATCTATCCAATAGTATCATTAAATGCAATATGGCTTCAAATAATTCCTGTAAGGTTTACGCACCTGCGCCGGATATTTTCGGCGATGAGTATCTTACTGAAAAGCTTGAGACGAAGGCGGGCTGGAATTTTCCTTCGCCGGATGAAGATTGGATGAGAGGGTATCCTCATGAGATGCAAGATTTCATTGAATCGGTTTGTTATGATAGAGATCCAATCTCAGATGGCGAATTAGGGAAGCAGGTTGTACAAGCAGCTTATGCAGCTTATCTTTCTGCGGAGCAAGGCAGGACAGTGAAGTTATAAAATCTTGTGAAGGGAGATTGGAAGAATGAAGGCAGTTGTTAAGATTGATGAAAAAGCGGAGTGCGTGGTAAAAGAAGTGGAGATTCCAAAACCAAAGTCCACCGAAGCTTTAGTAAGAGTTAAAGCAGCAGGACTTTGTGGAACAGATGTCGCTATCAGAAACAATACCTTTATGGGAAGACACGGCCCCGTGAAAGTTCCTTTAATTCTGGGGCATGAGTTTTGTGGAGAGGTGGTTGAACTGGGCTCTAAAGTGAGAAAGGTTAGTATTGGTGATCGGGTAACAAGCAGTGGTATCAAGGGGTGTGGAAAGTGCTATGCATGCAAAATAGGGATGTATAATAGATGTCATGATTGGGATCATGTGGGAATTGACTCACCAGGCTGCTTTGCTGAATATGTGGCTGTTTCAGAAGAGATTCTCTTCAAGGTTCCAGAGAATATCCCGGATGAGGAAGCTGCTATACTAGAGCCTATAACCACCGCAGTTCGTGCTTTTCGGACAAACCATGTAAAACCTGGTAGTTTCATTGTTGTTCTGGGGCCAGGACCGTTCGGACTGTTTATCCTGCAAGCGGCGCTGGCATCAGGGCCGGGCTATGTAGTGATAGTCGGTTTAAGTACTGATGAGGAGCGTTTAAGACTGGCAAAACATTTAGGAGCAAATGAGATCATAAAAGGGGATATCATTGATCCGGTTCAAAGAGTAAACGAATTAACTAAAGGAAGGGGAGCCGATCTGATTATAGAAGCTACAGGACGAGTTGATGCAGTTACTCAGGCCATAGAGATGACCGGGCCAGGCGGTTTATTTTTGATGGGAGGCAGCGGTTTTTTGGGACAGTCTGTCAGCTTTAAGCCATGGAATGTGGTCAGAGACGAAAAACAAATCAAGGGTTTGCAGGGTTTTACCTGGGCAGACTATTTATTAGCTTTGGAGCTATATTCCCAAGGCAAAATTAAGATAGAGCCAGTCATTAGTCATACTTTTAAACTAGAAGATATTAACCATGCATGTTCTCTGGCAGAGCAAAAAAAGGCAATTAAAATAGTTCTGGTGCCTTGAAAGCTCACCTTCAAGCATAGTATACAACGTTTCTGGGGAATTGAATGGAAACAAAGATGTAGGTAAAGATCTTCGGACAGGAAGCATTGTGCCAGGTTCTGTTAGATTTTGGATGAGCCAGTCTCAAAATGCGCCAACTTTCAAAAATGGTCTACATGGTTATGAAATTACGAAGACTTGACTTTTTTGGAGAACCCTATTATTATGGATAATGATTAAGATAAGTCAATTGTAAGGGGCATAAAAACAGAGTAAAGGGGGTGATAATAGACAAAAAAACAGGATAAAAAAGTCATGGAGGAAGTTAGAATGAAGAAAAGGAGGAAGTTAGAATGAAGAAAAGTAAGACAGGGTTAGTATTCTTGCTGGTGGTTACTCTTACCGTGGTCTTTGCTGGTTTAGCCTGGGGCGAGAATCCTATAGTAATAAGGTTTGCCTATGGAGATAATCCTGACCCCATTAGAGCTTCCGCTCATGCTGATGCAGTTGTGTTTAAAAAGTATGTCGAGGATCGCTCCGCGGGAAGGATAAAGGTAGAACTTTACCCTGCCTGCCAATTGGGCTCGGAAAGGGAAATGATAGAAGGAGTTCAACTGGGCAGTATTCAGATGAGCAATGTAAGTGAGGGTACGGTAGGGATTTTCTTTCCGGAGGTTCAGGCTACCGCAATTCCTTATGCCTTTAGAACCTACACCGAGGCCTGGTACACTCTGGACAGTCCCTTCATGAGAAAACTGATGGGAGAGATGACGAGAAAAACTGGAATTCGTTGTTTAGATGTTAATCAAAACGGTTTCAGAAATTTCTCCAATAATGTCCGCCCTATCCACACTCCAGCTGACCTGAAGGGTTTAAAAATCAGAACAATGGAGCATAGAGGTCATATGAAAATGGTGGAATCTCTGGGGGCAAGTCCTGTTCCCATTGCCTGGGGTGAGCTCTACACTGCCCTCCAGCAAAAAGTAATTGATGGACAGGAAAATCCACCCAGTCTTGTTGTGGTGACAAAATTCTACGAAGTTCAAAAGTACTATACTATTGACGGGCATATCTACAGCGTTGACTTCACCTTCATCAACGACGACTTCTATAATTCTCTTCCGGATGATCTCAGACAAATTGTATACGAGGGGGCAGAGATCTCTGGCCTGTTCCATAGAGGTGCAGAAACATATACCTCTAACTGCATTGCATTAGGAGAGTTAGCAGACTATGGAATGGAGATCTACGTACCTACAGCTGAGGAGATCGATCTTTTTAGAGAGAAAAGTCAACAACCGGTAATAGACTGGCTTAAAACGCAAGTTGATCCTAAATGGGTAGACGGATTTGTACAGACTATCGAAGAGGTAAAAGAAAAGCTAGAAGCTCCGGGAAAAGGAGAGCTCGGGGCTGGGGTGGTGCTTGTAAAGTAGGTATCCGGTTCAAGTAGGATTGGTCAAAAAACAAAACTATCCCTACAGCTGTGCTGTAGGGATAGTTTTAAACAAAGGATAGTTTAACATTGCCTGCAAGGATCTTCAATGAGATTTACCTGGCAATAGAGTGGTTCAGTGAAAAAACAAATAAAGTTGTGGGAGTTATTTTAATTGCTCTGGGTGCTTCTGGTTTGGCCGTCGTCTTGTATGCGGTATTCATGCGTTATGTTCTCAACATGGCTCCTGCTTGGTCTGAGGAGATAGCTCGCTACCTCATGGTATGGGCAGGTCTTTTGGCTTTCTCCGTTGCCTTAAAAAGAGGTCAACATATAGGGTTGAACATGCTTGTGGATAGAATATTTTCCTCCTACAAGAGATATATATATCTTGTAGCCGATGTACTTATACTCTTTTTCTTTTTGGTGGTGTTTATAGAGGGGGTAAGAATGGCTAAGTTTGTTGCTCCTCAGAGGTCCCCTTCGGTACTTATTCCAATGTGGATACCTTATATGTCTGTTCCAACAGGGAGTTTACTTATGATTATTCAAACTGTTTCTCTTATATTGGAAAAATTTAGACCGCAAGAGAATAAGTAATAAAGAATAAACAAAAATGGGACTTTATATCTCGATTTTAATGTTCGTGGTAACTCTTCTTCTGGGAGTACCGGTGGGAATATGTCTGGGTCTTACCGGGATGATAGGGGTCATGACAATAGGAGGGGTTCCTTTCAAAGTAATAGCCCAGCGGATATTCACTGGCCTTGATTCCTTTCCTTTAATGTGTATTCCCTTCTTTATACTGGCAGGAGAGATTATGAATCGGGCTCGAATCGTGGATAGAATAGTCAATTTTTCCGATGTTCTGGTGGGAAGATTTAGAGGGGCTTTAGCCCATGGCAATGTTGTTACCAGTATGTTCTTTGGAGGGATTACTGGATCAGCCGCAGCTGATGTTTCTGCTCTTGGATCAATCTTCATCCCGGCAATGAAAAAGGCTGGATACGATGCTCCTTTTAGTGCAGCTATTACTGCATCTTCTTCCCTGCAGGGACCAATTATTCCTCCTAGTATTCTGGCAGTACTTTATGGAGCTACTATGGGAGAATCTATTGGAGCTTTATTTGCTGCCGGAATTCCCATTGGTATCTTAATTGGAATTACTGATATGATTATTGTTCACTTTATTGCAGTGAAGAAAAACTATCCCAAAAAAATAATTAAGGTCACCTTTAAGGAATTCATGCGTATTTTTGCAAATGCCGTTGTTGCCTTGGTTATGCCGCTTATAATTCTGGGAGGAATTTTAAGTGGAATATTTACTCCAACAGAAGCGGCGGCAGTAGCTGTGGGATATGCCCTTTTTGTAGGCTTTTTGGTTATTAGAACTTTGAAGATCTCTGATTTGCCCCGTCTTTTTATCAACGCTGCTGTTACGACAGGGGTGGTATTTTTGCTTTTAGCCTCTGCTCGACTTTACTCCTGGGTATTGTGTACGTATCAGGTACCAGCGGCTATCAGTGGGGCTGTTCTCTCCATATCCTCCAATCCCTATGTAGTTATCTTATTAATCAATATTATCCTTTTGGGAGTGGGATGTGTAATGGATCCGGGAGCAGCTATAATTATGCTTGCTCCAGCTCTTGCTCCTTTGGCCTGGCAGGTAGGTATACATCCCCTCCAGTTTGGAATGATTATGATTGTTAACCTATGTCTTGGTTTAATTACTCCTCCTGTGGGACTTTGCCTATTTATCAGTGCAAACATTGCCGAAACCTCTTTGGAAAAGGTTGCCTGGGCAGTCCTGCCTATGTTTTTCCTGGATTTATCTGTGCTTTTCCTTGTTTCTTACTGTCAGCCATTTGTACTGTATGTGCCTAAACTCTTCGGTTTCGCTTAAGAGAGCTTCTGGCCAGGTGACGGTTTGACAGGTTCAGTGAAGATTGTATATTGTATATAAGATATAGCACTACGAGTGGAGATCAGCTTCGATCTTGCTCTCGCTTAGGAGACTGAGGATGAAGATTTACATAAATCAGGAGTTTTGCAGTGGTTGTGGCATATGCATAGAATTTTATGGTTATTGAGTTAGCTCCCTATAGGTAGTGGCTTCACAGTTTATGCATGCTGCCAGCAGCCGTTTCAAAAAGCTGGTCTTCCCAGAATCGCCTGTTGAATCGATAACAAAATTCATCTAAATATGCTTGAAGATGCTTTTGAATTCTAATTTGCGTTGTAATTGTCATTATATCACAATTGGGGAGCTAACTCAATAACCATATAGAATTTTGCCCTAAGAAGATTCTAATTCCTTCCTCTTCCCTGAGCAAGAAGGGGATTTTCCCTCCTATGGTCAATAAAATTGAGGAATGTACAGAGTGTAGGATCTGCGAGCTCTACTGTCCTGATTTCGCCATCGCTGTGGAGGGAGATAACCATGAATAGAAGAGTCCTATCAGGTGTTCACCTTCTCCAGGGAGATGAGGCCTGTGCTGAAGGAGCTATAGCTGCGGGGTGTAACCTGTTCACTGGCTATCCTATCACCCTGGCCACGGAAGTTTCCGAGAGATTGAGCTGGAGGCTCTTCGATGTGGGAGGGATTTTTGTTCAGGGGGCGGATGAACTGGATTCCTTGACCATTGTTATCGGAGCAGCCTGTGGAGGGTGGAAGGCTATGACAGCCACCTCGGGCAATGGGATCTGTCTGATGCAGGAGTAGCCACCAAGACCATGCAGGGCTATGATTTAGTTCGCTAGGTTGACTTGCCAAAGGTTTCATGTATTATTTTTTGAAACGACCCCTAAGAGAATTACCTTAAGACATCAGAAGTTCAAAGTCTTTCAAAGGGGTTTCCATCAAAAAACTTGAACCCTTCGCTACGCAAAGCGAGCTTTATTCTAAGATAATCAAGGAGAAGCGGAGGAAAGACAAAGATGATCGAAGTAAAGAATCTAACCAAATACTATGGTCCGGTAATGGCTGTGGAAGATGTCTCTTTCAGTGTGAAAAAAGGAGAGATTCTGGGACTTTTGGGACCCAATGCCGCCGGTAAGACCACCACTATGCGCATCCTCACCTGTTTTCTCTCCCCTACTCGGGGCGAAGCCCGGGTGGCCGGGTTTGATGTGTCAAAAGACCCCTTGGAGGTCCGCCGAAGGATAGGCTATCTACCGGAAAACGCTCCTCTTTACCTGAATATGAGGGTATCAGGGTATCTTAAGTTTATGGCTCAGATCAAAGGGATTGAACCCGCCAAGAGAAAGAAAAGCATCACCGAGGTGATGGAAAACTGCGGCATAGCTAATGTTTCATCTAGAATCATAGGGCATCTTTCCAAGGGGTACCGTCAAAGGGTATGTTTGGCTCAGGCCCTCCTGAATCAGCCTCAGGTTCTAATTCTGGATGAGCCCACCCTTGGTCTTGATCCCAAGCAAATCATTGAGACACGAGAGCTCATTAAAAAGTTGGCTGGCAAAAGAACGGTTATCCTCAGCACCCATATCCTTCCCGAGGTAAGTATGACCTGCCAGCGAGTGGTCATCATTAATGAGGGAAGAGTAGTGGCTGAGGATACACCTCAAAATCTGGCAAGAGCTCTTGAAAAATCCAATCAGATACTTCTTAAGATTGAGGGTCCCTCTTCGGAAGTTGCCAGCGAATTAGCCAAGATCCCGGGGGTTCTCCGGGTGAATTTGAAAGATAGACTCTCACAGAATATGCACCTCTACCTGGTAGAGTCAGAAAAGGATATAGATATTCGAAGGGAACTTTCTTCCAAAATAGTTCACAAAGATTGGGGTCTTTTGGAGATACGTCTGGTGAGTATGAACCTGGAAGATGTTTTTGTTAAACTCGCCACCGAGGAGAAAACCCAAAGATGAGAAATCTTTACTCCATCCTTAAAAAGGAGATAGGGTCTTACTTTATTTCTCCCATTGCCTATGTGGTCATAGGAATTTTTCTCATTATCTGCGGATATTTCTTTTACGGCGCCATTTCTTTTTTCAGTCTCCTCAGTCTTCAGGCTAGCTATGATGCCTCTATGCAGGCTGGGATAAATACCACTGAGGGATTATTTCTTCCCCTCTTTTCCAACATGAGCCTCATCATCCTTCTCATAATTCCCCTTTTGACTATGAGACTTTTCTCTGAAGAGAAAAGATTGGGCACCATCGAAGTGCTTCTCACTCTCCCCGTTCGAGACGGGGAGGTCATCCTGGGAAAATTCTTGGCCTGCGCTGGCGTATTTTCCCTCATGTTGACCCTCACCTTCCTCTATCCCCTGATAGTAGCTCTCTGGGGAGAGTTGGAGACAGCAGCTGTTCTCACCGGTTATCTAGGACTTTTTCTTATAGGTATAGCTTTTATTTCTCTGGGACTGTTCTTCTCATCTCTAACCGAAAATCAGATTGTGGCGGCGGTGGCCAGTTTCGGAGCCTTTATTCTCTTCTTGACCATCGGCTGGTCATCCGGATTTGTTGGCCCTCCCCTTAACAAAGTTCTCATTCATCTTTCCATTCTCAACCACTTTAGTAACTTCGCCAAAGGGATCATTGATACCTCTGACTTAATATACTACCTAAATTTCATCTTTCTGTGCCTGTTTTTGACCAGCAGAGTCCTGGAATCACGGAGATGGAGAGGATAAAGTGAAGATAACAGGCATATTTTTTAAAGGGAGGTTTAAATACGGAGTTAATACCGTCCTATTGATTTTGATGGTTCTGGCCATCATCGTCCTTGTGGAAATTCTCCTCACCAGACATCATCTCAGGTTTGACTTAACAGAAACCAAAAGGTACAGCCTGGCTGAAAAGACCCGCAAGATTCTCAAAAATTTGGACAAAGAGGTAAAGACCATAGCTTTCTATGGAGTAGGGGAGTTCGGCCGAGCCCAAATAGAGGAACTTCTTGAAGAGTACACCTATCATTCCCAGAAGTTCAGCTATGAATTCGTTGATCCCGCCCGAAATCCGGGAAAGACTAAGGAGTATGAGGTCAAGAGTCACGGAACCATAATTATGGAGTCTGGCTCAAGAAGAGAGAGAACTTTCCGTCGAGATGAAGAGAGCATCACCAATACCCTTTTCAAAGTCATAAGAGAAGAAAAGAAAATCGTCTATTTCCTCAAAGGACATGGAGAGGGGGACATATCTAGAGATTATAGCGAAGCTAAAAAAGCTATTGAGGAGGAAAATTACCAGGCCAAGGAACTCGTCCTTTTGAGGGAGAAGAATGTTCCTTCCGATGCCAGTGTCCTAGTCATTAATGGGCCTAAAAAAGACCTCTTTGAGAGTGAGCTGGAATCTATTAGCCGATTTATCCAGCAGGGAGGCAAGATTCTTTTTATGATTGACCCTTTTGCCGCTCCCGCTCTGACCAGTTTCTTGAGGCAATATGGCATCGAACTTCGGGAGGATATGATCATAGACAAACTCTCCCGGGTTTTCGGAGGGGACTATCTTATGCCCATTGTCTCAAGTTATGAGTCTCACCCTATCACCGAAGACCTGAGCCTCGCTTCATTTTTCCCTTTGGCTCGATCCATAGAAATAGCCGAAAAGCCGGGGGAAGGAATCGAAGTTCAGACTCTAGCCAAAACTGGCCAGGGAAGCTGGGGAGAAGTCAACAAAGAAAGCTTGAAAGAGGGAAAGGTGGGCTTCACAGAAGGTGAGGATGCCATAGGACCTCTCACCGTAGCTGCCGTAGCCTCGGTGGCAACTGGCGATAAAAAGAGCAAGGCCAGAATCGTCGTCTATGGAGACTCAGATTTTGCCCGCGATACTCATCTTAACCTCTCGGGTAACAAGAACCTTTTTTTGAATACCATCGGCTGGTTAGCTGAAGAGGAAAGCCTCATATCCATCCGGCCCCGAGAAGCTCATTTCACTCCCATTATCCTTACTAAAAGTCAAGCCAGGTTAAGTTTCTGGCTTCCTGTGGTCCTTCTTCCTGCTATTGTCCTGGGAATAGGGGCAGGGATTCTTTCCTACAGGAGATGGAGGGGATGAAATTTCGAACCACAGCTATCTTAGCATCTTTTCTGGCAGCTTTGGCCGCATATTTCTATTTATATGAGTTCAGGTCCGGCTGGAAGGAAAAAGAGGCAAAAAAGATATTTGATTTTGATCCCCACAAGGTAGAAACTGTTACTTTTTTAAAAGGCAGGGAGAAAATCACCTGTCAAAGAGAGAAAAATGACTGGATGATTGTTACGCCTTTGAAAACAAAAGCTGACTCTCAGCTAATGCAGGAGACCGTCTCGAGTCTGGCCCAAGCCCGATTGACCAAGGTCATCGAGGAATCTCCTTCGGACTTGGCCCCATTTGGACTAAAGAGGGTAAAAGTGCTCAGAATCACTTTTACCCTCAAGGATGAGGAGAAGACCCAAAGTCTTCTCCTGGGAGACGAGCTCCCCCTTAACAAATTCTATGTCTATGCCAAAAAAGGAGATGAGGGGAGAGTTTTTTCTATCTACGCCGGGCTAAGAAGCAAATTAGACAAGAGCCTTTTTGATCTACGGGACAAGACTCTATTTGCACTCATCCCTGAAATGGTAAAAACACTGGAGATAAGAAGGAAGGGAGAAGCCATTATCTGTGAAAAAAAGAGCGGGAAGGATTGGTGGATAACCCATCCTATAAAGACGAGAGCTGATAGAGAAAAAATAGAGATCATCTTGAGCGCAATAAAAAATGCAGAGATCCGTGAATTTGTCCAGGATGCGCCCCATGACCTTAGCCTCTACGGACTCTCCAGGCCCCAAATTAAGATTCTCCTTAAGGAGGAAAAGGCTGAGAGGACCAAGATACTGGAAATAGGAGACACAAAAGGAGAAATGGTCTATGCCCGACGAAGAGAACCCCATAATGTCTTTTTAATAAAGAAAAGTATCCTTGAGGGTCTTCCTTATGAGGCAGGGCATATTCGGGATCTTCATCCCCTCGTCTTTGACAATAAGGCTATCGAAAAGGTGGAGTTGGATTCTCCCGCTCATCAAATTGTTCTCTTGAGGAGGAACGGCGAAGAGTGGGAAATGGTGGAGCCCATTCAGGCCAAGGCTGATAAGTGGAAGGTGAAGGGGATATTTTGGAATCTAGAAGATCTAATCATCAAAGAGTTTCTCAGTCCTTCAGAGGATCCCAGCGCATATGGTTTTGATCGGCCCAAGATAAGACTTACCCTCTGGGAAAAAGATATTCCCCACACCCTTCTGGTCTCTGAGAAGAAGTCCTCTGAAGGGTATCTCTTTGCCAAATCAAGTCATCAGGACGCGCCTTTCCTCATTGATCCCGAAGGAATTCAGAACCTCCTTAAGACTCCCTTTGATTTTCGTGACCTTCATCTGATTTCCTTTGACAGTACCAAGATCACAAAGCTCGAGCTGAAATACCCTGATAAGACCATCCTCTGTCAGAGAAAGGGAACCCATTGGAGAATTACCAAACCTATCAAGGCTGTCGCTGAGGGGATAAAAATCTGGGATATCCTTTTTGCTCTGGAGGATCTTCAGTTTTCAAAGATCACTGCTCCAGAAGAAAAAGATCTATCTTTTTACGGCCTGAAGGACCCCCGGCTCAAAATCACCCTCTGGGATGAGAAAGGCACCACCATAGGTCCCTTAGCGGTGGGAAAAAGAGAAGCTGAAGAGGCAATTTACCTTAAGGTATCCTCTGATGAGAGTATTTACGAGGCAAAACCTGATTTCTTAGGCAAAATACCAGATGATGTCTCTGATCTGGTGTATAAGAGATAAAAAACCTTCCTCTAACCCTCCCTTACCCCTCATCTTTGATTACCCCTAAAGGGAAGCTCGGAATCATTTCTTTCTCCAGCCACTCAAGAGACTCAAGGGGTGAGAGTCTCCAGGCAGCAGGGCAGGGAGAGAGGATCTCTACCAGTGAAAATTTCCTCTTCTCCTTCTGCAAAAGAAAGGATTTCTTCAGAGCCTTTTTCGCCTTCCTTATATTGACGGGACTATTAACCGCTTCTCGCTCAAGATAACTTGCCCCGGGAAGAGAAGCTAAGAGCTCAGGGACCCTCAAAGGGAAGCCTTCATTTTGAGCATTTCTTCCGAAGGGGGTGGTGGTAGTCCTCTGGCCAAGCAGAGTAGTAGGAGCCATCTGACCTCCAGTCATTCCGTAGATGGCATTATTAACGAAGACCACATTGAAGGCTTCTCCTCGGGCGGCAACATGAACAATCTCGGCCATTCCAATAGAAGCTAAATCTCCATCGCCCTGGTAGGTAAAAACAAGCCTGTCGGGATGAACCCTTTTAATACCGGTAGCCACAGCAGGCGCCCGTCCATGAGCTGCTTCAACCATATCAAAATCAAAATAATCATAGGCAATGACAGAACAGCCTACCGGGCAAACCCCAATTAACTCTTCCCGAATCCCAAGCTCATCTACCAGCTCACAGATAAGCCGATGTATGATACCATGACCACATCCCGGGCAATAGTGAGTGATCTGATCTTTCATAGACCTGGGCCGGGCAAACTTTATCTGCATTACCTTTCCCATCCTTCCAGAGTTAGATTGACCAGGTGCTGAGCTATCTTTCTCGAAGTTTCTGTAAGTGCTTCTTCTTCTGTCTGGATGCCTACCTCTCGATTCTCTGAAGAAACAGAATATGAAGTAGCCTCCCTTATACTCTGGCCCCAGAGAATCTCCTCCTCGGGGAGGGAAATCAGCCTCACCACTACCTCCATAGTCAACCGATATTCTTCCAGCTCTGCCGCCGTCTCAGTGGAGAGCTCATTCAAATAGTGAGTAATCTCTCCTTCTAGAAGAAGGTCAGCTTCATCCTTTTCTTCCAGACTCAGGCGGGTACGAAGCTGAAACTCCTCAATAACTAGACGGGTAAGAGTCTCTTCCACTCCCCACTCAAAAGTTTGATTGGAAAAAGGGGGGATAGCGATGCTGGAAACTCCGGGAGGAAGAGGGGTCTCCACCTCATAAGTACATCCTCCCAGAAAAAGGAAAAGCAAAGAAATAGCAACAAGCAATCCTTTCATTTCTCCTCTTCGCTCCTTTCCATTGCCCTAGGTTCTTTTCATCCAGAGCAAAAGTACTATTTAGAACTAGCTTTTCCTGCCAGAGTCGCAAAAGCCTCCAGAATATTAATGGGCAAGGGGAAGACAATGGTGGAATTCTGTTCGGTGGCTATATCGGAGAGGGTCTGTAGATACCTTAACTGAAGAGCCTGAGGATACTTCCTGATGATACCGGCAGCCTGAGAGAGTTTTTCGGCGGCCTGAAACTCTCCTTGGGCGTTGATAATCTTGGCCCTCCTCTCCCTTTCCACCTCTGCCTGTCTTGCCATAGCCCGCTTCATGGTATCGGGTATCTCAACCTCCTTGACTTCTACCACACTCACTTTGATTCCCCAGGGATCAGTCTGTTCATCAACAATGCTCTGAAGTCTTTCATTGAGCTGCTCCCGCTGAGAGAGGAGCTCATCGAGTTCAACTTCTCCCACTACTCCCCTTAAGGTGGTCTGGGCTATCTGCAGGGTGGCAAAACGGTAATTCTCTACTTCAATGACCGATTTACAAGGATCTAGAACTCTGAAATAGACCACGGCGTTGACCTTGACCGGAACATTATCCTTGGTGATTACCTCCTGGGGCTGAACATCAAAATTTACCGTCCTCAGGCTAATTTTCGTCATCCTATCCACAATGGGGATAAGAAAAAAGAGCCCGGGTCCTTTGGCTCCGATTAACCTACCTAACCTAAAAATCACTCCCCTCTCATATTCTGTCACCACCCTGATGGATGCCATCAGGAGAATGACTCCTACAATGACCAGAAAAAAGATCGCTGGCATATCTAACCTCCCTTTTTTTTAACTACTAATCTCATCCCATCTACTCTCACCACTTCTACCTCTTCTCCCTTTCTAACCACCTCCTTATCTGATTCAAGAATAGCATTCCAGATCTCTCCGTGGATCTGGATCTTGCCTTTGGTCTTTAGATTACCCTTGGCTATTCCCCTCGAGCCCACCATTCCCTCTAATCCTGTGGCGGGTTTTTTGAACTGAGCTTTTATGGCAAAGCTGATAATGAAAATAAAAAGGGCACTGGTAAACGCCACCATAATAACAATGTATTTGAGAGAGATGGTGATATAGATGGCGGAAGGATCTATCAGCATGAGAGAGCCTAAAGCCAGGGAAACAATCCCTCCTATGGTCAGGGCACCGTAGGAGGGAACTGTAATGTCCAGAACAAAAAGGACAATAGCCAGAAGAATGAGGACAAGACCGGCCATATTAAAGGAAAGAATCTGCAGGGCAAAGAAAGCCAGTATGAGACAGATACCCCCCACAATACCCGGCAAAAGGGATCCGGGATGGAAAAACTCCAGAACAATCCCCCATATCCCTATCATGAGTAATATATAGGCAAGGTTGGGATCAGCGATGGTCTGAAGAACCTTTTCTCGAAAGGACATTTCCATAAAATGAAGGCTGGCCCCCTCTGTCATCAAGGTTAGAGTCTCGTGCATTACCTCCACTTCTGCCCCATCCAATTTCTCTAAAAGATCGTTTATATCCTCAGCCATAAGGTCCACCACATTAAGCTCTAAAGCCTCCTCAGCAGTTATAGAAACACTCTCCCTCACCGCCTTTTCTGCCCACTCTACATTCCTATTCCTCTTCTCGGCAATGGACTTGACATAGGCGGCTGCATCATTAACTACCTTTTCCATCATTTCCTTATCTATGGCTCCCCCCACTCCTAGAGCCACAGGATGAGCAGCTCCTATATTGGTGCCCGGAGCCATAGCGGCAATGTGGGCGGCCAGGGTTAGAAAAACACCTGCTGAGGCTGCTCTACTACCTCTGGGACCTACATAAACCACAATAGGGATTTCACTATTCATCATCAGCTTGACCATATCCCGCATAGACGTATCCAGCCCTCCAGGAGTATCCAACTGAATGATGAGACACTGAGCTTTATTTTTGACTGCCAATTCTATGGCCTTATCCAGACGCTCTACGGCTACAGGATTAATAGTTCCCTCCAGAGTGAGAACTTCTACTAAACTCGCCGGTTCTCCATAGGAAAAAGAGCTAAGGCAAAGCAGAAAGCTCATAAACAGAAAAGCTATTATCTTCTTTCCAGGCATTAAGTCACCTTTTTCAAGAATATCTCAAAGCTACTGAAAGGTTAGGCCGGCATAAGTTCCTTCACCTTGTCCCAAACCTTCCCTGCTACTTCCCTTTTGCTTCTCCTGTCCAGTGATGTCATTTCTCCATCTCTATCCATCAAGAGAACTATATTGGTATCCACGCCGAAACCGGCCCCTTTCAGAGTAATATCGTTGGCCACTATCAAATCCAGATTCTTCTCCTTAAGCTTCTCTTCGGATTTTTCCTTTAAACTAGAGGTCTCAGCGCAGAAACCCACCAGGAGCTTATCTTTTTTAATCCTTCCCAGTTCCTTTAGAATATCGGGATTCTGCACCAAATCCAGCTTGAGGGAGGTGCATACATTCTTCTTTATCTTACTCTTGTGGACAAGTTTGGGTCTGAAATCAGATACAGCGGCTGCCATCAAGACCCCGTCCACTCCGGAGAATTTTTCCATCACCCTCTTCCTCATCTCAAGAGCTGTCTCTACCGAATAAAATTCAGCCTGGGGAGGAGGAATAAGAGGGCTGGGCCCGCTGATAAGAATGATCCTGGCTCCCCTGTCTATTCCTTCCTCAGCCAGAGCATAGCCCATCTTTCCACTGGAATAACTGGAAATAAAGCGCACCTTGTCCAGGGCTTCCCTGGTTGGTCCAGCCGTAACCATAAAGAGCTTTCCAGCAAAATCTCCTCTTGACTGAAGTATTCTTTCCGCATAATCCACAATTTTTGGAGGTTCGCTCATTCTTCCCTTTCCCACCTCTCCCGAGGCCAGCTCCCCCTCCTCCGGCCCGATGAGGTGCATTCCCCGGGACTTGAGTTCCCCTATATTTGCTTGAACTACAGCATTCTCATACATTCCCTCATCCATGGCCGGGGCCAGGATAATAGGGGCTTTGGTAGCCATAACAGTGGTAGTTAAAAGATCATCAGCGATCCCATGGGCTATCTTTCCCATAACATTAGCTGTAACAGGAGCGATTAAGACAAGATCGGCAAGCTGAGCTAAAGAGAGATGTTTCATTCGCCCTAGCTTCCTCTCAAATAAATCCACGCTAGCCTCCTGGGCTGCCAGGGAGGTAAGGGTCAGGGGATGAATAAAATGGGTGGCTGCCTGCGTCATTACAGGATATACACTGGCTCCCCGCCTTTTTAGAAGCCGAACAATCTCCGCTGCTTTATAGGCAGCGATGCTGCCCGTTATCCCCAACAGAATGCTTTTATCTTTTAGTACGGAGCTCATGGATAAAGGGATTACTCCTCAGTTCTTTCTCTAATGTGGTATCAGGACCGTGGCCTGGATGAACTACCGTCTCTGGAGGGAGTTTTAAGAGTTTGTCCTGAATAGATTCCTCTAATCTTTGCCAGTCTCCCCCCGGTAGATCGCACCTGCCCACTCCACCCGCAAAAAGGGTATCTCCCGTAAAAACTCGGCCCTCCCCATAGATAGAAATACTTCCCGGACTATGCCCTGGAGTGTGCAGGATGAGAAAAGAGAACTTACCCACCCACAGCTTGTCTTTATCCTCAAGCATCTTCAACCGTAGGGGACTGGCATTCTCCCCTTCCTTTGTACAAGACATGGCCACGGATGAATGTCCTAGAAGGAAGGCATCCTCAGAATGAATGAGTAAAGACCCACCGCTTTCACTGACTAGTGCCCGAACTGCTCCTGTGTGGTCTGGATGGCCATGGGTGAGGACAATGGAAACGATGCGAAGGGAGTCCTCCTCAATAACCTTCAGTATTCTTTCTCCCTCCCCTCCGGGATCTATAACCATAGCCTCCCTCCTGTCTCGGTCAGCCAATATATAGCAGTTAGCCTGAAGCTCTCCCACTGCCAGCTTTTTTAGAAAAAGGGGCGAGGTCTCATCTCCTCTTTTCACCGAATATCTCCCTTTTAGTATTTAATCAAAGAGAAAACCGGGTAATCTTTTATTTTTCCCCTCCCCTTTAGGGAGGTAAGCTCGATAAGAAAGCAGATCCCGGCTACCTTCCCTCCCGGTTTCTCCACTAACTGGCAAATAGCTCTGGCTGTTCCCCCGGTGGCCAGAAGATCATCAAAGACCAAAACTCTATCTCCTTCTCTCACCGCATCCCGATGCATCTCCAGGGCATCTTCCCCGTACTCCAGCTCATAGGTTGCCTTCTCTACCTCATAGGGAAGTTTACCGGGTTTACGAACAGGCACAAATCCCACTCCTAACTTATAAGCCAGACAAGCTCCCAGAATAAAACCTCTGGCCTCAGCGCTGACTACCAGATCAATCTCCTCATTTCTATACTTATCACTCAAAATATGCACAGCTTCTCGGAAGGACTCTGAATCATGCAGAAGAGGTGTAATATCCCTGAAGAGGATCCCTTTCTTAGGAAAATCCGGTATATTCCTGATTCTTCTGGATAGATCCTTCATCTTCTCCTCCCTCCTTCCAGCCCATAATTTCCAACTGATGGGATCTTTTGTTTCTGAATCGGGTGATGCGGGGAGTAAAAATTACCATGATTGGCTGACGTTCCAAAATCTTCTCCTGGTTCTCCAGATTAAAGGCAACAACTTCAAATTTTCTCCCTTTCTTTGAAGTAAGATGCGTTCTAAGGCATCCCCGGGATAATTTGCGCAGGGGCGAAGAAAAATAAACATCCTCAGCCAGAAAGAGAGGGGCAGGGTTCTCTGGCCCATAAGGAGAGAGAAGCTCCAGATTCTCAAATAACCTTTCATCCAACTCCTCAAGGTCTACCCTGGCATCAACAGAGTAAGAAGGAGTAAGATCTTCAGAAGATAAAGTCTGGCTGGCCAAATAGTTGAGTCTCCTTTCTAACTCTGGAATATTTTCCACGGGTAGTCTCATCCCGGCGGCCATGCGGTGTCCCCCAAAGCTAAGAAGAAGATCCTGGCAGCTCTCGAGGCCTTCAAATATGGAAAATTTGGGGATACTTCTGGCCGATCCTCTGGCAGTATCGCCATCCGGGGAGAGAATAACCACGGGACGGAAGTATTTCTTCCTGATATAGGAAGCTACCAGCCCGATCACTCCTGGGTGCCATCCTCTCTTTGAAAGAACAATCACCCGACCTTCATGGGAAGGAAGAAGTTCTTCTGCCTCCCGGCGCATTTTCTCCGCCATCCTCTGCCTTTTGCCATTCTCCCTGTCTAAATCTCTAGCCAGTCTAAAGGCCTCACTCAAAGAAGTAGATAAGAGAAGTTTAACTCCTTTCTGAGCCAGGGAAAGACGGCCGCAGGCATTAAGCCGAGGGGCAAGGACGAATCCCACCCGAGTCTCGTCAATCCCCTCCCCAGAAAGACCGCCTACACTTACCAGAGCCCTGAGGCCCCAGTTAGAGGTGCGCTTAAGAGAGGCCAGGCCGTGTTTGGCTAAAATCCTATTCTCACCTCGCAGGGGAACAACATCGGCGATTGTCCCCAGGGCCACCAGATCCAGGTATTGATAAGGATCTATCTCTCTCATGCCGGGTTTCTTGGCCAGAGCCTGAACAAGCTTAAATACCACCCCCACTCCGGCTAGTTCCTTAAAAGGATAGGGACAATCAGGTTGATTTGGATTAAGGGTAATGCAGGAAGGAGAAAGAGAGCCCCTTATCTGATGATGGTCGGTTACTATTACATCAACTCCCAAATCTTTGGCATACTCAATCTCCTCAAAGGAAGAGCTCCCGCAGTCACAGGTGATAATAAGATCCATACCTTTGTCATGAGCTTTCTTGACAGCATTTCGGTTTAGCCCATAGCCTTCTCTTTCCCTGTGGGGAATATAAAAATAGCCAGCAACTTTTGCCTGGCGCAGGAATAGCAAAAGAATGCTTACGGCACTGATCCCATCCACATCATAGTCACCGTAGATTAGAATCTTCTCTCTATTGGATATGGCCCGAACAATCCTTTCTGTGGCCAGATCCATTCCCTTCATCAGGAAAGGATCACACAAATTCTCCAGTCGGGGATTGAGAAACTCCTGGATATCTTCCTCCTTTATTCCCCGGTTATATAATGTCTGGATAAGTAAGGGAGAAAGGTTTAATTTTTTGGAAAGAAGGTGGTATTTCTCCTTCTCCACTCCTGAGGGTAAAATCCAGTTTCTTTTCATCCTGCCACTCGCCTCATTTGCTTAATTATAGTTTTTCCCCTAAGGAAGTCAATGTTAGCCTTTAGAAAAAGGACAACAAGGTGTCGTCAATTTGTAAATAGGAGTGTAGATAAAATGGGGATTTTAGTTTAGAAGAAAGGGGTCAGTGTCGTGCTTTTACAGAGAAAGCGACAAAAAGGCAAGTTATCAAAAAAGACTTATGACCTAACAAAGCAAATCAAGGACTTGCCAGCCAATAGGTGATCTTTTTAGGAGACAATGGCACATAAGGGGTTAGGTTCATCTGTTGCTCTTTGAAAAGTCTTCATTTGACATAGGATGTCTTTCTCAAATAGTTTTTTTGAATTACTTGGTTACATTCACATATGAAACTTATCTATTCGAAGATAGATCAGATATTATTTGTAAAATGGTTTATTAGTAATTTGGGCTAGTTGGGATTTGGATTTTCGGTTTTCTTTGAGCTTTAGAGTGGTCTCTTGAAGAACTTCCGTGGCTACATTTTAGGGGATTAAGGAGTCAACAGGAAGTGAGGCCTATATTCTGGTGCAGTCATATGGATGTCAGTTATTTAACTTGAATTTGGACTTCCTTTTTGTTCTCTGGCTAATCTTGAAACAGACATTAATGTATCATATTCCTTTTCTCTGTCAACCCTGCCTAGTGGAGAGGCCAGGAGATCGCTACCAGTATGATTCTATATTATAGAGATTTGTGTCTTAAAAGCTTACCTGTGAGTACCTACCTTAAATTGGCCTGAGCCCCCGGGAAAAAATGAAAACTG
>Ga0209979_1001877_pt1 | contig 21554 bp, 17 predicted proteins | sample AnhtaG_FD_183114 | JGI IMG/M metagenome (GOLD analysis project Ga0209979, IMG submission 183114) | Deep subsurface microbial communities from Anholt, Denmark to uncover new lineages of life (NeLLi) - Anholt_01485 metaG (SPAdes) (version 2) | ecosystem: Environmental > Aquatic > Marine > Oceanic...
CACAACATAGGCAACCTCCTTGAGAGTTTGACGTTTATCAGATTCTCAAAAAATATCATCTCTCTTGGGCGTTGCCTAATCTTTTCCCGCCAAAGGCGGGTTGTATGATTTGTATTTGGTCTCTACAGAACCACACCATTTTCCTCTTGACTTTCTCAGAAAAAAGGGATTTATTCATGGCGAAACCTTTGACAGGGTTTGATTTTTAAAGGCTCGGATGATTAAATTACAACGCACCATCAAAAAACCTGCTTCCTATTCAGGGACAGGACTGCATACCGGTAATCAGACCACCGTCACCTTCAAACCGGCTCCCATTGGTCACGGCATCGTTTTTGTGAGGACCGATCTTCCTGACTCTCCGGAGATCCCGGCAGACATAGATCATGTAGTAGACATAACCCGGGGGACCACGCTGAAAAAAGGGGAGGCTAAGGTTTACACGGTGGAGCACGTTTTAGCCGCCTTAGCCGGACTCCAGTTGGATAATCTCCGGATGGAGTTGGATTCCAGTGAGCCTCCGGTAGGGGATGGAAGCGCCTTACCTTTTGTGGAGACTATACTGAGGGTAGGCATTGAAGAACAGGACTCTCCTAAGAACTATCTGGAGATAGAAACCCCGCTGTTTTACTCTGAAAAGGATAAAGGGATAGATCTGGTGGTGGTTCCTTCTGATGATTTAAGAATCACCTTCATGGTGGACTATCGGAATCCAGCTTTGGGCACGCAATATACTTCTTTGGTTTCGCTGGAGAAGGAATTTGTAGAGGAATTCGCTCCTGCTAGAACTTTCTGCTTTTTCCACGAACTGGAGGAGTTATACAAGGAGGGTCTGGCAAAAGGGGGAAGTCTTCACAACGCACTGGTGATCTGCGATGAGGATAACTGTGAGGCTAAGATTCAGAAGCTCAAGGGGCTATATGGGGTAGCCGAGGAGGTCTTTGTCGGCAAGACGGGAATCTTAAATGATGTTCCCCTGAGGTTTCCCAATGAACCGTGCCGGCATAAAACCTTAGACCTGTTAGGAGATTTGTATCTTCTGGGAGTGCCGTTAAAAGGGCATGTTCTGGCGGCAAGATCCGGACATGCGGCAAATGTGGCGCTGGTAAGAAAGCTTCGGGAGCAATATGAAAAGAAACAGATAACCACCAGATACCAGAAGAAAACCACCCAGGATTATCTTCTGGACATAAATGCCATCTTGAAAATCATGCCCCATCGTTACCCCTTCTTGCTGGTGGATCGGGTGGTGGATATTCAACCCAGAAAAAGTGTGGTGGCAATCAAAAACGTGACCATGAATGAACCCTTCTTCTCCGGTCACTTCCCCGGTCATCCCATAATGCCGGGGGTGTTAATTGTGGAGGCTATGGCTCAAGCCGGGGGAATCCTTCTTCTAAACACCGTGGATGATCCCGAAAACAAGCTGGTATATTTCATGGGAATCGACGGAGTTCGTTTCCGAAAGCCGGTTCTGCCCGGAGATCAAATCAGATTTGAGTTGGAGATGGTTCAGTTCCGACGAGGAACCTGCAAGATGCAGGGAAAAGCCTATGTGGAAGGAGAACTGGTCACAGAGGCAACTCTTTTGGCAACCATTGTGGATAAATGAGAAGCTGGGAATATTATATTAAACCTCTTGGTGGAAGGAATTATCGTAGGGACAGCCCTTGTGGCTGTCCTCCTTATGGTCAGGACAGGGATTCATCCTGAAGGACAAGCCCTGTCCCTACATAGAATTCTTTGCTTAAAAACAATCTCCCCAATCCACAAGATTGAATCATTTTTGACACAGAACATCAATTAAATAACTCTTCCGTAAAATCTGGATCATGGATATTCACCCCACCGCCATCATTCACAAAGATGTAAAGCTGGCAGATGACGTATGCGTTGGTCCCTTCAGCATAATAAATGAAGGGGCGGAAATAGGTGGGGGATCAGAAATCGGTTCTCACGTTCTGATAGATTCGGGAACCATAATAGGAAAAAACTGTAAGATTCATCATGGAGCAGTATTGGGCACTCTGCCACAGGATCTAAAATTTGAGGGGGAAAAGACTTATCTTACCATAGGGGATGGGACAACAGTCCGCGAATATGCCACTCTTAATCGGGGCACCAAATATCGGGGAAAGACGGTGGTGGGCAAAAATTGCTTCATCATGGCCTACGCACATGTGGCGCATGACTGCCTTCTAGGTGATCATGTGATCTTAGCCAATTCGGTCAATCTAGCCGGTCATATAGAGATCGGTGATTTTGCCATAATCGGAGGAGTGGTGCCGGTGCATCAGTTCGTCAAGATCGGAGTACATTCCATTGTGGGAGGTGGCTTCAGGGTGCAAAAGGACGTGTGTCCTTACGCTCTGGTGGCAGGCTATCCTTTAAAGACTCTGGGGCTGAATCGAATCGGTCTGCAAAGAAGAGGCTTCCCTGAAAAAACCATACACATTTTAGAAAAAACATTCCGGATCTTGTTTAAATCAAAGCTGAATACCTCGCAGGCGATCGAAAAAATTAAAACCGAGGTGGAACCGATACCTGAGGTTAAAATCATTGTAGATTTCATCGCCGAAAGTGAGAGGGGGATCATTAAATAGGTCAACGGACTTGTCCTGCCTCGCACTGAGTGCGCTCGGCACGAAGTGAAGGCATGGCCTGAAGGATTGAGCGGATTGAACGGATATAAAACCATTCTCTTTGAGGTAACGGACAATTTTGTTCGTTGCCGTTTTTTCTCTGTAAAGATACCAGAACCTAACTTAAGTTAGGTTCTGGTCCTTGCGGAGGAGTTTTACCTCTATTCCTTCTGATTCCCATTTTTTCTCTTATTGACTAAACCTGAAGGGATAGTTATATTTTCAGAAATTCTTATTGATTTGAAGCTTGCTGATATTGGTGTATATTGAGAAAACAGTCGCAATGTTTATTGAAGCCAATCACAAGAGGTAAAGGATGGAGAAGGTAAGAGTTGGAGTTGTGGGGGTGGGGCATCTGGGCGATCATCACGCCCGCATCTATTCCCAAATTTCAGATACCGAATTGGTGGGGGTAAACGACATCGACGTGGAAAAAGGCAAAAGCGTGGCACAAAGATATGGCACAAGGTATTTTGAAAACTTAGATGATCTTCTAAAAGAGGCAGATGCAATCAGCCTGGTGGTCTCCACTACTGCTCACTTCTCTCTGGCACAGGTGATATTGCAACGAAAAAAAGATCTTTTGATCGAGAAGCCGATAACCCAAACCGTTGAGCAGGCGGAAGAGCTGATCACACTTGCTCAAAAGAAAAATCTGATCCTTCAGGTGGGACACATCGAAAGATTCAATCCGGCATTTAAAGCTATAGAGAAGCACCAGCTCAAGCCCAAATTTATCGAATCCCATCGACTGGCTCAATTTGATCCCCGGGGAACAGATGTGGCGGTGATTTTAGATTTGATGATCCACGATATCGATTTGATATTGAGTCTGGTGAAAAGTCGTATAACGAGGATAGAGGCGGTGGGTGTGCCGGTTGTCGCCCAAAGCGAAGACATCTGCAACGCCCGGCTGACTTTTGAAAACGGATGTGTGGCAAACATCACCGCCAGTCGTATCTCCGCTCGATCGTTGCGCAAGATGAGGCTCTTTCAAAAAGACTCCTATATATCCTTAGACTTTTTGCAAAAGTCAGTCGAGATCTACAGGCTGGTAGGGGCTGACCGAATTCCCTCAGGCGAGAAAGAGAAAAAAACCGTGGTGGGAAACATTCCAGTAGAGGAATTGGGAAAAACCATAATCTACGAAAGACCCGATATTTGTGACCAGGACATGCTTACCTCAGAGATAAAATCATTTTTAGATGCCGTCCGCACTAGAACCTCACCTCAGGTGACAGGAGAAGATGGTAAAAAAGCCTTGGAGGTTGCGCTACAGATCAAAGAAAAAGCTGAGGAACACAAAAAGCGGAGTTCGGGACATTAGATAGTTCGGTGGGATTTTAATGGGCAAATCTGGAGTGTCAGGCCCCGCCAGGGCGGGATCTACGACTTTAGCCTGACCAATAAACTTTGGAGTGTCAAGCTTTAGCTTGACCGAGGGTCTGCCTGATGGTCTTCGACTAAATAAGTTAACATATTGAGGAGTCCATTTTGGTTATTAAAAGGCTAACGCCTTAATTCCTATGACCATACCTGAATCGTGTCCAAATGCGAACACGTCTACATATTTGGTTGATGACCATAAGGTGGACACTCCAAATTCTGGTCTCATGCAGGTTTCCAGAGACGTAAATTATACAAACTGACGAACTCGTGCAAGGAACGTTTTGCGCTGGCGATGATTGAGGCAAAAAAAATAGTGATCATAGCCGGGGAGGCATCCGGCGATTTGCATGGATCCAGCCTGGTGAAAGAACTCAAAAAGATAAATTCAAACTTGGAAATCTTTGGCATTGGTGGGGACAGGATGAAAAGCCAAGGGGTTGAGCTTATCTTTCATGTCGAGAAACTTTCCTTTATGGGCTTTTTTGAGGTGATAAAGAATTTGAGCTTCATCAGAGGGGTCATGAAAACCATGGTCTCGGTAGCCGAAACTAAAAGACCAGATTTAGTAATCCTGATAGACTACCCCGGCTTCAATCTAAGATTCGCCAAAAAAGTCAAGAACTTGGGGATACGGGTGGTCTACTACATCAGCCCTCAGGTCTGGGCCTGGGGTGGTAACAGAGTGAAAAAGATGAGAGGGTTGATAGACAAAATGATAGTGATCTTCCCTTTTGAGAAGGGAATTTACAAAAGATTCGGACTTGACTGCGAGTTTGTGGGTCATCCTCTTCTGGAGGTGACCAGACCAGTTCTCTCGGCGGAGGATTTCCAAAAGAAATTTGGCATAAGAAAAAACGATGTGGTGGTGGGACTGCTCCCCGGCTCCAGATGGCAGGAGGTGGAAAAGATTTTGCCCATCATGCTTGAATCCTGTAAGTTTTTGAAGACAAGAATCAAAAATTTAAAGGTGCTATTGGGATTGGCTCCTACCATAAAAAAAGAAAAGATAGAGAATCTGCAAAATCTTGCTGGCTCTCAGACAATGATAGTGGAAAATTTAACCTATGATTTGATGAAACATGCAAATCTGCTTCTGATTGCCTCCGGCTCTGCCACTCTAGAATGCGCCATTTTAGGCACACCATTTCTGGTGTTGTATAAGACCAGTTTGTGGACCTATCTGGTGGCAAAAAGATTGATCAACATACCTAATATCGCCTTAGCCAATGTGGTGGCGGGCAAGAGAATAGTTCCTGAGTTCATTCAGAGCCAGGCAATTCCCAACCGGATCGCAGAAGAGATGTATGAGATTCTAACCGACAGGGAGAGATACAAAAGCATCCAAAATGAGCTGAAGAAAGTAAAGGAAAAGCTGGGGGAGGATGGCGCCTCTAAGAAGGCAGCACAGATCGTAACTGAAATGTTGACTTTCTCACCTTTGACAGAATAACGAATGACTGATGACGAATGACGGATGTCGAATGAGAAAGATCTAATGCAAAATGGAAGTGAATGAGAAATTGGCTCAGGCAAATTAAGGACAAACTACTTTTGTTTCTGGCGTCATGGATAGGTCCAATCTTGATATATATTCTGGGAATGACCTTGAAGATAGAATGGGTGGGGGAGGAAAATCTGGATATTCTAAGGAAAGAAAAAAAATCGGTGATCTATGCCTTCTGGCACGGCAGGATGCTCATTTTTACCTTTTCCCATCGCAAACAAAAGATACACGTTTTAATCAGCCAGCACCGGGATGGGGAGTTCATCGCCCGCATAATCCGCAACTTGGGCTTCGTCACGGTTCGGGGATCCACCACTCGTGGTGGATCTAAAGCCATCTTCGAGATATGTGAGAGGACTGCATCTGGATTCGACGTAGCCATAACCCCGGACGGACCCAGAGGACCCGGATTTCAGGTCCATCCAGGCATAATGTACGTTGCCCAAAGAAGTGGAATGTCTATCGTTCCCATAACTAACTCCGCCAAGAATCGCTGGAATCTCTCCAGCTGGGACCGGTTTTTGATTCCCAAGCCTTTCTCCAAAGCGGTGATCATGTTGGGAAAGCCTATTTATGTGCCAGCTGAATCCACCCAACAAGAATTGGAGGAAATAAGAAGCGATTTGGAAAGGCAACTTGGGGAGTTGACTCAAAAGGCGGATGATTATTTCTTGCATGTGCGTTCAGAGCAAATCAGTCCCTAATCTAAATTAGAAGAAGATGCGCAGGCTAAAGCCTGCGGCTACCTGATAGCGTGGTAGCCGCACCCTTCAGGGTGCGCTAAGAATGTGATGCAAAAACTATGAAAGAACTTTTGAACAAGGTTCCTTATGGTATGGGTGAAAGCCCTCCCTACATGAACTGGTTTTTCTGGAGCTTAAAAAGTCTCTAAATGTATACACTTTACAACCTCATTTTAAATTTCGCCTTCATCATCTCCTTCCCTTATCTCTTGCTTCGGGTGGCTTTGGGAAAACACGGAATTGCCGAGAGGATGGGAAGGTTGCCAAAGGAGAAAACAGAAAAGCTTCTTGGTAAAAAGGTCATCTGGTTTCATGCCGCCTCGGTAGGGGAGGTAAAAGTTTTATCCACCATAATCCCCCAGGTTAAGAAAAATCATCCAGAATATGCGCTGGTGGTATCGACCATCACCAAAACGGGTAAGAAGGAGGCGGAAAGAATTTTGAAAGGAGTCACGCTGGTCTTCTTCCTCCCTGTCGATCTGAAAAGATTCGTGAAAAGAGCTATTGAAAGAATAAAGCCTGTGGCTCTGATCCTTGTGGAAACCGAGCTCTGGCCCAATCTGATAAGGGAGACGAAAAAGAGGGGATGTTTTGTGGCATTGATCAACGGACGGATTTCTAAAAACTCTCTGCACAGGTATCTTTTAGTAAGAAACCTGTTTAAGGAAACGCTTTCATACATCGATCTCCTGTGCATGCAGTCAGAGGAGCACAAAGAGAGGATGATACTTTTGGGCGTAAATCCGGATAAAATAAAGGTAACCGGAAATCTTAAATTTGATCGCATCCTGTACGCCAAAGAAGCAGTGGATAAAGATAGACTGAAAAAAAATATGCGTCTTCCTGAACATTGTAGGGTGGTCATCGGCGGAAGCATAAGAGAGGGAGAGGAGAGGATTTTGATCGGAGTCTTCAAAAGGTTGAAACAAAAACACAAAAACCTACTTTTTATCCTTGCGCCCAGACATCTTAACCGATTAAAGAATATGGAAAGGATGTTTTCTGATTTTCAGACGAGCTTCATCAGAAAAACTCAACTGGATGGTCTTGTCCCCAGCACTCTTTCCCAGGGAGAGATTCCTCTGGAGGATCAAAGCCTGATCCTTCTGGACACCATGGGCGAACTTTCAAAAATCTATTCTTTGGCTGACGTGGCTTTTGTGGGGGGGAGCCTGGTGCCGGTGGGAGGGCATAATCTCTTAGAACCAGCAATTTATGGAGTTCCGGTCCTTTTCGGTCCTTATGTAGATCATTTCAAGGAGGAAGCCAAGCTTTTAATTCAATCCGGAGGTGGCATAAAAGTCAAGGATGAAGAGGAACTCTACTTCAACTTATCCAACCTGCTTTCAGATGATGAGAAAAGAGTAAAGCTGGGAGAGAAGGCAAAAGAAGCCATCCAGAAGAAAACCGGAGTCGCTTGCCGAACAACTGATTTAATCTTCTCCCTTCTTGAAAAATGCAATCAACTCTCAGCTAACAGCTGTCAGCTAACAGCCATTCAACCTTCGCGGACGGCGGACAGCCGACGGCGGACACTCTATGCATTGCCATACCGGCTTCTTTCTCCTTTCTCATGGTCATATCGATTAATCTGTGCCCTAAGACTCTTTCTTTACCGATATGGAGTATTCAAGCAGAAAAAGCTTCAAGCAAAGGTGATCAGCGTGGGGAATATCACCCTGGGTGGAACCGGAAAAACCCCTTTAGTCATCTATCTAACAGAAAAGCTCAAAGAGAAAAACAAGAAGGTGGCAATCCTCTCCAGAGGATATAAGCGGAAGAAAAAAGAGATGGTGGAACTGACACAAGAAACATGCCACCAAGTTAACTGGGAAGATGTGGGAGATGAGCCCTATCTTCTGGCAAGGCGACTTTTTGATGTTCCTATTATGGTAAGCAAACATAGAAACCTCTCCGGAGACTATGCCATTCAAAAATATGGCACCGAGTTTTTGCTTTTGGATGATGGATTTCAACACTTAAAACTCTTTAGGAACTTAGACATTGTGGTGATCGATTCGGTGAATCCCTTTGGAAATGGAAGACTTCTTCCGGCCGGCACCTTGAGAGAACCTCCGGCTTCTTTGAGAAGGGCGGATGTGTTTGTTCTGACCAAAACAGATCAAACTTCCGATAAAGATCAGTTGATCCAAATATTAAAAAAATATAATCTCCAAGCTCCAATAGTAGAGTCCGTTTATCAGATTCGCTCCATAGAAAAACTATTCAATGGTTCGGAAGTCAACTCCAAGGAGGTGGAGGACAAAAAGGCTTTAGCTTTTTCGGGCATCGGGAATCCTTCATCATTTGAGAACAGTCTAAAGCAATTAAAGATACAGATTTTAAAACATCGAATATTTTTGGATCACTTTCCTTACCGCAGGAAAGACATTCTGGATCTGAAGCAGGAGGCAGAAAACTTAGGAGCTGATTTTATCATCACCACAGAGAAGGATTCGGTGCGTATACCTTTGATAAACCAGTCGGAGATCCCGTCGCAGGCGGGATTGGATATCCCCTTCTATGTGTTAAAAATAGATTTGAAGATAACCAGAGGAGAAGAAGTCGTTTTAAAGAAAATTGAGGGATAAGAATAGATGGAGATAAAAACCGATTTTCTGGTGATCGGATCAGGCATTGGGGGACTCTCCTTTGCCCTTAAAGTTTGTGAATGGGGGAACGTGGTTATCGTCACCAAAAAGGAGGACTCTGAATCCAACACCAACTATGCCCAGGGAGGCATCGCCTCAGTTCTAGCAAAGGATGATTCGTTCGAGCTCCATGTTGAAGATACTTTGAGGGGAGGAGATGGGCTATGTAATCCTAAGGTGGTAAGAAGGGTGGTGGAGGCAGGTCCGGGATGCATTGATGAACTGATCCAGATAGGAGTGCGGTTTACCACAAAGAGAGGAAAAGAGGGAGAATTCGATTTAGGGCTGGAGGGGGGACATTCCAAGAACCGGGTGATCCACGCCGCCGATCTCACTGGCAGAGAGGTGGAAAACTCGCTTCTGAGTGCGGTAAAAGCCAAGAAGAATGTTAAGATTCTGGAAGACCACATTGCCGTCGATCTGATCACTCAGCATCATCTCAAAGGCTACCAGCGAAAGCCGGAGGAAAAAATCAAGTGCTGGGGTGCTTATGTTCTGGACAAAGAAAAAAATCAGGTCCTCACCTGTCTGTCCAAGGTCACCTTGCTGGCAACCGGAGGGGCGGGCAGAGTCTACATACACACCACCAATCCCTCCATTGCCACCGGCGACGGATTAGCCATGGCTTATCGGGCGGGAGCAAAGGTAGCTAATTTGGAATTCATCCAATTTCATCCCACCGCCCTTTATCATGACAAAGGTGACTCCTTTTTGATCTCAGAGGCGGTAAGAGGAGAGGGGGGGGTCTTGCGACTTGAGTCGGGCCAGACCTTTATGGAGAAATATCATCCCCGAAGGGAACTTGCTCCCCGAGATGTGGTGGCGCGTGCCATTGACCATGAGTTAAAAAAGCGGGGAGATTCCTGCGTTTACTTGGATATCACCCATCTGGACCAGAAGTTCATTAAACTGAGATTCCCCAACATCTACGGGAAATGCCTCTCCTTGGGTCTGGACATAACCAAAGACCCGATTCCGGTGGTTCCTGCCGCTCACTATATCTGCGGCGGGGTGGTCACAGATCTGGAAGGAAGAAGCGGAATAGAAAACCTGTATGCCTGCGGTGAGGTGGCTTGCACCGGAATGCACGGAGCAAACCGTCTGGCTTCCAACTCTCTTTTAGAGGCGGTTGCTTTTGCCCACTTTTCCGCCAAAAGTGCAAAAAACAAGCTCGTCTCCATGAAAGAATTTTCTTTCCCCCCCATCCCTTCCTGGAGTCTGGAGGGGGTATTTGATCAGCAGGAATGGGTGATCATCTCCCATAATCGGGATTGGATACAAAAATTCATGTGGGATTATGTGGGGATAGTTCGCTCCAATCGTCGTCTGGAGCAGGCTAAAAGAAGGATCCGCATACTTCTGGATGAGATCACCGAGTTCTATAAGGTCAATCCGGTGACCTATGACGTGATCGAGTTGAGAAACATCGCCACCGTAGCACAGTTGATCGTAGAATGTGCCCTGCAGAGGAAGGAAAGCAGGGGACTTCATTACAATCTGGACTATCTACAAAAGGACGACAAAAACTGGCTAAAGGATACAGTGCTAAAATCAGAGGAAGAGTGAAACGCATGAAACAACAGGAGACTATAATCATACTGGACTTCGGGTCGCAATACACCCAATTGATCGCCCGACGCATCAGAGAAAACAAGGTCTTCTGTGAAATACTCCCCTTCAATCAAGATCCAGAGACTTATAGACACAAGAACTTAAAAGGGGTTGTTCTTTCCGGGGGACCCTCAAGCGTTTTCGACCAAAATGCTCCCATTTGCACAAGCGAAGTTTTTGAGTTGGGCGTTCCGGTTCTGGGAATCTGCTATGGTTTACAGCTTATCGGAAAGCTTTTCGGGGGGGAGATAGAGAGATCAAAAAAGAGAGAATATGGCAAAGCCATCATCCGCATCGACAAGAGCGAAAATCTTCTTTCCGGAGTTAGAGATAACACCGTGGTCTGGATGAGCCATGGCGATCATCTTTCCAGATTGTCTCCCCAATTTGAGGTTCTGGCTCATACTGAAGACATTCCCTTCGCCGCCATAGGAAATAAACAGAAGAAGATGTTTGGACTGCAGTTTCATCCGGAGGTGGCTCACACAAAAGAGGGCAAACGGATCATCCACAATTTCTTATTCCGGATCTGCCAGTGTGAAGGAAACTGGACCACAGAATCATTCATCGATACGACTGCTTCAAGCATAAGAAACGAGGTAAGAGGCGGTAAAATGATCTTAGGACTGAGCGGCGGTGTGGATTCATCTGTATGCGCCGTTCTGGTAAATAAATCCGTGGGCAAACAGCTTCATTGCATCCTGGTGGATAATGGCCTGCTCAGAAAAAATGAAACACAGGAGGTGATCTCCGCCTTTAGGAATTTCGATTTGAACCTGAAGCTGGTGGATGCTTCGGAAAGATTTTTAAGCCAGCTTAAAGGGGTGATCGATCCGGAGGAGAAAAGAAAGATCATCGGGAGGGTGTTCATTCAGGTATTCGAGGAGGAAGCACAAAAGATCAAGGATGTTAAGTTTTTAGCCCAGGGGACACTATATCCGGATGTGATTGAGAGCACCTCCTTTAAAGGACCTTCTGCCACCATAAAATCGCATCATAACGTGGGTGGCCTGCCAGAGCAGATGAACTTAAAGTTGATTGAACCTTTAAGGGAATTGTTTAAAGATGAGGTAAGAGAACTAGGGAGAAAATTGAACCTGCCGGAAAGCATAATTGGCCGGCATCCTTTTCCCGGACCTGGCCTTGCGGTGAGAATCTTGGGAGAGGTGACCAAAGAGAGGCTTTCCATATTAAGAGAAGCGGATGATATTTACATTTCCGAGTTGAAGAAGGCAGATTTGTATGATAAAATATGGCAGGCTTTTTGTGTGCTTCTGCCGGTTCAGAGCGTGGGGGTGATGGGGGATGAGAGAACTTATGAGAATGTGATAGCTTTGCGGGCGGTCACCTCCGTGGACGGAATGACCGCCGATTGGGCAAGACTTCCAGATGAGATCTTAGAGAAAATTTCCAATCAGATTATAAATCAGGTGAAGGGTGTTAATCGGGTGGTATACGATATCTCCTCCAAACCTCCCGCTACCATCGAGTGGGAATAATTCTATCCACTCTGTTTTTTGGAGTGTCAAGCCCCGCCTGGGCGGGATCTACGACTTTAGCTTGACCGGTCCTGCCTGAAGGCAGACACTCTAGAGTCTTGTAGCTTGACAAAAAGAGTTGTCCACCGCCCTTCGGTATGGTTGACCTACAAGACCCACCTGCCTGAAGTCATACGACCCGTAGGGGCAGACACTCCAGAGTCTTGTAGGTCATGCATGTCCGAAGGACTGCTTGACAAAAAGAGTTGTCAACCACCCTTCGGGATGGTTGACCTACAAAACCCACCTGCCTGAAGTCATACGACCCGTAGGGGCAGCCACTCCAGAGTCTTGCAGGTCATGTATGTCCGAAGAGGACTGCTTGACAAAAAGAGTTGTCAACCACCCTTCGGGATGGTTGACCTACAAGACTTAGGATATCTCCTCTTTTTGACATAAGACCCTTTCCCTAACAAAATCTGCCTTGCTGATTCCCTGGAAACTTTTGCGAAGCATTCATACGAATATCCCTTCCTCCTGATTCAAGAACTCTGTCATGTGGGTCAGGTTGAAACCTCTATATTTAGTCTTATAAAGATGGTCTATCTTATCCTTTATCTTCTCCGTAAGCCAACGGGGAGTATTCTTACCCTTGCTCCTATGGATTATTCCTTTGGGTCCTTCCTTCCCAACCCGCGCCTTTATCCGATATACCTGCCGCTGACTCAATCCTAAAATCTCGGCAGCCTCTTTAATCTTAAGATAACCCTCATTCACTTCTGAGATCACTTTCCCAGACGGGTCTCCGTATATCTTTGCGCCTCTTTCATTGTCAGGCTAAACAAAACTCATAACCCATATGGGCGATTATAACCTGACATTTACTATTTGCAAACTACTGACATTATTATATTGCGAAGACATCCTAAAATTTGATGGAACCTCCAGGGTTCCGGAGTTGGCTCCAGCCTTGGGGCAAGCCAGGAATAAATGAAAAGATTCGTATGAACGAATACGCATTTGAAAGAAGATGCTAAAAAAGAAAGAAAAGGGGGCAAATGGCATAGATTTGTATGAATGCATACGCATAATTGATTATAAAAAATTTTTAAAAAAAATCTCAAGCTCCAAATGGACAAAGTTAAATATGGTCAACTTTTTTCAGAAATCAGGCAAAAATAACTTGACAAAAGGGGATTATGGATTAAATTGGGATTGAGGGAAAAGGTTGAGTTGGGGTTGCTGACGTAGCTGTTCTCGACGCTTTTTAGAAAACTAAAAACCTGGTGAGGTAAATTTTTTCTCTCTATCAAAAGGAAAAAAGATAATGTTTCCCTTTTTATCACTCAAGGAGGCGATTCAGGCATGAGGTGGCTTAATTCGAAAGTTTCCGGAGGCCACAGATCTTCCTTGCCGAAGCGAATTCTGTTCTTCTTGGTCATCCTCTGTTTTCTGGTTGCTTTCAACTTTGTTTTTGTAGGTGATGCGACTGAGCCCGAGACCGAGGATGGTGAGCACCCGTGGGATGATTTTTGCAATACTGACTGGAATCAAAGTCCTTCAGATTCTACTGAAACAGATTATTTCTTGACGTTTCCTTTTGGATTTGGTTCCGGTATCATATTCCACATGCGGTCTGCAGGACAGGATTACGGTTTGGGAGAAGGAAAAGTTTTTGGACCCGCACAGAAGAATCGTGGTCGTCTTTTCATTTTTATCAAGTAAGCAGGATCGTTCAGGAAAGATTTAAAATGGAGAGTCCGGAAAAAAGGATTGTTCTAATAGAATCTCTGGCGGCCAAAAGAGATTTTAAGTCCGCCCAGGCGGAAATAGAGAAACTGAAGAAAGGGAATGACAGCTCCTCCGTTTACTCAGGAGAGTTGTATTATCTGGAGGGACTGATTCTGTATGGGCAAGTCCGCTATGGCGAGGCTTTGAAAAAGGCTCAGCAAGCCTACCAGCTTTTAAAGCATACTTTAAAGAACAAAAGAATCGCTCAGGTACAACTGCTTTTGGGCTATATCTTTGTTTCCACCGGCGAGTTGAAAAGAGCTGAAATCGAAATACGAGATGCGGTAGCTTCCTTCCGCCGGGCGGGAGATGAAAAGGGAATAGCAGAGGCTTATAACAAGCTGGCTCAGATGTTCTTCATCCAAGCCGAGTTTGATCGTTCCATCGAATGTTTAAATCAAGCCACAGAACACGCTAAGATGGTCAAGGAAGGGCATCTGATGATTGCCCGCCTCTCCGGCAACCTGGGCAGAATCTATCTGCTTATGGGAGAGTGGACCAAAGCTTCCAGACATTTGCATGATAGCATCAGACAGAATGAGGTTTTAAATAATGAAATCAGCATCTGCAGAAATCTTCTCTCGCTGGGTTATGCGAGTTGCCAGCAGAGGAGGTTCAAAGAGGCAGAGCGGTTTTATGAAAAAGCCCTCCATATCATCCAAAAGAAGGATCTGAAAAGGGAGCTGGCTATTTACCAGGAATATTGTGGTGAATTAGCTTTTGAGCAGAAGGAATATGATGAATCCTATCGGAACGTCACTCAAGCCATCGAAATAGGGGAAGCTATTGCTCCCCAAAGCAGTCTGGTCTGTCAATCTTACCGCATTCTGGCACAGCTTCAACTTGCCACTCAAAAACTGAACTTAGCAGAAAGTTCATGCCTGAAATCCCTGGAGCATTCCAGGTATTTAAATGAGAAAATAGAGGAAGGGATCGCCTGTCGGGTGTGGGGGCAGATTCATGCCCAGAGGAATAATAAAAAGCTGGCTAGGAAGAATTTCAAGTTAAGCATGACTTGTCTGGAGAAGATCGGATGCAGATTTGAGTTAGCCCGGACCTATCTTTGTGCTGGGGAGGAAACAGCATTTGATCCCAAAGAGACTTTGGAGTATTTAAAGAAGGCGATGAATCTTTTTGGCGAGCTTTTCTCCGAAAAGTCACCAGAACATGCTTACTATATGGGGTTAACCCAATTTGGCGAAGCACAGGCATACTTTGAAATTCAGGCTTACGATAGCAGTATCGATTGTCTGAATGAAGCCGAGGCTCTGTTAGGGGAATCTAAAGCAGAGAAATCGCCGGTTGAAGAAGAAAAACTGCTTGAGATTTCGAAGTTCCGTTCCAAGGTGGAAAAGGTGGTGGCAGATAAAAGCGTCTCCTTTGATAACCAATACAATATCTTTAGACGTTTCCTCTCTGATGTTGAATCCAGAGAGACCTCAGAAACACCTCCGGCAAATCAGTCCGCAGGTCATTTGACAGTTGACTCAAATGAGCCTCAAATGAGATCCATAGGAGAGGAGGAGATCAGTCAAAACCTGATGCTTGTGGCAAAGAAACTTAAAGCAGATCGGGGCTTTATTCTCCTGAAGAATGGTGAAGACCAATCTTCCCCCATCTTTGGTTTCAATCTTTCATCGGAGGAGATAAAGCAGATTCACTCCAACTTATACCGTCTGAACGGAGACCTTTCCTCCTTGAGCAAGCCAGTCTATTCCACCTCAGGCAAATTTAATCTTTTTTCTAAAAACGAAAGAGAGGTCGTTTGTTCAGTTCTCGTCCCATTGAAAATGGGTGAAGACGTTAAGGGAGTTTTATATCTGGACCGGGAGAAAAATGATCCCATCACCAAACCATTTCGAAGGGATGAGCTTAACCTGGCGGTGGCTTTTGCAGACATAATCGCCCTGAGGTTGGCTGAGATGGAAAACAAAAAATTAGGGGAGGAGAATTTAAGATTAAAGGAACAGTTAAAGGAAAAAAGTGCCTTCTCTAATATCATCACCCAAAACAGTGAGATGCTGGAGATGTTGTGGAAGCTCTCCCAGGTGAAGGATACCAATCTCTCCATACTTCTGGAGGGAGAGACTGGAACCGGGAAGGATCAGGTCGCCAAAGCTATTCATTATAACAGCAATCGTAAGAATAAGAATTTGGTGGTGGTAAACTGTGCCGCATTTCCCGAGACTCTCTTGGAAAATGAGCTTTTCGGCCACAAGAAGGGGGCATATACCGGAGCTTCTCAGGATAAGAAGGGACTTATAGAAGAGGCGGACGGAGGAACTTTGTACTTAGACGAGATAGCTGAGATCAATCCTGCCACTCAAATCAAGCTTCTCAGGGTTCTGGAGGAAAAAGAGATCACTCGGCTGGGAGAGACCAGACCCAGAAAGATCGATATCCGGGTCATCTCCGCCACCAGCCTCAACCTAAAAGAACAAATTGAGAAAGGGCTTTTCCGCAAGGACCTGTTCTTCCGCTTAAACACGATATATGTCAAGTTACCTCCTTTGAGAGAGCGCAAGGAGGATGTTCCTCTTTTGGTAAGTCACTTCATAAAAATTCACGCCGCCAACGAAGAGGTCAAACTCCCTCAACCTTCCCCGGCGATCATGGAGCTTCTGACCAACTACGACTGGCCAGGAAATATAAGAGAGCTGGAGAATGAAGTAAAAAGGCTGGTGGCAATAAAAGATGGCGAGTCGGTGGTGGCCGCAGATATACTCTCTGAAAAGTTTGGAATAGAAGAAGAGCAAAACTTCAAAGAGCTTTCCCTGTATGAGAGAGTGGCGGCCTGGGAAAGAAAGTTTATCCTGAAGGCGTTGGTTGAGAACAATTGGGTGAAAAAGACTGCGGCTGCGGCTTTGCACATTCCGGAATCCTCTTTGAGATTCAAAATCAAACAGCATAAGATAAAAATATCCACTGAAGCATAAATTTTAAATCGTCTCTGATCCCCTGGATCCTGCGAATAATGCCACCTTCGGGTGGTATTTTTTGTTGTCTGGATGCATCGGCTTAGGAAATGCCGATGCTGATCGATTAATACAAAAGCCAGAAATAAATTTACATTCCCCTCACTCCCGCCTCTGGCGGGATTTTCAACCTAACCCCGCCAAAGGCGGGGGACTTCATAAATTTCCCCCTCCCTTGTCCGCCAAAGGCGGATCCGCCTACGGCGGAATGGGAGGGGCGAGGGGGAGGGTGACGGAGACCCGTCTGGGATTATGTCAATTTATTTAATTCGTTTGCTATAGTAGTTTCGGCAATTCTACCGGCAAAAGTGGATGTACGTAATTTTTTGGGCCTAACCAAAAAAGCGCAACAAATCTAATATCACATCGTATAGATATATAGAACATTATCTATGTATTCGGAGGAGACCAATGGAATACCGTTGCGCTTTAGTCTTTCAAGCCTTATCTGATCGGACCCGACAGAAGATTCTAACGCTTCTGTCAAAGAAGAAGATGTGTGTCTCCGAGATATGCAAGAATTTCGAGATGACCCAGCCCTCCATCTCCCATCACCTGGACATTTTAAAAAAGGTTGGTTTGGTGGTTTATGAAAAGAAGGGAAAGGAGGTCTATTACCAGGCGAACTGCTGTGTTTGCGTCCCCGCCTGCTGTCGGGATTTTCTTGAGAAGGTAGGTCTGGTGGTAAAGAGCAAAAAGGGGGAATAATTTTTTAGTCATCGAATAGACATATTTAAATTTGTGAATGTTAGGAAAGGAGATGAGAGATATGTTTGCCTGCTGTTGTGATCCTAAAAGCTTTGCCGAGCATTTTGAGTGCAAAACTGAGGAGACCAAGGACGGGGTGGTGATAAAAATAACCGCCAAGGATCCAGAAAAAGCAGAAGCCTTAAAGAAGCTTTACTCTGCCTACCAGACCCTCAGCGGCGAAAAATGCTGTCAGTAGAAGCAAAGCTGTCAAGAGGTGCCCCCGGCCAAAGGCTAGGGGCATCTCTTTTTATGTAACGAAAACATTTGCTGTTTTCTTAACTGATTAGTAGGACGTATCACCCGGAGCTTGCGTCTTTCTCTTGTAGATAAGCCTTCACTACTTCTCCTGCCAAGGCGCAAATCCTTGGTTACGCGGTATCGAACACAACTCTCTCAATCATGGACTTGATCGCTTAGTTCGTCACGGACACCCTGTCCGTGACGATAAAACCATGGTAACGGACGAGGCGTCCATTACCAACGAGCAGGCTTCTCAGTAGGCTTTTTCTATTATAACTTTAGCCATAAGTTACGCGTAGGCAAGCCTTCACGGCTTGCCTGTCAAGGCATATAGCCTTGGCTACGCGGTATCGGAGGTAATTTTCTCCATCATAGATTTGATCTTCTTCTTTCCCATTGCCCCCACCCAGAGGAAGATCTTCAAAACCAGATCGGTATACAAAGGATCGCTTTTCTTCGACCAGAAGGGTCTGAAGCCACCATCTTCTCTTTGTATTGCGATTATCGCCTCAAGGATCTTTTTCACTCTTTTGTCTTTTATGTTATATCCCGCATCCGCACCCCTTTTTCCGGAAAATATGGATTGCCCTAAAAGATGAGTCAAATGATAAACTTCGTTTTTCTCCTTTTCTCCCTTTCGATCCCAGAACCCCGCTTTGGCTTCCTCTGCCCTCTGATCGAGGTGTTTTTCGAACAAGGCGATACCCCGCTTATACAAGGTATCTTCCGCGCCCAGAAGATCTTTCATAAGAAAAGTAACCTGTGCGCTTGAGTCTGGATCGATCTCCTCATCCCCTTCAAATAACCCCCATCCTCCTTCGGGAATCTCCATTTTTCGTAGCCAGTTAATTGCTTTCAGACAAGCTTTGGTGTTCTCCTGTCCCATCTGTTTTAAAAGATCCACCATATCTGCGGTCAGCCAGGTCACTCCTTTCTGATTAGAGAGTTCGACTATCTTTTTGGGAATGCTAAGTTTCGGATTCTCCCGAAATCCTCCATCTTCAGTTTGATTCTTCAAAAGAAACTTCATACAGCTTGCCAGCGTGAGTCCATCTTTTGGCATTCCACATTTTAGTAAAAGATGAGCGATTCTTTCTGTCTCCTTCACCCCGCTGAAATTTGAATCGATCTGGCTGGGAAAACCGCCATCCTTTTTCTGGGTCTTCAACAAATCCAAAAGCAGGCCTTTTCCGACTGGTGTGTCCCATAGATCGACCATTTCCAGAACACACAGCTTGGTGAAGGAATCGCCTTTTTCGAAAATGAATGGTATGGGATTATATTTAAATTCCATTTTATTCTCCTGAGTTGCTTCTGTGAAAGATGAGATTTTTTCTGTGCTAAATTTTTACCAATTTAGCTACGCTCTCAATGTGAAAGGTATGAGGAAACATATCAACCGGCTGAACTTCTTTAAGTTTATAATCTTTTTCGCAAAAGATTTTCAAATCTCTTGCCAGAGTGGTGGGGTTACATGAGACGTATACGATTTTGGGCGACTTCATATTCAAAAGTGACTTGATCACCCGTGGATGCAGACCAGCTCTTGGCGGATCGATCACCACCAGATGGGGAATTTTTTTGTCCTGCTCAAAATTCTTCAGCACCTTTTTTGTCTCTCCGCAGATAAATTCACAATTGTTTACGCCATTAAGTTCAGCATTTCTTCGGGCATTTTGCACCGCCTCCTCCACAGCCTCTACACCGATCACTTTTTTTACCGCCGGTGATAAAAATATGGAGATGGTTCCGTTTCCACAATACAAATCCAGGACTTCTTCATCTCCCTGCAGGTCTGCCAGACCCAGCACAATTCGGTATAGCTTTTCTGCCTGTCTGGGATTGGTCTGAAAGAAGGAATTGCTGGAGATCTCAAATATAAACTTTCCCAGTCTTTCGGTGATGGTTCTCTCCCCGCCTAAGTGTTCCTCCACCTCTCCCACGGCGATTTGAGATAATCGGGAATTTATGTTTCTCACTATGCTTTTGACCGAGGGGAAGTTTGAAAAAATGGCGTCGCAGAAATCTTTCGCAGGCGGGAACCTTCCTTTGTAGGTGACCAGATTCACCATGGTCTCATCGGTGTTCTTACCCTCTTTTATCATCAGAAATCTTAAGAGGCCTGATCGACTCCTGTGATCATAAGCGGACAGGTTCTTCTCTTTGGCAAACCTGCGAACAAAGTCCACGATTTTGTTAGCCACCTCCGACTGCAGAAAGCACTCTTTCAGATCAAAAACCAGGTCAAATCTTTTGCGGGGGTGTAATCCCAGGATAAGCTTCTTTTCCGGGTGCGGAGAGAAGGCATATTCCATCTTATTTCGATAATAAAAGATGTGGTCAGAACCTAAAGCATTCTGAACGGGGGGATCAGAAAAGCCTCCTATATGCCTTAGGCTTTCCCTGACCTGTTTGGCTTTGAATTTGAGTTGCTCCCCATACTTTAGATTCTGCCAGGTACACCCGCCGCAAAAGCCGAAATGCGAGCAGGCTGGTTTCGTCCTCAGGTCTGACTCTTTTGTGATCTCCAGGAGCTTAGCTTCTGCGTAGTTTGTTTTTTTCTTGGTGATCTGGGCTTTGACCACATCGCCCGGGATTCCGCCATAGATCAACACCACCAACCCGTCCACTTTGGCCACGCTTACTCCACCGTAAGCTAAATCTGATATCTCCAATTGGACTATGTCTTTTTTCCTTACGCTGACGCCCATGTTTGCTCCCACGGAAAAAGTGTAGGTGCTCGATTCATCAAGCATGGTTTTGTGCCCAATGAATTGGGCAACTACAAAAGTCAACTATTTCCCGATGCGTCTGAGTTCAAGCGTTATGCCTTTCGGGTCGGGGCAGTGAATCGTTGCCACTCCCTTCTCTTTCTCCCAGGAGAAGTTACCACCACAGAGCAGAGTCAACACATATGGAAATATGGCACCCCAGGCACCTGTACACATTCCTGCGGGGGTTGTCTCGCCGACGGTGAATACTTGCCCAATCTCATGAATGTTGCCTTGGCAATTTCCACGCTTAACAGTAATACGTACTGGCATCGACTAACACCTCCATCTTGCTTATTCTATAGCTTCCTGCGCCGCTTGACTATCGATCAGACGACATTGCCCTATTTGTTCTCGCCGCCGGGGGATGGCGAAGAATCTTTATACCCCTTCAGGCAGTTGCAGAAAGATCTCTCCCGGGTTGATCTCTTCGGCTCCCTCGATGTCCCAGGGTGCGAATCCTAAACTCTGAAAGAGGTGAGCTGCTGCCTCATTTTCGCGTCGATGGCTGGTGGCAATCATCTCCACCTCGGGGTAGAGCTTGAGTCGGCGGATCACCTCGAGTGTGGCAGCCCGCCCATATCCCTTGCGCTGATGCGCTCGGTCGATCATAAGCCGGAGAATGAAGCCGATGCCGCACGTAATCTCATACATGACGAAGCCCACCATGGGCGCCTTGGGCTTGTGGTAACCGAGTGCGGCCCGGTCATAAATCGCCAGCGGCACTAAGGCCGGATTGACCTTCGCCTCCGCCAAGGATTTGGCGTTCGTTGCGACGAGTTCGGTCTGCGAGTCGTCGACACGTAGATTGATACACTCCACGAAGTTGTCTGGCGTGACCTCGCGGAGATGGATTTCAGCCATACGATTCTCCGTCATCAAGGGAATAATGTTCAAAAAGTATTGATTAAACTATAGTTAAGTTGTTTAATAATGTCATTTTAGGAATACAATTGTTGAACCTGCTTAAAGATTGAGTCATAATATGAGACAAAAAGTGGTGTCCGCA
>Ga0209979_1001878_pt1 | contig 21551 bp, 17 predicted proteins | sample AnhtaG_FD_183114 | JGI IMG/M metagenome (GOLD analysis project Ga0209979, IMG submission 183114) | Deep subsurface microbial communities from Anholt, Denmark to uncover new lineages of life (NeLLi) - Anholt_01485 metaG (SPAdes) (version 2) | ecosystem: Environmental > Aquatic > Marine > Oceanic...
CAGGTCGTTTAACCTAAGCTGGCACGATCGCAGCTTTGATCCGGGGAGATATCGCAGGCTATGTACTCCTGGACCGCGTGTCGAGCGTTCGAGTCGCCCAGGGGTACCACGTCTTCGAAGCTAAAAAGCCCCCCACGCAAACAAGCCTTCGGGGGGCTTTGGTGGTTTTTTCTAAATCTTTCTCTAATCCGTCCCCTGACCGACCACTCGCCAACCTCGGACGGCTGTTTTTCTGAGCAAAGAACGACTACAGTGGAAACGAGCAACATGGTCCCCTCAGAATTTGAACCACTACAGACTGGCAGGCGCAACCTTTGCGCCGCAGTCCGGGGGAGGGGTATGACTTGACAAACAGGCTGCAAAGATATATACAGGATGAAATCCTCGTGAGACAATGCCCCCCGTTCGGCGACTGCCGTTCGCACGATCCGGTCTGGTACGGCGATGTTGAACATCCTGCTCGCTAGAACAGCGAAACAGTAGGACTCATCGTACAGGAGAGGAGGAAGACATACTCCTCCGTGAACGTTCTAAGCAGATTCACTCTGGCTTTGGCTATGCTGATAGGCTGCACAAGGTGGGGCATTACCACAATGTACCGCCCTTCGTGCCAGGGAAGCCCGTGCGGGGGGTAACCAAAAGAATTAACTTCCTGGGAGAGACAGGGATTCCCCTAGTCCCCCTCAAAGGTTCACAAGGGTGTAGGAGGATATGCGGGAATCAGTAAAAAGTGGAGGCAGAAAGGGAAATGGCTGAGATAAAGGAAGCAGTAATCGTAGATTATGCCCGAACTCCTTTTGGGACGGCGAGCGCAAAGAGGCCAGGCTTTTTCGCAGATAAGCGCGCCGATGACCTTGCTGCTATCGTGGTTGAGGAGTTACTAGAGCGAACAAAGATAGACCCTGCCTCAATTGACGAGGTCATTATGGGCGCGGCAAACCAAAGCGGGGAACAGGCAAATCCTGGCAGAGGCATTGGCCTGATGACCTGCCCCTTTGAGGTTGCGGGCCTAAGTGTCGATCGAGCGTGCTGCTCGAGTATGACAGCCGCGCATATTGCCTGTATGGCCATTGAATTGGGCCTAGGAGACATCTATATTGCCGGCGGGATAGAGAACCTCTCCCACTTCCCCATTCCTTTGATCACCCCTGATGCAGACTTCTTCAAGCTGGCAGAGGAATTTGGCACGTCACGTGCACTGCCAAACGCGAGGCTATTTGAAAAAGTCGACCTCTGGGACATAGTGGGCATGGGCCTGACGGGTGAGAGGCTGGCTGAGGTGTTTGATATCTCCAGGGAAGAGCAGGACCAATGGGCCTTAAGGAGCAATCTAAGGGCGGCAGCAGCCCAAAGGGAGGGGAAGTTTAAGCACGAGATAGTCCCGGTGGAGGGCAAGCTGCCTGACGGGACGGTAAAGCTTGTTGATTATGACCAGAGTGTGAGGCCTGACTCGACCATTGAGAAGATACGCGCTCTTCCACCTGTATTTAAGCCAGATGGGACGATTTGTGCTGCCAGTGCATCTGGGGAGAGCGACGGAGCCGCAGCGGGAGTGTTTATGTCAAAGGAGAAGGCCAAGGAGTTAGGTTTAGTGCCGATGGTCACCATACGGGGGATGGCATGGGTGGGGGTTGACCCTAAAATCCTCGGATATGGCTCTACCGTAGCGTCTAGAAAGGCTTTGAAGAGAGCCGGGCTATCCGTTGATGATATAGACCTATGGGAGATAAACGAGGCCTTTGCTGTGGTGCCTCTGGTACAAATAAAGGAAATGGGAATAGGCCCCGAGAAGGTGAATGTCGACGGAGGTGCCTGCTGCATTGGCCACCCGACAGGGGCTAGTGGGTTACGAATACTTGGGACTTTGGCCCGTGAGATGAATCGTAGAAGTTCCAGATATGGTCTGGCAGCCATATGCGGTGCTTGGGGCGCGGGAACGGCGACAGTTGTTGAAAGAGAGGTGTACTGGGAAGCTCATCGCGCTTTCTTAAGCTAGACAAAGTAACCTAAATCGGGGGTGTCAGATGCCCCGCTCTAGAAGCAACGTGCACAAGATCGGAGATTAAGCCCTAACAAATTGAACCACGAAGGACGCAGTGAGATGGGACTAATGACGGCAGAGGAGCCACCCAGGAGGATTGCGGCACCCACCTCTATCCAGGGATGCCGTGGAAGATGTCCAAAACGCCCCTCGGCATCCGGCGCGGGCCCTCTCGTCTCGGGGAAGATAACGAATACGTCTATAAACAGGTTATTGGCGTGTCCCACGAAGGGTATGCCAAATTGGAGAAAGCGGGGCATATCGGCATGGGCTTCGTGGGATTGTAATCATGAGCCAAATCAGAGTCGATCTTGCGCATTTGAACAAATCGTCATTTTGTTTGATTAATCAATAACTGGAAGCTTGCCGGTAATTGAACCTGTGGATTCGCATAAGGATTGAGGAACCATATTGCGGGCAAGCTTCTTTCGAATACATGCCCTGTCCAACGCTCAGTAGTAAGCGGTTCTCCTGTCAACACTAGGGCTCCAACGTTCTTCCCTCTGCGAGCCTTAAGTTGCTGTTCCAAAAAGATCTTAAAGCCCGCTAGTTTACCGGCTACCTCCCAATCCATTGGGTCGTGGAAATGTACCGTTACAATACTTGGGCGTTTCCCCGTCACCTGTTTAATAGCCTGCTTAATACTGTCTTTGAGCGATGACGCAACGCGAGGTCTCTTTCGGCTAACTGCATCAAAGACCGACACCCTGTCATACCCACGTCCCGCTAAGACTGAAAGGGTATTATCAGCTAATATAGCCCTATACATTGGCTTATGTAACTTCTCGATTTCCCCAACTGTGATTCCACCAGGCGGAATTTGAATTTCTCTTATTCCCAGAGTGTAGCGATTTTCACATAGAGCGTAATCTCCTACTAAACCTGTCTGTATTAGACCTTTTATTCTTTCTAGAAGGTACTCCAGGTCTTCCCTTCTAAGCTCATCGTTACATATCAACTTAAGCCAAAGACTTCTGGTGGTAAGTTCACTGAAATGTACCAAAGTACAGCCTGCCAAATAGTCGAAGAAATCCGCATGTATCTTCTGCCCCGCACCAGGGATCTTGCTTTTGCAGTGTACTTCTATCTCCACTTTCTGCCACGTTATTATGATGTCAGCTTTATCAGTCTGATGAGGATTCATAAACAGCGGGGTGACTGGAGTAGCACCTGCCCGGACGTAGTGGAAGGCTGAAGTTAATTCATAAATCATACCTCGACATGTCTCCGCATTTCTCAGATAAAACCTGATATGTTTACTTGCTGCATCCGCCCCAATAGAACTCCAATACGGTTCAAAATATAAGATAGCTCCAGCAATAGTTGCCAAGTCAATCACTGCGGTAGGAGGCTTTGACCTCTTCGTACTGCCATGCCAATCCTCAAAAACGCTAAACATTGGGATCAGCGGATTCGTGTGAGGGGGACGGTGATTCCAGAGTATTGGTAGAGAACAATCTTTACGCCAAGCTCTATATGAGTCGGTTTCAGTCGATACCCAGTCACGGTCAAGAAAATCCGCTAGATAGTGTATGCACTCACCTAATTTGGATAGTGGTATACCTATCGGAGAATCAGAGGAGGATACGAACCAATCCTTTACCATCGTTGTCTTAATTATAACCTATTGGACTATCTCTTTCCCTAGTTGTACCTTTACTTCGTCTATTCGCAAATGACGCGGCTCCCGCTACCAAACCTGCAACCTCATGGCATAATGCATCCAGGAGGTGAGTGGAATGACACGAACAGCGATTCTGTCTATTGCGCACATAAACGTCAGGCAAAGATGCAAGCCGCCCTGAAAACCATGTTCGGAGTTGTACCTATTGAAGGGCGCAGGGACGTGAGCGGGTTTCGATTGAAACCAGATGTAACACTTATCGGCAATCACCCAATTCAGCAAGCTCCTCGGCAGTGAGCACCTTCCCGGTGAGGCTGCTTGCATCCTGGGTGGCTAAGAAAACGGCGTACCTGCCCCACATCTCCGGTTTCTGCCAGCCCGACCTGTCAGCATCCGGGGTCCATAGCCTGAACCCCTCGGTATCGGTGGCGCTGGGGCACAAAGCATTGACCGCTATATTGTACTCCTTGAGTTCCCCAGCCAGCCCATATGTGAACCGCTCAATGGCTGCCTTAGCCACCCCATAGCCTATGTCCAACGAAGTTATCCTGGTACCGACGACTGAAGAGAGGTTAATAATGCTGCCACGCCTCCTCTCCACCATGGTGGGGAGCACCGCCTTGGTGCAAAGGAAGGTGCCCCGTAGATTTACTGCAATGACAAGGTCCCATCGCTTCACGGGGATATCGAGCGCCCTGCTGGGGACATTTATGCCAGCGTTATTAACAAGGATGTCTATGACGCCGAACTCCTCCAAGGTCCTCTTTGCCATCTCTGCGACTTCCTCTTCCCTGGTGACATCGGTCTTTATGGCGAGGGCGCGTCTTCCTAAGCCACGTATCTCGTCGGCAGTCTTATGGATGGTTCCGGGAAGAGGACTCTTTTCCTCTTCGGTGCGCGCTGCAACAACTAGGTCGGCGCCCTCCTCGGCCAGAGCGATGGCGATTGCTTTGCCGATTCCCCGGCTCGCCCCGGTAACTATGGCAACCTTGCCTTCGAGTTTCATCATCACCCCCGGTCAAATTAGCGCCTTATCATACCTATTGTTGGGTATTGCGCGGAATGCCCGGGAGACAGTGTAGCAGAACTCACCGCCGGTCGCAAAGAAGCCTGCTCCCGCAGCAACACGGTGATCTACGCTATACTAGTAATCGCACACCCTAGCGGCGGTACATAACCCTTTGAATTAGTTAACCTGTACTGGCTTGTGGGTCTTCAGCCTAAACGGGTAACCCCAAAGTGTTACAGATGGCTGAAAACGCCGTCGTTGGAACAACTGACATTTAAGACGCCGTTCGTGGTGAGCCTGTCGAACCATGAACGGCCCTTCGACAGGCTCAGGGCGAACGGGTTAGATCCTGTTTTCGTGACAATGACAGGGGAGAAGGACTGATCGTTGTAGAAGGTGGGTTGCGTTTCACTTCACCCACCCTACTAGACTTCACCCACTTGGCAGAGGAAACGAAAGACACAATTAGTGAGATAATGCGAAAGGTCGATAATCTCTCAAATCATTGGCATGCCGGAAAATCGTCCTCTCGGCTTGTTTCCACCTCCTTTACCGGCAGTTGTCACACTGGCAACGGCCTACCAGGCGGCGAAAGTCTACATCCGTGCTCCATGCACTATTTCTATAGCTGTGATGATGCTGGACTTTACGCATACCCGACTCCTCCATAAGCCGGTGTCGTGCGCGTGCCACTGAAAGGAAATAATCTGTGGGGGCCGGAACCCGGTCGCTCCAGGGGGAGCCAACCTCTGTCTGCCACTGGCTCGTCACGGGGACAATGTCTCTCCCCAGAAGCAACTCAAAGCATCTCGTCCACGAGGCTATCCCATCCTCCTCCCTCTTGAACCCGCTGGTGGCTGACATCTCGGGTCCCACCACAAACACACTACCCACATTGCCCTTCCCAAAGACCTCCAGGGATTTCATTAGGGAATCGATCCAGTAATCCCTGCCAACAAATTTGTGCTTCCCGGGCACGATCTCGGGCCACAGGGACTCTTCCCAACAATCCATGTTAGGGGCGATGCTATCCATGCCCGCCTTCTTCAGCTCTCGTATTAAGGGTAAGTCTGGCCTAGCAGTCAAACACCCCGAAAACCAGGTGGGCTTACCCATCTCCTTGCGCACTTTGTCAAGGGCGCCAATAAGAATTGCCTTGTATCGTGTGTTGCCGCGAAGCACAACATCTTCTTGGAAAGCCTGCTCAGCCACCGCCTGACCTCGGTCTATACTCCGCTACTCGGGTTGTGCTGCAGGAGGTAATCTCAGTACGCGCACTCGGGTCCACCTCGGATCGTCTTCCCCGCTTGCCCCCACGTCTCTGACGGCCTTAGCTGCCTAACGACCTAAGTTTAGTTGCGGCGGGGGTCTGCCGAAAGGCGTCCGACCAACCAAAACCCGTCGCAACCCAGAAACATTAATAAAAACCACAGCTCCCCGCCGTCAACTGCAGCGCTTTGTTAGGTTTTGTTATTATGGTCTAAAGTTATTACTACATTTCCCTTTTTGTGTCCTTTGTCGACATACCTGTGAGCCTCGGCAATCTGTTCCAACGGATAGCGTCTATCTATGACCGATTTTATTTTTCCCGCCTCAATAAGCTCTTTGAGGAGAATTAAATCTTCAGCCTTTTCGCTTCCTACCCCAGATATTACTTTCTTGCTACCTATCATTGAAGTCCATAGCATTTGAAAAAGCTGTGTCATCCCAGCGACAACTGTAAGATAGACCCCTCTTTGTTTTAGCGAGCTTTTACAACGTGAAAACGAAGTCTTGCCTACCGCGTCAAAAATAATATCATAGGTCTCGCCGCTTTTGGTAAAATCCTCTTTAGTGTAATCAATTACCTTATCGGCTCCCAGAGATTTCACCAATTCTAAATTCGTGGTACTGCATACCCCGGTAACTTCCGCCCCGAAGTACCTGGCAAACTGTACCGAAGCTGTACCTACCGCTCCAGAAGCGCCATAGATAAGGACTTTTTGTCCGCTCTGAATATTTCCCTTATCTCTAAGGAAAGACAATGCGGATACTGTCCCAAAAGGAACGGCGGCGGCTTCCTCATAGGTCATATTGGCCGGTTTTATTGCCACCGCCCCTTCTTCAGGCAGACACATGTACTCGGCATAAGTACCAGGTCCAAAAACGGTAGATGCAAAAACTTGGTCACCTTCTTTAAATCGCTTTACATCTTTGCCTACTGCTTCAATTTCCCCAGCTAGCTCCATCCCTAGTATGCTTCTTTTTGGCTTTCTAATACCTAAATATATTCGAAACGGGAGCATTTGCCAGAAAGGGACGTTGAAACTTCGAATTCTCACATCCCCTACGTGGCAGGTTGTTGCATATATTCTTATCAGTACTTCATTGTCCTTGGGGATAGGTTTTTCTACCTCTTTGAGTTGAAGAACTTCCGGTGGTCCGTATTTTGTGCATACAATCGCTTTCATAAGTATTCCTCCAAAGTTATTACAACTTTTCCTTTGGCGTGTCCTTCTCCAAAATACCGGAGAGCTTCAGGAACCTCACTTAACGGGTAACGTCTATCTATAACAGGTACTACTTTGCCGGCTTCAAAAAGCTCTTTCATAAAAGCCAAATCCTTGTTTGGTTTATGCATCAGGATACCCATTTTCTTACTCCCGGTCATTGAAATCCATGGTCCCAGGAACATGACTTGGAAAATTCGAGCCGTGGAACCTCCGACCATGACATAAATTCCCTTGGGACTTAATGCACGCTTGTAATCGAAAATCGAATGATATGCCGCAAAATCAAGAATAAGGTCATAACGCTGCCCATTTTTGGTGAAATCTTCTTGAGTGTAATCAATGACATGGTCTGCACCAATCGAGCGCATCATGTCCAATTTCCTCGTGCTGTCCACGCCAGTCACTTCAGCCCCCAATGATTTGGCAATCTGCACCGCAAACGTACCCGCACCACCACCCGCACCATTGATCAAAACCTTTTGTCCCGGCTGGATCTGTCCTTTGCGAAGACCCTGCAGAGCGAGGACTGCTGCTTGAGGTACGGCCGCTGCTTCCTCGAATGTCATACTGGCCGGTTTCAGCGCTAATGCATTTTCACGAGCACATACATACTCAGCAAAAGCGCCAAAACCACACCCGGATAGGTCCCCGAATACCTCATCCCCTGGCTGAAACTGCTTCACGTTTCTGCCAACCCCTTCAACCCGTCCCGCTATGTCACATCCGAGTATCTTGTGTGGTCTTAGAAGCCCCCCTATTAGGCGGTTCACGAACGGCTTACCTCTCAGGAGACCCCAGTCCCAGTCATTTACAGATGCCGCATGAACTTTTATCAGTACTTCATTGTCCTTGACAGTAGGTTTTGCTACCTCTTTTAGTTCAAGAACATCCGGTGGTCCGTATTTTGTATATACAATCGCTTTCATCAGTATTCCTCAAATTTGTTAGGTTTTGTTATTATGCCCCACAGTTATTACAACATTTCCTATTTTTTGTCCTTTTTCGACATACCTATACGCCTCGACAATTTGTTCTAGCGGATATTTTCTATCTATAACTGCTTTGAATTTTCCTTCCTCAATGAGCTTTTTGATTAAAAGTATACTTCCTCTAATATCTGTAGGAAATGGAGATACAGTTTTTTTGTTCCCAATCATTGGTTTTATAATCGGTGTTATAAGTGGTAAGAAAACATTTTGAGCCATATAACCTAAGTCTGATGAAATATAGATTCCGCCTGATTGTAACAATGGTTTGCATTTAGCAAATGAACTTTTTCCAACAGCATCAAAAACGAAATTATATTTTTCTTCATCTTTTGTAAAATCTTCTTTTGTATAATCAATTACTTTATTTGCTCCTAATGATTTTACCAATTCTATATTTTGCGTATTGCACACTGCAGTAACATTAACATCAAAATATTTTAGAAGTTGAACTGCTGCTGAACCAATAGCGCCTGTTGCACCATAAACGAGAGTTTTTTGCCCACTTTTTATTTTTGCATTTTTAATAGAATTATATGCATAATGTGCACCTTCCGTACTAGCTGCAGCCTGCTCATATGTTGTATCTTTTGGAATTGTTATTGCTTTATCTTCTGATATTGTCATGTATTGAGCATGAGACCCTGAACCTAGGCCATCAAATCCAAAAACCTTATCTCCTACTTTTAAAGATTTTATGGTTTTTCCAATTTCTTCAATTTGTCCAGCAAATTCAGTTCCAGGAATTTGTTTTTTTGGTTTGAACATACCTGTGACAAATCTGGCAAAAAACGGTACTGCTCTAAGTGTTGCGCAGTCTGTCCGGTTTACTGTTGTGGCATGTATCTTTATTAGTACTTCGTTATCTTTTGGAGTGGGTTTTTCTACCTCTTTGAGCTGAAGAACATCCGGTGATCCGTATTTTGTGCATACAATCGCTTTCATAAGTATCCTCCAAGTTTGCTTTGATTCGGTCATTTTCAAAATAGTATACCACAATACATCCTGCAAGCTTGCAAAACCTCTTGTTATTATATTGCCGTGTGTTTTCCCCTGTATGTTTCCACAATACCGGCTTTGTATGCAAGCATTTGTTGTAAGATAGCTTGGTGAAATGATACTATATCGAATGCAGTATAAGAAGAAGCTCTGTTATAATGGCTGGGAAAAAGGTCTTTTTGGAGCACCTATGACTAATTTACGTATTAATAACTGGTAATGCAATACCCCTTCGGAGCTGGTATTTGGAAGGAACCTGAGTTCATAGCAGAACTTAGCCGACAATTTAGCCGACAAACTGAACAGTATAGGATGGACAAAGGAGGATGGCCAAATACGAAATCGAGGGGTATATGCAGAGTCAATAGCACTGCGTAGAAGCTAACGGAAGAAAGGCAGAGAATCCGAAGACCGATGCTATTGAAGTGGCGGGAATAGAAATTTTTGCTAATCCATTTGCTAATCCAATCAGCAACTTCCAACAATATGTTGGGGTACTAGGTGGACAGCAAATAGGCTATTTCAGGTTCAAAACAACACATGGTATAATGCCAAAACATGTAGCAATAAGGCACTAGGCGAATTCCTAAACCGCGTGTCGGGTGTTCGAGTCACCCCAGGGGTACCAGTTTTTGAAGCTAAAATAAGCCCCTAGGATGTGCTGTGGCCATGCCGCGTCTACCGAGTGAGCTCACGATATGAAATGATCGCCGTTATCGAAGACGCAAGACGGGCCAAAGGCACGGCGCTCATCCTGGTGGTTGACGACGACCCAGCCATGCAAGGTGGGTTGCGTTTCACTTCACCCACCCTACTAGACTTCACCCACTGGGCAGAGGAAACGAAAGACGCAATTAGTGGGATAATGCGAAAGGTCGATAATCTCTCAAATCATTGGCATGCCGGAAAATCATCCTCTCGGCTTGTTTCCACCTCCTTTACCGGCAGTTGTCACACTGGCAACGGCCTACCAGGCGGCGAAAGTCTACATCCGTGCTCCATGCACTATTTCTATAGCTGTGATGATGCTGGACTTTACGCATACCCGACTCCTCCATAAGCCGGTGTCGTGCGCGTGCCACTGAAAGGAAATAATCTGTGGGGGCCGGAACCCGGTCGCTCCAGGGGGAGCCAACCTCTGTCTGCCACTGGCTCGTCACGGGGACAATGTCTCTCCCCAGAAGCAACTCAAAGCATCTCGTCCACGAGGCTATCCCATCCTCCTCCCTCTTGAACCCGCTGGTGGCTGACATCTCGGGTCCCACCACAAACACACTACCCACATTGCCCTTCCCAAAGACCTCCAGGGATTTCATTAGGGAATCGATCCAGTAATCCCTGCCAACAAATTTGTGCTTCCCGGGCACGATCTCGGGCCACAGGGACTCTTCCCAACAATCCATGTTAGGGGCGATGCTATCCATGCCCGCCTTCTTCAGCTCTCGTATTAAGGGTAAGTCTGGCCTAGCAGTCAAACACCCCGAAAACCAGGTGGGCTTACCCATCTCTTTACGTACCTTGTCAAGGGCACCGAAGATGGCTATGTATCTCTCCATCTCCTTTGCTGTGTCGAGCAGGCTCCCGCCCGTCATGGAGACTTCCTTGATAAAGCCGACCTCTTCCTGAGCGGCCCTGTAGGTTTCAGCCGCGTCCTCGGGTTTAAGGCCCATTGTGTACTGGAACCCGCGATCCTTGAACTCCTCGACGGTGGCGTCGAGGCAGCAGTAGACACACTGATCGCCGGTCTTGGTGTACTCGCAGTAACGCAGTGCACAGGCGAGTAGCCCCAGTCGTGTCCATGACATGAATACCGAGGTCATGAGTGTGCCGCTGGACGTGTTTTTGTAAAGCCATTCCGTTGCAGGTTCGAAACTCACCTCTTCAAGTGCCTCACCATCCCTTTGCAGAAACAGACGCCCATCTTCCTGCCGTGTGAGCTCATAAGGGCTATCTTGATCGAAACGGATGACAACCGGGGTATTATCGGACAGGTCGAACTTCCACGGGACAGTAATAACCTGTCCTTTGTCTATACCCTTGAGGTCCGGGTTCCACACGTGGGCTGGATTCCAGATGAGGAAGTGCGGGAAACTCTGCTGACCTAGCTCATGTATCACTGGCGTAAAACGAGTGCCGTTACGAAGGACATCTGACTTGATAACGATGCTGCGGGGGATGTCCGGGAACCGCTGACATAGTTCATCAATGAACCGGCTGCCTTTCCTGACTTCGCTACGTTGGTTGACCGCCTTTTCTCCTCTCATAATAGAGCCTCCTCCCCTTCTTAGTGGATGCTGGATACTAACACATTTCGGGCGTGTTGTCGAGTCCCAAAATGGCCATGGGGGCAACTTCTTTTCGAGCGCTTCAGAATCAGTGTTTTTCCAAAGGGTTTTAGTTTCGCTACCTTGGCAAGCGCTTCACTATGAGCTCCCTTTGTATCTCAGACGTCCCCTCAAGCAATTCATACATCTTGGCGTCTCTATACAGCCGCTCAATCTTGTACTCCTTGCTGATGCCATAAGCACCATGTACCTGCATGCCCCATCTACATACATCCACAGCGGTCTGAGTTACAAAAAGCTTCGTTATGGCCATGTCCTTAATAGTATCCATGCCCTGGTCTTTGAGGAAAGCAGCCCGATAGGTCAACCAGCGAGCCGCCTCGAGCCTGGACGCCATCTCAGCCAGCAGCCAGTGAATGGCCTGCAAATCGAAAATCGGCTCATCGAAATGCATCCGGTGCATGGCATACTTGATGGCCTCATCCAGAGATGCCTGCATAAGCCCCACACACTGTGCGCTGAGACACATCTTGCCTATGGTCATCGCGTCCTTCAACGCATCAAACTTCCCGCCTTTGCCGCCCAGAAGGTTCTCCCTGGGTATGCGGACATCTTCCAGGATCACGTCGGAGAGCTCAGTACCCCTCAACCCCAGCTTATCCATCTTCTTATCGGTAGAAAAGCCCTTCCTATCTCCTTCCACAAGAAACAGGCTGATGTCCCCCTCGTCGTCTTTCGCAAAAATCAAGGCTGCATCGGCAAAAGGAGCGTTGGTGATGAATCTCTTGGTTCCGTTCAGAACATAACCATCGCCATCCAACCTTGCTGTGGTCTTAATCATCTTTGGATTTGAACCTGTATCCGGCTCGGTAAAGCAGAAACAGACAACCTTTTTACCTTCGCAAATCGGAATCATGTATTCCTTCTTCTGTTCTTCCGTAGCCAGTTTGTTGAATCTGTCGCAGGTAACGTTTCCCAACTGCAGGTGTATAGCCATAGGAGCCAACACCTTCGCCACTTCTTCCATGGCCAGGACCAGGCTCATATAATCCGAACCCGCCCCACCATATATTGGATCAAAGGGAATGCCATATAGATTCATCGCAGCCAGTTTCGGCCGGATCTCATGGGGGAAGTCATTCTGCTTGTCCATTATATCTACCAGAGGGGTGAGCTCCGCCTCAGCGAACTTCCTGACTTCCTTCTGGAACATCTCCTGCTGTTCGGTCAAGTTGAAATCCACCGCTATTTTCCTCCTTTTTCTTTTGTGCAGCCTTATTCTGGATACTTTCGAAATTCTTAAATGTCAGAAGCCACTATTGTTTGTTGAGCCCCAGTTCCTCTATGGCTACATCCTTCAGGACGAACTTCTGTATCTTGCCGGTGGCCGTCATCGGGAAATCATCTACGAACTTCACGTACTTTGGAGCTTTGTAATTGGCCATCTTCCCCCTGGCGAAACTTATTATTTCCTCTTCAGTGGCGGTCTGGCCTTCCTTCAACTTAATGAAGGCCATGGCCACCTCGCCCATTCTCCTGTCTGGCACTCCAGCTACTGCAACCATGGCTACCTTGGGATGTGTCATAAGGAAGCTTTCTATCTCTGCAGGATAGGCGTTCACCCCTCCGGTAATGAACATATCCTTGAGCCTGCCGGTTATCTTGAGGTATCCGTTCTCATCCATCGTGGCCAGGTCACTGGTGTGGAACCACCCCATGCTATCAAAGGCCTTCGCCGTTTCTTCCGGCTGCATGTAATACTCTTTCATAACAAACCAGCCACGCGTGCGGATCTCTCCCTGAGTGCCTGGCGGAAGTTCCTCTCCGGTCTCTGGATCCAGTATCTTCAGCTCACAATCATCAAACATGAGCTTTCCACAGGTGTTGGCAACTAACTCGGGTGGGTCACCCCGCCGGGTGCAAGTGCTGATGCCAGTGTTTTCAGTCATTCCATAGCCCGATATCATGTCTTTGATTTTCATTTTCTCGATGATGGTTCTTACCAGGTCCGGAGAGACATCAGCCCCACCGATAATCGCGCTCTTTATGCCACTGGTATCACGCTTTGGGAAATCGGGATGGTCCAGCATCATAATGTACATAGTGGGCGAGCCGGTGAAATTGGTGACCTTCTCTTCGTCGATCAACCTCAAGGCCTCGCCAGGGTCGAAGGACTCCATGGGCAGAATGCAGGCCCCATGGCATGCCCCCAACGTCATTCCCGTCATATTTCCCATGTTGTGGTAGAAGGGGGAAACAACCAGAATACGGTCCTTTTCTGTCATCTGAAATCTGTCGCTAAAGGCAGCGATAACCCTGACGTACTGGTAGTGAGTTGTCACCACACCCTTGGGAAATCCTGTTGTGCCGGAGGTAAAGGGAATGATGTAGACATCCTCGGGCCCAACTGCCTCTTGAGCCTTCTTTAGCTCAGCACTGCTAGCATAGTCCTCGCCAGATTTGAGCACTTCATAGTAATCGAGCATTCCCGGATAGCTCTGTTCGCTGACCATGATCACTCTTTTGAGTAGCGGCAGCTTCTCGCATTGCAGATCACCAGGCTTGCACTCTTTGAGCTCTGGACAGACCTCATAGATCATGGGTATAAAATCTATCTTGAGGAAGTGGTCCATCATAAAAAGAGTGGTTGAATCGGACTGCCTGAGGATGTATTCCAGTTCGTGAATCTTGTATCGCGTGCTGAGAGGGATGACGGGAGCCCCTATTTTGACGCAGGCGAAGTGAGCATCTACCCACTCAGGTATATTGCTCATCCAAATTGCTACCTTGTCTCCCTTCTTGACGCCCATTTTCAGCAGAGCGCTGGCCATTGAATTCGCTCTGTCCAATAGTGCGTCGTACGTTATCCGCTCCTTCCCGGAGACCATAGCCTCCCGCTTTGGGTATTTGGCTGCCACTCTATCCAATATACTTCCTAAGGTATCGCCGGTTTTTGTCTGCATCATCTTTTCTCACCCCTTGACAGATTTCTTCCGGGCAGCTTCCTCGTTTGAACAAGAGCTCGGCCAATAGTATAAGTTGGGCTTGTACGACGTGTCAATGTCTGAGGTTCTTGGTCCCCGCACCGCTTCACTTGAAAAAGGAGGGCGTTGGCTTGTCAATTCAAGCCAACTCATTGACAGTTAGTAGGGAGTATCTTAGAATACCTGCGCTTCCTGGTGTTCTCCCTCAAGATTCAAAGGGGACAGGACTAGAGGGCCGCCAGCGAATCTCAAGGAAAGAGGCAACATATGACCAGTCACAACAAGGTTGGGAAGCTAAGCGATATCGGGGAGTTTGTCAAGGATGGAAGCTTTGTCGGTATCGGGGGCGGCTGGAGCTGCAACAAGCCCATGGCCATTATCAGGGAAATCATTCGCCAAAAAATCACCGGCCTGAAAGTGATGTCCATCGTCGGGGGCTGGGAAATGGAGTGGCTTTTAGCCGCGGGCGCGGTGAACCATCTGGTCTTCAGCTTCTTGAGCCTAGAGTCCTTCGGCTTGCCCCCCAACTTCCGCAGAGTCGCGCAGAGAAAGCTGATCGAGCTAACCGAAATCGAGGGCTGTAGCATGGTTAAGGGGCTTCAAGCCGCGGGAAGGGGCGTTCCCTTCGCCGCGTTCGCCGGCCCCAAAGGATCGGATATCGTCAAGGAAGCCCCCGAGCTATATAAGACCGTGACCTGCCCCTTTACCGGCAAAGAACTCACGGCCGTTCAGGCTATCGCGCCGGACGTGGCCATCATCCACGCCCAAAGGGCCGACGAGCAAGGGAACGTGCAGATTTTCGGCACCTCCGCATCGGACCTGGATATGGCCATGGCCGCCAAGTCCGTAGTCGTAACCGTGGAAGAGATCGTCTCCCCGGAAGGGATTCGCGCCGATAAGACGAAAACCGTGCTCTTCCGCCCCGAAGTGGACCTGGTGATCCACGCTCCCTTCGGAGCCTCCCCTTGCAGTTGCGTCCCTTACTACTCCGCCCATCTTATGCAGATGATGAAGGATGTCCAGGGTATCGGCAATCCCGAGACCGCGGGCGAATATATCCAAGACCTCATCGGCCAAAATGAAGAGGCGTACATGAGGAATGTCGGCGGGGAGACAGCCAAGAGGAAACTCACGAGGCTGGCCAAGAATACCAAGCGCATCGAGTTTCCTGAAGCGTTGAGCGACGAGGCCGCATCAGAGTTCGACTCCTCGGCCCAGATGGTGGTGAGCCTGGCTCGCACCATTGACGACGGGGATTCCATCATATTGGGCTCATTCACCCCACTGGCGTACACCGCGTACATGCTGGCCAAGCTGACCCATGCACCCAACGCCTTCATCGTGGGCTATAGCGGTGTTGACCCACTTCCCTTCCAGTTGAGCTTCCACTCCTCAGAGGCTGCCTGCACCGAGTTTGCCGCGGGGCTCTGGTCGATGACAGAATGCATCGAAGCTTTGCACCTGCGTGGAATGGGGGATGTAGAGGCCGTTTCCAGCGCCCAACTGGACGCCAACGGCGATATCAACATCTCCTGGCTGGCGATGCCGGTCAAGGATGCAGAGGGCAACCCCACGGGCGAGATAAACCCTCGCGCAGTGCGGCTGCCCGGAGGCGCCGGCGCACCGGTGGTTTACGGGCTGCACCGCAAGGCCGTCGCTTACTTCGCAGGGCACTCGAAAAATACCTTTGTCCCCAGGGTAAACTATATCACGGGCACGAGGTACTACTTTACCGACGAGGAGCGCAAGGCCCAGGGACTCCGCCCCGGCCCCATGATCGTGGTCACCAATCTCTGCGTCATGCAGATGGTCGAGCGCGGCAAATGGAAGGTTAAATCGCTGCACAAAGGCATCACAGCCGAGGACGTGATCAACAACACCGGCTTCGAAGTGGAAATCCCTTCGGATTGCCCGGTTACCAAAGCCCCCACTGTGCAGGAACTCGAACTGATCAAGCAGATCGACCCGCAGGGCATCAGGTTTCTGGACTTTATGAGCGGTAAGGAACGGGCCGCCAAACTCCCGTCCATCATTGAAGCCGAATGGGAAAGCGCTTGAAAGGCCACCAAATCGATATAGGTTCATCATTTAAGGAGGGCAGCTAATGTTTGACGAGAAAACTTTGGAACAATGCCGAAAACTGATGGAGCAATACGAGGCCGCTGTCGCTGAGCGTTATCAGGGGAGGGACTTCTCCTCGACTACGGGCTCATCCGGGATACCAATAAAGCCGCTATATACCCCGCTGGACATCCAGGACCTCGACTTTGAGAAGGATATTGGTGTGCCCGGCTTTTATCCCTATATGAGAAGTAATTATCCCCTACACTATCAATTCCAGTCATGGATAAATCAGCCGGTACACGGCTATGGATTGCCAGAGCATACTCGAGAACGAATGGATAAACTGGCTGAAGCTGGGATGGAGGGTTACTTCGGCGGCCGAGCCTACAACATAGTGGTTGACGTGCCGACCCACTTCGGAGTCGATCCCGACGAGCCCGATGCCCAAGGGTATATAGGCAAAGATGGAGTGAGTTGCCCCACCGACGAGGATTTCGGTCGAATGCTCCACGGCATAGACCTCACCCAGACCAACATCGTGCTCATAAATGGCGATACCCTCCCTTATCTGGCCCACTTTATTGCATATGCCGAGTCTCAGGGACTGAAGCCAGACCAGCTTCGCGGCAACACCATGAACTGGCAGTTCGGAGCGTGGTATGCCCCCAACCACCTCTGGGAAACCGAGGGTGGCCTGAAACTGGCCACTGACGTTATCTATTTTTGCAGCAAAGAGATGCCCAGATGGAATCACACGAATATCCAGGGTCACGGCATGTCCGAAACAGGCGCTGACGCTGTCCACCAGATGAGCTACGGCATAGCCACGGCCAGGGCAATCGCTGACTCGTGCGTCGCCGCAGGCCTGGACCCGGACGCCTTCATGCCAGGAATAGGATTTCAGATAGCCCAGTGTAATGATTTCTTCGAGTATGTTTGTATGTTCAGAGCGTGGAGAAAGCTGTGGGCAAGCATTGCTCGAGAGAGGTACGGCTGCAAGCGGGCATCGTCCATGCAGTTGAGGACACACACACATACGTCCTGCTTTGAGTTGACCAAGCAGCAGCCGTTAGTCAACCTGATTCGTAGCGCCTATCACGCCCTGGGTGCAGCCCTCTCGGGTACAACGGCGATGGAAGTCCCGGCATATGATGAGCCAATCGGCATTCCCACCGAGGAGTCGGCGATTTTGGCACTAAGGATACAGCAGGTGATACGCCATGAGACGGGCATAACCAAGGTGAGCGATCCGCTTGCAGGTTCCTATTACGTAGAGTGGCTTACCCACAGGATGGAGCAGGAAGCAAGAGAAGTCTTGAAGGAAATAGACGATGCCGGCGGCTTCGTGAAGGCGCACAAGAGTGGCATGTTGATGGGCACGCTGCGCAAGCATGCCAGCGAGTGGCGGCGAGCCATTGATAGCGGGGAAACAGTGATCGTAGGCTGGAACAAGTACGTCGTGCCTGAAAAGGAAGAAATCAAACCCTTCCGCGCCGATCCCAACGTGGCCAAGGTCGCCATAGAACGCATCAAGGAATACAAAGCCAAGCGTGACCAGGCAAAGACAGACGCGGCTCTCAACGCGCTGGTGGCGGCAGCGGAGCGATTGGACAAAGGTGAGTGCGGTCACGTGATGCCGGCATGCATCGAAGCGGCCAAGGCCAAGGCAACCGCGGGCGAGATATCAAAGACTCTGAGGAAGGTCTTTAAGTGGGGGCCCCAGTATAGCGTATCACTGCCGTACTAGAGGAGCATGCCCCACCAAAGCTGGATATCCCTGCCAGTAACCAACTCAAGGTAGGAGGTACTGAGAATTGAAATCCAATGGGAAAGCCAAGGTCCTTTTGGTCAAGCACTGGATGGAGTGCCATGACCGGGGGGTAAAGAGCGTCGTAGTGAGTCTGAGGGATGCAGGCTTCGAGGTGGTCTATATTGTGTATATGCGGCCGGAGGAGGTAGTAGCCTCAGCCGTTGAGGAGGATGTGGATGTGATAGGGATGAGCTTTTCAACGGGGGCCTATGATGCTCACGTACCGGAGGTGATGAGGCTGCTGAAGGAAAAAGGTATGGAAGACGTGATGGTGCTGGTTGGAGGCCTGATACCGGATGAGGACGTTGATTGGCTAAAGAAGGAAGGCATCAGGGAGATATTCGGCGCCGGCTCAGACTTAAACCAGTTGATCGAACTCGTAAACACGGCCGCTCGCAAGTAGGTGGTGCCCCCTCTTGCTGCGCGAATCAGGACTGCATAGCTTGCAATAGGCGCTATTTCTTCGACTTCCTTGACCCTTAATGAGGGTGTCGGTGGTTCCAAGCGACCCCGGCTCACCAGACTTGACCACGACTCGCGAGTTGTGTAATATCTAAGTCAATCGATCTGAGAATGACAACCGTGGCTACGCATATTGGAAGGTAGAGGCCAAATTGCGCATATTGGCTGGTCGACTTAAGTTTTGCCAGACGAATGTTTGGAAGTGAGAAATGGTTCTGACGTCTGGTATATATGACGAAACGCCACTGGATACGGCCGAAATACCGCAATCTGAGCTCAATATCGAAAACAAGTTTCGAAGCAATCCCCTTGCCTGGAATGGCCAATTCTCCCCTCAGCTAATTCAAGTGCTCCTGAAGAAATATGCTCAGCCTCATGCGACGATATTGGACCCATTCGTGGGAAGCGGTACAGTTTTGCTTGAAGCCGGTCGCGCTGGCCTTTCAGCCAAGGGAACGGAGATAAACCCAGCTGCTGTTGTGTTGTCGCAAACATACGAACTCATTAACGTCCCACCTGAGCGGCGTCGCATTTGGCTTAACAAGGTCCAGGAAATACTGCAGCGTGAATTCCCTGCCAACCTGCTAATTCACAACGAGTTTCAGGTCGTTCGGCAGGGTATGAGTCCGGAAATGATCAAATGCAAGCTCATCCAGATGCTGTCGTCTATTGAGGACCGTTTGCATTATCGATTGTTGGAGACTCTAGTGGCGCTTTTAGACTTCTACAAACCAGGCTTGTCAATCGAGCGAGTCTTTGCAAACTGGCACAGACTTTTCAGGCTAGTAACTCAACTTCCGTACTCACCTCAGCCAATCGAGGTCCATCTGGCAGATGCACGCAGAACGCCATTTGGCAGTTCTTCAATTGACCTCATCATCACTTCGCCCCCATACATCAACGTTTTCAACTATCACCAACAATATCGGGCATCGATGGAAGCCATGAATTGGAACCTTCTCAAAGTTGCAAGGTCAGAGATAGGTTCAAACCGAAAGCACCGAGGCAATAGGTTTCTGACGGTCATCCAATACTGTCTTGATATGGCCGAAGTCTTACGTGAAATGACGAGAGTGTGCCGTCCCACGTCGCGATTAATCTTTATTGTTGGTAGAGAGTCGATGGTCAGAGGTACCAAATTCTTCAACGGCGAAATGACCGCCGAAATCGCGAACAGCGTTCTGGGTTTCGATCTTGTTCTCAGACAAGAAAGATGTTTCGTGAATCGGTACGGACAAAATATCTTCGAGGACATCCTGCATTTCGCACCGGCAAAATCTCAGGCCCATCCCAGATTCCTGGAAGACGCTAGAGAAGTCGCACGAGACGTACTGGAAACAACCTACGTTACCGCTGATGCTAAAGTGAGAAGCGACATTATGGCAGCGATTGAGCAAGTCGACATGGTCAAGCCCTCACCAACCTTTGATCTCGTAAAGCTACTAAGAGATGGACAACCAACATGTGAAGGAGTTGCGCATGCCTGAGTTACCCACGCCTCACGGTGCTAAGATGGACGCTCTGATCGAGAACCGCAAACTGCCTCCAGGGGACCAACCGCGCGTTCGGGAAGCCATTGCGCGGTACCAACGCTGGCGACGCGAGGTGCAGAATGTTCAGGGAGCATACGACGAGATGATAGGTCAAATGGTCGCTCTTCTGAATGACTACAAACGGTACATTGAAGTAGACTTGGAGTTTGATAGCGACAATGACTTCCTATACCGGCAGAAGGGACAGACGAAGGTCGACAACACCATTGTGGAAGAGTTCATCCCTATTCTGGTTACCTGTGCGCTTAAAAACGAACTACGAAGCTATGCGCTTTCCTTCGGGCCTACTACCTGCTTCTCAGGTGTCAGGTTCGAATCGAGCATATGGACGTCAGAGCACGGGGGAGGAATGAAGGTCAGAACAAAGAACCATGATTTTGCTGTCAGTAGGCGGCTGTTCATACAGACCTCATATCGTCCTGATTTCCAACAGAGTATCAAGGCACAGACATCTATAGCCTATGTGGCAGCCGAGATTAAGACAAACCTTGACAAGACTATGTTTCAGGAAGCGGCGGCGACAGCGCTGGACATCAAGACTACCGTTCCGGGCGCTAAATACTTCCTTCTTTGCGAATGGCTTGACATGACACCAATCAGCACAATCACCACGGCGATTGATGAGGCCATCATTCTGCGAAAGGCGAGGCGCCTTCCACAGAATGTACGCGATCACTTCCATACAGCAAGTGGGCGAAGAGAACATAGAGCAGTCTTCGTGCAGCATCTGGAATCTCATCCGCTTTCCGCCGACACATTCAGACGATTCCTGGACCACATCAAGCGAATGGTGGTTAGCGATGGCGAAGATGACATGGTTTCGCGTGGGTATTTCTGATACGGCCGGCATTATTAACTCACGTGCCCTAGCTTGTAGGGGCACAAAAAAAGGGAATAGAGGGGCTTGGGCGCCTGCCTATTCCAGCGCCAGGACGCAGCCGGGATTGAGTATGCCGTTGGGGTCGAAGACTTGCTTTATGCCACGCATGAGGTCGATCCTTTTCTGATCAAGGAATATGTCGAGGTCCGGCGGCCTGACCTTGCCCAGCCCGTGCTCCGCGGTCATCGTTCCTCCCAATTTCAGGGCCTCCTCGTAGATCGCCCGCTTGGCTTGCCTGAGCTTGCTCCCATCGCCCTCGACGAGGTCCATCAGCAGTGCCGGGTGAAGATTGCCGTCTCCGGCGTGGCCGAGCATCGGAATGGCGGTGCCGAAACGTTGCGCGATGGTGTCTATGGCGTCCA
>Ga0209979_1001879_pt1 | contig 21533 bp, 26 predicted proteins | sample AnhtaG_FD_183114 | JGI IMG/M metagenome (GOLD analysis project Ga0209979, IMG submission 183114) | Deep subsurface microbial communities from Anholt, Denmark to uncover new lineages of life (NeLLi) - Anholt_01485 metaG (SPAdes) (version 2) | ecosystem: Environmental > Aquatic > Marine > Oceanic...
TGATCAGTTCGCTGTTGCTACAGAACGGTGATGGCCCGGGCCGCTTGAAGAGCGGCTCAATTTGTTGCCAAGTGTCGTCTACAATCACGTACATCCACAAGCAGAAATCGTCGAAATTTGTTATCATCAGTGTCTCCTCCGGTGTGGATAGGTTGGTATGCTTACCATTATCCTACCACACCGGGGGACATCTCGCCAATCGAACTAGCACAAGGCCCTATTACACAGAAGGCATGCTGGAAGAGAAATGCAAGGTGCTGAAGGCTGCACACCACGGCAGCAGAAGAGGCAGCCAGTGGGAAAGGCTGGAGAGGCTGTCACCCAAGCTGGTGATTGTATCCTCGAATCCCGAAAGCGGTCACAACCTGCCCGACCTGATCGGCAGCGCGACATTCCTGGAATACGACGACACCAAGTACAGGCGCAAGGTGGCCTTGACGGCCAGGACTGGGACCATCAAGATACTCGCTGACAAACCCCACACTGGCAGGTTCAAGGCGGTTTGCTATGGTGATAAGCCTACGGATGGGGCCATCCCCGGGGCAGAACGTCGGCTGCCGAGAACTAACTGGTCTGCAATCGTGAAGAGCAAGATTGAGGGATGATCGGTCCAGGGGGATAAGCCAGCAGAACCTGCTCCAGAAACTCGATGAAGATGAAGCGGTTCTGCTTGTTGAAGAAGCCCTAGGTCAGGCCGACGGTCAGGATGTTGAGCACGCCAAAGATGTGGAAGAACTGCTTATCCTCAGGGGTTGGGATGCGCACCCGATTGGCAATGCGCATCGTGCGACTGAGTTCAGCCGAAGTCTCGGCCGAACGGTTGGCGGGTGGCTTGGAAGGAGGTGATGCGAGGAGACATTGAAAAGTCTCAGAGGTTGTACAGAGGTTCTTGCGGGACCTCAACTTCGACGAGGTTGAGGTTCGGTAGGCCTCCGAAAGTTGCCTGTCCATTCTAGTAGAAAAGGGGGGTTACGTCATGAGTACCAAAATGCATACATGGGGAACAATAGTTCTCGCCCCTGGTCAGGTGCAGACATGGTGGTTTACCTGGACGTATATTCGCTCGCACAGATGGGCGCGTTTTGACGCCTGTCCAGACTCGGACCAGTCCAAAATCCAGATCCTCACGCAGTGGGCGGAGAAGGACATCCATGGTACTGTGCTTCGCCTGATGACCTTCAAGAACAATGGGAGCACGTGGGTCTCGTTTAGGCCCAAGTGCCTCAGTGTATATTGATAAGGAGGAAAATGCGATGAAGAGTTACGCGGTCTTGGACAAGGAAGGCAAGATCGTTGCGGCCGGGTACATGGATTGGTCTGAGCCCGAAGTCGAAGACGCTCCGTTCGCAAGGGCTGGCCCGGTAGCCGAGGCCGGCCAAACGGTGGTCGAACTCGATGTGCCAGACGAGTATGCGAAGTTGCTGCCCGCAGACTTCATCGGGCGGCTGCAGGTCGATGCCCAGGCCAAGCTAGCCGAAGCCGAATGACCTGTAAGGCGACCTTGTGCTTGGCAGGTTGAAGGGGGGTGATAGCGATGAGATGATTTTGAGATGTAGCGTATTGGAAGACCGTAATCACAGGAGATAACAACTACAACTCAAGAAAGGAGGTTTGTCGTGACTCCCAAAAAAGCTTTCGACATTCAGAAACTGCAGGCCGCTATATCCGAGGCGGATGCGGGGTGGGTAGCCGAAGAGACCCCGTTCGCTAAGATGTCGAGCGATGAGCAGGCTCTCTTGCTCGGTTACACCCCTGGCCCCGACGACCCTTCGCTTGAAGAAGACGAGGGCATTGCCAAGGCAAACTTCGAGGCCTTCCTGGCCGCCCTGGCCGCCCCCTCCGCCGCCGTAGGTTACGCTAGCTCTTATGACCTACGAAACGTGGGGGGCAAGAACTTCATCACCGACATCAGGGACCAGGCCGCTTGTGGCTCTTGCGTCGCTTTCGGTGTTGCGGCGACGGCAGAAGGGACACTTAGAAGGCAAGAGAACGATCCCAACCTAGACGTGGATTACTCCGAGGCGCACCTGTTCTACTGCTACGCTCGCGACGAAGGCCGTCGGTGCAACAACGGTTGGTGGCCGAGTAATGCCTTGAATGCATTCCGGGACAAGGGTGTCGTTGACGAAGCGTGCTTCCCTTACACCGCCGGGGATCAGGTTTGTAACTTGTGTTCGGACTGGCAGAACCGTCTGACCAAGATCACCGGGTGGCACAGGATCACCTCCACCGCCCAGATGAAGGAGTGGATCTCAACCAAAGGACCGCTCGTTGCCTGCTACACCGTCTACGACGATTTCTTTGCTTATACGGGCGGTATCTATAGGCATGTTAGCGGCGGAGTCGCGGGCGGCCACTGCGTCTCCTGTGTCGGGTACAACGACGCACAACAGTACTGGATCTGCAAGAACAGTTGGGGTCCCACTTTCGGCGAGAGCGGCTACTTCAGGATCGCCTACGGCCAGTGCGGTATTGATAGCTCCATGGACGCGGTCGACGGCGTCCCCTCGCCAACCGTTTGGGTGAGGGACGCGCGGATCGATGGTCTCTGGACCATCAACCAGCACCGCAATGCCTGGGTCCACGTAAAGGGCCTGGGTTGGCGGAGGATCAGCCCGGACAAGGACAACATCTTCTTCGACATGCTGGCCCAGTTGGCCGCGGCAAAGGCAGGCAACCGGCGCGTGGACTTCCGTGAGGAGGCGGGAGTGATTAAGGAGCTCTACGTACTGTAACGTAGACCCATGCCAAAGCCAAGTCGTACACATATACAAACTTCCAAGGAGGAAACGATCATGACTGAACTTACACCCCAAGGAATCCCCCCAAGCGAGGAGACTGCTATGGCTGAAGCGGCTGCGGCAATGCCGAGTGAGATGCCTCCGGAAGAGGCATGGGCAATGCCCACGGCGGCACCTCCAGAGGCGGAAGAGGCGGTAGGCGAGGCCTTCGGCGTAACCTGGCACACCGGCAAGAAGATCACGGCGCTGTGGTCAACTAACCAGAATCGCAATTCTTGGATTGGCGTGCCGGGGGTTGGCTGGAAGAAACTAGCCAACAACTCGGACTCGGCGGTGGTGGCATTGACTATGCTGGCCTCGCATGCCAAACAGGCAGTGCGCAATGTCAACATTAAGGAGGACTCGGGGCAGATTACAGAGATGTACGTCTGGTAGTCTGCTTTCCAACTTCATGACTACATGAGGTTGAGCGAGGGCCAACATACGCACGAGCGGCAAGGTTGCTGAGGAGTCGGGCGAAATTCTGTCTCTTCAGTAGCCTGCCGCTGTGCGTCTTTGTTGCTCATGATCGCGCTGGACGGCTCGGAACTTCTTGGTCTCTATCTATGTGGTTGAGCGAGATCGCGCGTTCAGGAGATTCACTCACATGACTTTCTTATCATCACTGGAAGCGGTTGCTTCGAAAGGCCACGTGTTGGCTTTTTGCGTGCTAGTGATCTGTGTGGGCATTGTATTGGTTGGCAGCGGCTGCGTGAACGGCGCAAAAGAGCCTACAGGAGAGCTTGAAATGTCTGAGATAGTTATCGTTCAGAGCGACCGGGGAAAAACATTCGAGGTGCGTCAGGGGGATTTAATCTTGATTCGCCTTGCAGAGAATCCTACCACCGGCTACCGATGGGAAGTTGATGCGGCTGATGATCAGGTCATAGCCCTTCAAGATTCAGATTATTCTGCGGCGCCCGGGACGGGCATTGGCGGTGGCGGCACGCGAACTTTTGTTTTCGAGGCGCAATCGCCGGGCACCGTTCAAGTCCGGCTAAAGCTCATGCGAAAATGGAAGCCGGAAGATCCCGCGATTGATCGCTCTGAAGTGACAATCCGCGTAGAGAGAGAATGAGTCGTCCTGGGCGGCCAGTTCGTCCCCAATAGGGGAACCTCGCTGGCCTGTCTTCACGTGACCGTTGTGGCTGCCCTGGTGCTGTGGAGTGCTAGCTGGCGGAGGGGATTGTGGAGCCGATGAGCTGGTACAACCCTGGCCCATAACTCGCCCGGAAAGATAAGCTCTACTGGCAGTACGAAAACGGTGCTTTGGTCATTACCCAAACCTTCTGGGCGTGATATATCCGGGGCTTTGGCGATGCGGATGTGCGCCTTTCCAGCGACTATTAGTTAAAGATGCAACCGAAAGGAGGGAAAAATGGCAGACCAATCTACAGAGACCGGCACGACCGGTGCACAGACACGTGCAGGTAAGAGCAGTCCAGACTTGAAGGGCATGCTTGCTCCTATCGTAGCCATTGTGGTTCTTCTGGCCTTTACCTACCTCGTCATCTACATGATGGGACAGAAAAAGGCAGATGAAACAGAGTGGACACGGGCCGTATATCTGTTCACGGGGGTGGAAGCGATTGCCTTCGCGGCCGCTGGCTTCTTCTTCGGGTCAGAGGTGCGCCGGCAGGAGGCACAAAGTGCTAATGACCGGGCCGACGACGCCCAAAACAAAGCAGACGCGGCTAATGACCATGCTAACGCATCTGAGAACCGTGCGACCGAAGCTGAAGCCAAGGGTAAAGCTCTGGCAGCAGCTATCAAGGCCGAGACAGCAGGACAACGCAGCAAGGCTGGACCATTGGATGTCCTTCAAGCAGGAGGAGCACTACAGGTGGTGCAAGCGGACTTCGAGAAACTGCAGGCTTTGGCCAACGAGTTGTTTCCATAGAATTGGTAGCGGTGTGTTGTAGCAGGACTGAGCAAACCCCTCTGGAAAGGCGCACAGCCAAACAAATCGCGCCAGTGAAAGGTGCCTTCGATATCCAAGAGGGCAGTGTACTTGAGGTCATAGGAATCCAGGAGGTTCAGTATGAGACCGAATAAAGATGTCGAGAGCCTTGCAGAGCAGATCGCTCAGCGGCGAGAAGATAGGAATCCTTTCACTTTGTTCCTCGGGGCGGGCTGCGCGCGCGCGGCCGGGGTGCCCAGCTTGGAGGAGATGGCCTACCGGGTGTTTGCGGACTATTTCGAGCGGGATCCGTCCCTGGTAGCCGATTATCTGCCGCCAGAGTATTGGGCTTCGCTCCGGAACAAGCCAGACGATGAGCGAGACTACGAACCGCTTCTGGAGTGGTTCTTTGAACTCATGCGGGGTATGTCGGGGATTGCACGCTCCAAGGTGTTGAGGCGGTTCTACAGCCGCATCCCGGCCCCGCGATTCTATCAGGACTTGGCGCGCCTTCTCAACGATCGCTACTTCTCCCGCGTCCTGACCACCAACATCGACACCCTCCTCGAACAGGCCCTCAGCGACATCGGCCTGCAGAGCGCGAGGGATTACCAGGTGATCAGCCTGGGGGGAGACCCATCTCGAATGGAACGCTTGCGCTCCAGATACGACACCGAAGCGGCCATTACCATCGTCAAGCTCCACGGGGACCTGGCGCAGCGTGAAGTCGCCCTCAGTCCCGAGGAAATCGAAGAAGCCCTGCGGCCCCAACGGGCTTTCGTCAAAGGCGAACTCTCCGGAGGCATGGTCGTCGTCGGGTACAATTTTGAAACCGAACGAGTGAATCGTTGGCTCCGGTGGACAACGGGCCACGTCTGGTGGGTGAACCCGAAACAGCCGACCGGCAAGCAGCGGGAACGCCTGGAGGAAAAACGACTCGTTCAGTACATCGATGGGTCCGGCGCGCGTCCCGACGAGTTTTTCGGCGTCCTGCTGACCATGCTTCTGTCTATGGCGCCGGCATGGGAGGAATGGGGCGAAGAACCGTGGGATGAGTGGGGCGAAGAGGCGCGGGAGTTGGCTGAACTGGCGGCTCCCGCGGGCAAAGGCCTGCTTGCCCCAGACGAACTGGAGGTTCAGTACGTGCAGGACCAATTCCAAACCGGCCAGGCTGTGCTGTCCAGCCTGGAGCAGCAGGTGGTGGTCAAGGGAGGGAGTGACGTCGCGCTTCAGGTCAAGATCGACTATCAGCGGCGCGAGATTGCTCAACTCGAAGCCCGGTTGCGCGAGCTCTCAACCACTGGAACCCAGGTGGTCGAGCTGATGAGGGGGATCGCCAACTCGGTGCGCCGCGCCGGTGGCGACCCCGGTGCAGTGTCTTTTCTGCGCAAGCAGGCAAACACGGTCAAGGCAGAATACGAACGAGATGAGACCAACCAGGACGTCGTCTCGGCGGCCATTGGCGCGACCGTCTTGTTGGCCGATCGCCTGGGACCTGACTTGGTGGACCAGCAAGCGGTGCAGGCCCTGGCATCCATTGCGCCTAGCGCGGTGACGGGGAGGTTCTGATGGCTACAGATGTGACGCTTATGGTGCTTCCCAGCTTCGCTGGGGGCGAAGGAGCCGGCCGGCCCCAGATCTTTCTGGAGCAAAAGGGGATCTGGTGCGACCTGTCCACCCGCGACCCCATCAACCTGCCCCAGATCCAGAAGGCCGTTGATATGACCCTGAAAAGGTTCATGAAAAAAATCGTTCTGAATCAACCGGTCGCCCTGTGGCCGCTCAAGACGCTCGGCTTGAAAACCTTGTACGAAAAACTGGTGCCCAGGCGGTTGCACGATGTGTTGCAGGCGGCCGCCTCCACCGCGGCCGGGGACGACATGCCGGTCCTCCGCATCCACACGCGGCTACATTGGATTCCCTGGGAGTTGATGCACGATGAGACCGATTTCCTGGGACTTCGTTTCCAGATCGCGCGGCTGCCCATCGGGCCCACCGCCCCTGACCTCGGTGACGACCAACCGCACACGGTGCACCGCATCTATAACCTGCTGGCTGAGCATCTCTTTGAAAAGAACCTGTTTAACCGGTGGACGACCACCTTCTCTGGCCTGGTCGCCCATCCGGGGCAAGAGATCCGGGTCCCATCAGCGGGTGGCCCAGGGAACAACTATCCGACTGTGGAGGACTTGGAGAACGCTCAGGACCCCGACATTGTCCACATCACCTGTCACGGCGGCGAGGTAGACAGAGAGGACGGCAAGGTCTACTGGACACTGAACCACAAGCATAAGATCCACGAGAACTATCGCATCAAGGACGATGATGTGGCAACGCTGGGGCAGATGACGCTCTTCTTTGCCAATACCCGGCCGCTCGTGTTCGGGAATACGTGCGCCTCGGTCAGTGCGGCCACCGGCCTAGACGCTTCGAGCAGTGAGAGCCTGGACTCGGGCTTTGGCGCGACCTTTTTTGCCCAGGGAGCGGTCGCCTTTGTCGGTGCCGTCGCGCCAATTTCTGACAGGCTGTCCGTCGAGTTTGCCCGCCAGTTTTATCAGAGGCTGCTGGGCGCGGGTTTGCCCATCGGAAAGGCACTCTGGGCGACGAAGCGACACTTTAAGGAAGTGGGCGAGAACGATCCCTCCTGGCTGTTCTACTGTCTCTATGGCCCGCCCGAAACCCGCTTCCAGATCGCTCACTAGCTCACATCGGCTCGCAGTGCTGGGTTTATTTTGCTATAAGCGGGTCGGTGACCCGGCGGCCCTTTCTGCCTAAAGACGCGGGTTGCGGACCCGCTCGGAGCAAAAGTGAACAGCATACCCTTGGCACGATTTTGGATCTACCTAATCTAACGGGAGCAAGGATAGGAACGGAAATAGCTTTTCCGTGCAAATGTAATAGTAGGACTGTAAGGAGAAAGGAGGTTTGACATGCCCTCGAAGAAAACCTTAGCGGAGTTGATCCAGCAGGAATATGACCTGCGCCTGGTCGTTGACCGGCTGCGACGGGAAGTCTTCCAGCAGCCCGACCCGTCGGCGTCGCCCGAGTTGCTGACCGAGTTGGCGGACGCCGAGGAGAAACTGGACGCCGTCGAAAAGCAGCGGGCGGCTGCCCAGGCCGGCGACCCCAAGAGTGGCCTGATCCTCGACACTGAGAAGACCACCGGTCTCCTGGGTGCGCAGACCACCGGCCTGGAGGCCAAAGTGCACCTGCGGATGGCCCACGTGCCGACCGCGATCTATCATCTCTTTGACCAGACCCAGCATCCTCTGGTGAGCTGCGAGGTGCGCAACGCCAGCGGCACCAAGACGCGCCGCCTGCGGGTCATCTCCTACATCGACGGCTACTCGGCCCGTGCCGTGGATACGGTGGAACTGGAGCCCCTCGACACGCACACCTTCAACCAACTGCCGGTGCTCGTTCACGACCAGGTGAAGGACGTGAACGAGCTGAGGCGGGCCACGCTGAACATCCTGCTGGAGGCGTTGGACGGACAGGTCGAGCTGCACAAGACGGAGCCGATCTGGCTGCTGGCGCGGACCACCGCGCCGCTGGCAGTGCAGGACCCCAAGACGGGTGAATGGCAAGACTTGACTCGCTATTTTGGGGCTTTTGTCACGCCCAATGCGCCCAGCTTGATGAAATACCTGCGGGTGGCGGCCGACTATCATCCCGACGGCCGGCTGGTCGGCTACCAGGGCGACAAGAGCAAGGTCGAACCGCAGGTGAAGGCGATCTTTGATGCGCTGAAGAAGCATGCTGACATCACCTACGTGAACTCGGTCATTGACTTTAACCCCGATCAGGGCTGTGCGTCCCAGCGGGTGCGCTTGCCCCGCGAGAGCCTGGCGGACAAACAGGCCAATTGTATTGATGGCACCGTCCTCTTTGCAAGCCTGCTCGAAGGTATCTCGATGAGCCCAGCCATTGTGGTTGTGCCTGGGCACGCCTTCGTCGCCTGGGAAACGTGGAGGAACGAGAAGGAATGGAGATACCTGGAAACTGCCATGATCGGGACTCACACCTTTGAGCAAGCATGTACCTCGGCCGAAAGCACGGCCAAGCACTACAAGTCGCGATTGCGACAGTGGCCATTGCGAGTGTTGCGGTCGGACTACGGGATCACTCCGATGGAGTAGGGGAATAGTCCTGAGAGTGGTTGTCAGCTTTATGGGCAACATATGATCGCGGCGCTGAGTCGCAACAGCTGCTTACCCAACTGGAACGCCGCGGGTTTGCCATGCCGCTGATTGAAAGTATACGGTACCTCGTACTGGATGCCCCGAAGCATGCACTGCGGTACAGGGCATTTCATTCTGCAGAGCATTTCACCCTGGAGCCATAAGGCCTGGCCTCGGTATAGACAACTTGAAAGCCGCTCTGACTATCTGGGCAAAGCGGCTCTTGTTTTGCCAATCGGAGTCTCGAGTACAGGAGAGGTTTGTTGATTCGATTGTGTCTCAGGTCAGCGATTATTGGACCGCTTTGGCCACGAGTTTCTCCCATTCCCGATCTACGTTCTCTTGAATGAACTCGATGTCCTCCTCGGTGAGGTGGCTGAAGCGGCCCTGAAGCTGGAGGTACTCCCGCACCGGCGCCTCACGCTTGGGCCAGACGGTGATCGCATACTTCTCCCCGTTTTCCACCTCGTAGAGGGGGAAGACCTTGCTCTCCACGGCCAAACGCGAGATGCGGATGGAGTGGGCGGGCTCCATCTCCCAGCCAGGCGGGCAGCCTGGTATATTCACGCAGTCAGTTTGCGCCCCACGTTACGCCCCATAGGTAACCGCTACGCCCCATCAGACCGCGCGATTACCTTTCTGAAACAGTCCACAATCCCCTCCCAGTCTCGCTCGGAACAGTGTCCAATGGGGGTGGCTGCGGTGGCTGGCAGCGTCGCCAGAAAAGTACGGAAGGCAGATGGACGATGCAACCCCGTTTCAACCCAGTCTTTCACCAGATAATCGGTGGGGGCCGTTGCTTGTTGAATCTGTGAGGTCACAATGCCCACAATCACGTCAGGCCGGTACTGGTGATACGTGGAACTGGAGACCACGATTGCCGGCCGCCGTTTGACGCCCTCCACGCCAGGGAAGTCAATCGTCACGATGTCACCCGCTCGTAAAGCACTCACTGCACCTGCCCCCATTGTGATTGGGCCGCGTATGCCAACGACGCCCGCCTCAAATCGGTGTAATCCTCCTCGCTCCACATATCACTTTCATCCACGATCCACGTCGTAGGACTGCTCATCAGGTCATCCAGCACCAGTTTGACCAGCCGCAGACGTTCAATGGTGGGCAGATTTTTCACGCTTGTTTCGTAAATCTGCTGGGCAACTCCTGTCGTTTGCATCACGTATCCTCCTCACAGTAGTAAGTCTCATGCCGGGCCGCGTGGTAGATGTCGCTCCACGATTATACATGTGCTTCATAATTCATACAACCAACCAGGCCAATCTGATCCTGGACCATCGCCGTCTACGTGTAGCGATAGTGGATCGCCCCATCCAACTGCCCCAAGGCTGCTTCCAGGATCACCTCTGACAGCCTGGGGTGCGCGTGGATGGTGTGGGCCAGCTCGGCGGCGGTGAGGCCAAGCCTGACTGCCAACGACGCCTCGGCGATCAGTTCCGTGGCGTGGGGCCCCATTATGTGTGCACCCAACACCTTGCCCGTGCCCTCCTCGCAGATCATCCGCGCCTGGCCTTCCGTCTCACCCAGGGCCAGGGCCCGGCCACTGGCGGAGAAGGGGAAGCGGCTCACCCGGCAGGCGATCCCTCGCTCCCTGGCTTCTCGCTCCGTGAGGCCGACGCTGGCCAGTTCGGGGATGGTGAAGATGGCGTTGGGCACGGCGCGGTAGTCGGCCCCACGGTGCGAACCCATAACATTCTCGGCGGCGATCAAGCCCTCGTAGCAGGCTACACTGGCCAGCATGGAGCCGCCGGTGCAATCGCCAGCAGCGTACAGGCCGGGGACGTTGGTCTGCATGAACTCATCCACCACGATGGCCCGCCCCTCCATCGCCACCCCCAACTCCTCCAGGCCCAGCCCTGCGGTGCGCGGCCGGCGTCCAGTGGCCATGATGACCAGGTCCCCCTCCACCACCTCCTCACCCCTGGGAGAGGAAAGCATCACGCGCTTGCATTCCCCTTCGCCCCGGACAATGGCCTGCACCGGGGCCTTCAGTCGGATGTCCACCCCACGGCGGCGCAGCGATCCTGTCAGGCGTTGGGTGAGGGCCACCTCGCCTACACCGGGCAACAGCGTGGACTGCACCTCCACCACGGTGACCTGTGTGCCGAGAGCGTGGAAGAGCGAGGCCAACTCCAGGCCGATAACACCACCCCCGACGATCACCGGGCGCTTTGGAAGCTCCGTAAGCTCCGTGGCCTCCTCGCCGGAGATGACGCCGGGCAAGTCCACCCCTGGCACAGGAGGGAAGGCAGGTTGCGAGCCGGTGGCGATAAGGATGGCCTTGGCCATGAACTCCCCATCTTCGCCATCTGCAGAGCACACCCGCACCCTGGACTGACCGTCAGGGCAGGCTCGACCGGGATCAGGAATGGTCCCCCAGCCTGGTAAGAGGGCTACGTTGTGGTTTTGCAGCAGGTGATTGACCCCGCTGACCAGCCTGTCAACCACCTCCTGCTTGCGGGCCACCATGCGGGCAAAGTTGAGCCCTGGCTCGCCCGGCAGATCAACACCGAAGGTCGCCGCGTGGAGCACTTGCCGGTACACCTCCGCAGAGTGTATCAGGGCCTTGGTGGGGATGCACCCTCGGTTGAGACAGACGCCTCCCAGCTCCTCCTTCTCCACCAGTGCCACTCTGGCTCCCAACTGAGCGGCGCGAATGGCGGCCGGGTAACCTGCCGGCCCCCCACCGATGACGATAAGATCATAGGATTGACCCACAATGCCCTCCTGTAGAATATGCAAATGATCGAAGGCAATTATGCTATGGGAGGGCGTACTGTCAATCCCCCGCCTCGCTACGCTAGGCCCCCCTTCCTCTCCCAAATTTGGGACAGGAAGGGGGGGATGGTGAGGGCCTACTACGCCCCTTTTCAAACACGCTCTCAGCCAATCACTTGACTTCTATCCCTGCCCCTGTTACAATCCTACTATAGGCGACACAACCTTCGCCGATAGGTGTACTGAGGTAGTGAGCATTCCGTCTCACTGGTAGCCAACGCCTATCATCCAGAGCCAAGCGAGCATACATCTTTATGAGCAGCATTGGACACATTATCCGCGTAGCTGGAGTCGTCGTAGACGCCGAGTTCCCGGCAGGCGACCTGCCCCCCATCCTGAACGCGCTGGAGATCGAGCGTGAGGGGCAGCCTCCCCTAATTGTCGAGGCGGAAGAACACGTCTTCACTCACACCGTGCGCGCCATCGCCATGGAGAGCACAACAGGTCTGCAGCGCGGCATGCTGGTGCGCGACACCGGGGCCCCCATCCGCGTGCCTGTGGGGCCAGCCACGTTAGGCCGCATCTTCAACGTCCTGGGCCAACCCATTGATGGCCGACCACCCCTGCCCGATGCTGAGCGACGCTCGATCCACCCCGGTTCCCCCTCCCTGAGTGAGCAGCGGGTGGCGCGCGAGCCCTTCGTCACAGGGATCAAAGCCATTGACCTGCTCTGTCCCTACCCGCGTGGGGGGAAGGTGGGGCTGTTTGGCGGCGCAGGTGTGGGCAAGACCATGCTCATCATCGAGCTAATCCGCCACACCGTCCGCGCCCACTCAGGCATTGCCCTCTTCGCTGGCGTGGGGGAGCGCAGCCGCGAGGGGAACGACCTGTGGTTGGAGATGAGGGACAGCGGCGTGCTGGATAGCACCATCCTGGTCTTCGGCCAGATGAACGAGCCGCCTGGGGCCCGGCTGCGCGTTGCGCTGACGGCGCTGACCATGGCGGAATACTTTCGTGACCAAGAAGGGCGCGATGTGCTGGTTTTCATTGACAATATCTTCCGCTACATCCTGGCGGGAGCCGAGGTCAGCGCGCTGTTGGGCCGGGTGCCGAGCGCCGTGGGCTACCAGCCCACTCTGGATAGCGAGATGGCCATGCTTCAGGAGCGCATCACCACCACCAGCCGGGGCAGCGTGACCTCCGTCCAGGCTATCTATGTGCCCGCCGACGACATCACCGATCCGGCTGTGGTGGCGACCTTCGCCCACCTGGATGCGGCCACCGTGCTGTCTCGCCGTTTCGCCAGCCAGGGCTTCTACCCGGCGATAGACCCCCTTGAATCCAACAGCCAGTTGCTTTCACCAGAGGGGGTGGGCGAGGAACATTACGCCATCGCAGAAGAGGTGCGGTCTCTGCTGGCCCGCTACCAACAGTTGCAGGACATCATCGCCATTCTGGGCATTGATGAGCTGAGCGAGGCTGACCAGGTGGCGGTGCGACGCGCCCGCCGGGCACAACGTTTCTTAACCCAACCCCTCTTCGTCGCGGAGCCCTTTACCGGCCTGCCGGGGCGCTACGTCCCCCTGGAGGAGACATTGCGCGGCTTCCGCGATATCCTGGAAGGCCGATACGATCATCTGCCCGAACAGGCCTTCTACATGGTGGGCACCCTCGACGAGGCCCTCGAGAGGGGCCGCACGCTTCAGGAGACATCCGTTGGCTGAAATGTGGCGCCTCCAGGTGCGCTCGCCAGAGCAGATACTACTGGACCTTCCAGCAGTAAGTCACGTGCACGCGCAATTGATTAATGGACCCATCACTATCCTCCGGGGGCATATCCCGCTGGTGGCGGAGATGGCCGCGGGTGCACTGCGCTACTGCACAGCCGATGGAGCAGAGGGGGAGATACGCCTCCAACCCGGGATCTTGCGCGTGGAGCGCCGGAAGATCACCGCACTCACCTCTGGCCCTTTGGACCAGCAGGCACCGACCGCGCAAACACTCCGTCAAGAGCAAGGATGAAACAGGAGGAAGGGCAGCGCAAAGCGAAGCGCAAGGCAAGCAATCGAGTCTGGAGAGCTACCTGGCGACAGGCGCTGGCCGCTCTAACCATCGGGTGGGACCTGGCCCTCCCCATCTTCGGCGGGGTGCTGCTCGGCCACCACCTGGACCGCCGATGGGGAGGAGGCTACACATTCACCATTGGCTTGCTGGTGCTGGGCCTGGTGGTAGGAGTGTATAACGTAGCGCGCACCCTCCAGCGCGAACTGAGGCGCGATCAACTCGGCGCCCGGTACCGGGCACAGGAACGGGACGAGGAGAATGCCGACCACCTTTGAAAGCGCGCTGTGGTTATTGCCCGGCGGGCTGGCGGGCACTCTCACTACCCTGACACTGTGGTGGACCATCCAGCGGGTGCGGCCCGGCACTGAGCCTGATAGTGCCATGCGGACCCGGGTCTGGGCGACGTACATCCTTCGCCTGGGCATTGTGGCGGGCTTCCTCATCTGGTCTGCGTTGCGGGGCATTGGACCCCTGTTGTGGGCCTTCGTGGGCCTTATGCTCTCCCGCTGGGCAATAATCCTTTTACTGGTCTGGTGCTCTCCGGACCCGACGAAGTGACCAGATGACCAGTTGACCAAAAGGAGGGTAACTCATGGATCAGATGTTCCCCCAGGTTGTCTTCTACATCGGGAGTATCCCCATCTACGATACAATCGTCAGCACCTGGGTGATGATCGCTGTCATCGCCCTCATCGCCTGGGTGCTGGGCAAGCGCGGCCCCATGATGCTGGAAATGATCGTCGAATTCCTGGCAGAGCTCGTCTCCAGCATGATGGGCCGGCCAGCCACTCCCTATCTGCCCCTGTTGGGCGCGTTGTTCATCTTCATCGCTGTGGCCAACATCATCGGCCTGGTGCCGGTGGTGACTACTCCCACCAAAGACCTCAACACCCCCGTCGCACTGGCGCTGGTTGTCTTCCTCTCCGTCTACTACTTCGGAATTCATGAACTGGGGCTGCGTGGCTACATCAAACAGATCGCCAGCCCTATCTTTATACTGCCCCTGGAGCTCATTAGCCATGTTAGCCGTACCCTTTCCCTGAGCATACGTCTCTTCGGGAACATCTTCAGCGGGGAGATGATCGTGGCGGTAGTTTTCTCCCTGGTCCCCCTCATCGCCCCCCTGCCGCTGCAGATCTTTACGATGGCCATGGGCCTGTTGCAGGCCTATGTTTTCACAGCACTGGCCTCCGTGTACATTGGCGCTGCTGTCGAAGCCAGCATGCCGGTCACGACAGCAGAGGAAATGGAGCAGATATGATAAGGAGTGAACCTTCATGGAACCTGGCACCCTGATCACCCTGGTCACGATTGTCACCTCGGCGGTGACTATTCTCATTGGCACGCTGACGCCGGCCATCGTTGAGGGCCGCGCCGTACTCAAGGCGCTGGAGGGAATAACCCGCCAACCGGAGGCCGCCGATGACATCCGCTCAACGCTTATCGTCTCCATGGCCTTGCTGGAATCCACCGCTATCTACGTGTTGTTGGTGGTACTGGTTCTGCTCTTCGCCAACCCCTTAATCGAGCGTTTCTTTGGGGGATAAGCTATGTTACAGCTTGATCCGCTGCGGATCCTTTTCCAGGCCATCAACTTTCTGGTCCTGGTCTTGCTGCTTTACCGGCTGTTGTTCAGGCCGGTCATGACAGCGGCGCGCGAACGTTCAGCCAGGACGAAGGCGCTGATCGAAAGCGCAGAGCAGGAGCGGGAAGAGGCCAAGACTCTGCGGCGCGATTTAGAGGAACAGCGCCAGCGTGTCGAAATGGAGACCGACGAGATGGTCAGCCGGGCACGCCAGCGGGCCGAGGAGGAGCATCGCGCTATCGTCGAGGCTGCGCGCCAGGAGGGTGAGGAGATCATTGCCGAAGCACAGGCCCAGGCGCAACGCGAGCGCTACCAGCTCATCTCTCAGCACTACGAGGCGGTGCTCAGTGTCATCCTCGACCTGAGCGGTCGGATGGTCGGCCGCGTGCTCCCCGATGCCACCCACGAGGCTCTGGTCAACCAACTCTCAGAGCGCATCTATCAGCTCGGTCGCGAGTCCATGGCCCAGGTGGAAACCCTTCGCCGCTCTCTGGCCGGCCGGGAGGCCGATGCCCTGGTCACCACTGCGCGCCCTCTCTCCCCAGAGCAACAGGGACAACTGGCCCGCACCCTCACCGCGCTGGCCGACCGCCACGTCAACGTGCGAATTGAACAGGACCCCGAACTGGTCGCCGGACTCCGGGTGCGCATGGGTGACCTGGTGATTGACAACAGCATCCATGGCGAATTGGAGCGGTTGCGTGAAGCGGTCAGCCATGTACTTCAGGAGCGATTTGATTATGAGTGAGGCACATGCTATCCCCAACAATAGCTCGCCCCGCTTCGACCCGGCCCTGCTGCTCCGGGCGCTGCGCCACGAAGCGGGGAAGCTGGAGCCCCAGGTACGCTTCCAGAGCGTGGGCACGGTGTTGCGCGTGGGGAATGGCGTGGCGACCCTTTCGGGGCTACCCCAGGCCCGCACTGACGAACTGGTCACCTTCCCCACTGGTGTGCAGGGCATGATCTTGAGCATCGAGCGAGTGGACCTGGACGTGATCCTGCTGGGATCCGATCAGGGCATCCAGGGCGGCGACCTGGTCACCAGCACGGGCCAACGGCTGCGCGTCCCGGTAGGGCGAGCCCTGTTGGGCCGCGTGGTAGACCCGCTGGGCCGTCCGTTGGATGAGGGGGGCCCTATTGCGGCCGTGGAATCGAACTTCCTGGAGCGCAAGGCCCCGGGCATCATTGAACGCCGTCCAGTCCACAAGCCATTGCAAACGGGCATCAAGATTGTGGATGCCCTGGTGCCCATAGGGCGTGGGCAGCGCGAGCTCATCATCGGCGACCGGCAGACGGGCAAGACGGCTCTGGTCGTGGACACCATCGTCCACCAGCGGGGCCAGGACGTGATCTGCGTGTACGTCTCCATCGGCCACAAAAAGTCGTCGCTTCTCGCCGTGGTCGAGGCGCTCCGCCAATACGATGCGCTGGAGTACACCGTCGTCGTGGTCGCCAACCCGGACGACCCACCTGCGCTGCGCTACCTGGGCCCCTACGCGGGCTGCACCATGGCCGAGTTCTTCATGCACCAGGGCCACGACGTGCTGATCGTCTACGACGACCTGAGCAAGCACGCCAATGCCTACCGCGAGCTCAGCCTGTTGCTGCGACGACCGCCGGGCCGCGAAGCCTACCCCGGCGACATCTTCTACCTGCACGCCCGTCTCCTGGAGCGCGCCGCCTGTCTCGGCGAAGAGGCGGGAGGAGGTTCCCTCACCGCGCTGCCCATCGTCGAAACACAGCGCGGAAACATCTCAGCCTACATCCCCACCAACCTGATCTCCATCACCGATGGTCAGATCTACCTGGACAGCGATCGCTTCAACCGGGGACTCAAACCAGCGGTACACGAAGGGCTGTCCGTTTCACGGGTGGGAGGCGCGGCCCAGACACAGGCCATGCGTGCGGTGGTCGGAACTCTGCGGCTGGAACTTTCGCAGTATGAAGAGGTGGCGCGTTTCGCCCGGCTGGGAACTGAGGTGGACGAAGTCACTCAAGGCCAATTGGCGCGCGGCGGACGATTGCAAGCCACGCTCAAGCAACCTCAGTACTATCCCCTTTCAGTCTGCGCCCAGGTCGCACAACTGTACGCCGCCACCGCCGGTTTCCTGGATGACATACCGGTCAACGAGGTGGCGGACTTCGTGGAGGGATTGCCGGCCTTTGTTGAAGAGACCGAGCCGTACCTCTACCACCACGTGAATCGCACGGGAGAGTGGAACGAGGAGCTGAGGGAGATGCTGGAGGAGGCCCTCAAGTCCTACCACGCCATGTGGCAGGAGAAAGGACATTCTGCAATATGAAAATGGTGATGACCATCGTCCCCCGTGATGAGGCGTCTCGCGTGCTGGATGCGCTGGTCGCCGCTGGCTACACAGCCACCTTCGGCGACAGCCGTGGGGGTGTGCTGCGTCAGGCCTATCAGACCTTGTTCATCGGCGTCGAGAAAGAAGCGCTGGGGACCGTGTTGGAGATTGTACGCCAAAACTGCCAGTCTCAACTTTCGCTCGAAGATGCCACGGTTCCCGACCGTTTCGGCCTGCCCCGGCAATCAGGGGCCATTGTCGGTGGCGCGGTGATCTTCGTCTGGTCAGTAGAGCACTTTGAGGCAGTGTAGAGACAATGCAGATTGCAGATCGCAGATTGTAGATTGCAGATCTGAAATCTAAAATCTGAAATCCCAGAATGGAATCCATCACCCTGAGGGGTACAGGCGAACAGATCAAAGGGCGGCTGGAAAACATCCGCAGTATCGAACCTATCTTGATCGCACTCCGCACCATCGCCCTCAGCAGCCTGCGGGCGGCGTTGAAGCGGTTGGAGAATGTGAATCTCTACCACGCACAACTCGTGCAGGTGCTGGCGCTGCCGCATCTACGCCAGCACAAAAGTCCCACCGCGCGCCGACGAAGCAGGCGCCGCGCGCTGCTGATCGTGGGCAGCCAGAGGGGGCTGTGCGGCCCCTTCACCTCCACGATAGTGGACGCTTCCGAGGAGACCTTGAGGGAGCTACGGGCAGCAGGCATGGAGGTCGAAGTCATGGTGCTGGGTGAGCATGGTCGTCGTGAGACGCGTCGGCGTGGCCTTGAGACCACGTGGGAAGGAGCGTTGCCGGTCACTTCAGTGCCCCCCTTCGGGATGGCTGCTGACCTGGCGGCAACTGGTCTGCAGCGCTACGAAGCGGGTGAACTGGACGCCTTCTACGCCACCTACAACCACTACCTGGGTGCTGGTCGCTACGAGCCGCGGACAGTGACCCTGATCCCCTTTACCCTGTCGGGCACAGGCACCCTGGCGGGTACAGGCTCCCCGCCGGACCACCTGAAAGAGGAGGAGCCCGCCTGGCCTCCTCCCATCGTAGAGACCGATGCTCAATCACTCTACGACCGGGTGACGACACAACTGGCTGTGCTCTCCTTCTATCGGGTGTTGCTTGAATCAGCAGCGGCCGAACAGTCGGCCCGCTTTCAGTTGATGGAGGGAGCCAGTCAAAACAGCCGCCGGCTCATCGAAGAGTTGACGCTAGCCTACCACACCGCACGACAGGAAGCTGTCACAGAGGAGGTGTTGGAGCTGGCTGCCAGTGCTGGGCTCATCAGGGGGGAGCATTCGTAGTGGTAGGGGCAGATTCTATTGGTACCCTGTTGATCTGGTTCTTGCACCAATGGCCAGGAGAATCAACCACAGAGACACGGAGAGCACTGAGTTTTTGATTTTCTCTGTGTCCTCCGTGCCTCTGTGGTTTTGCTCCGGCTCGGCCAAGCTAGGGGGGAGGATCACATGTTGAAAAGCTCCGTGAACCTGGGCCACATCGCTGGCATCCCGGTGCGGATACACATCAGTTGGTTCCTGATCTTCGTTCTGGTAACCTGGAACCTGGCGGGGGCGGTGTTTCCTCAGCGGTATCCCGGGTGGTCCCCTGGCCTCTATCTGGGGGCGGGGCTGATTACCAGCCTCCTGTTCTTCGCCTCTGTTCTGCTCCACGAGCTGGCCCATTCCCTAGTGGCCCGTTGGCGGGGGCTGCCGGTGCACCACATCACCCTCTTCATCTTCGGGGGCGTGTCGGAGATCAGCGAGGAGCCGGAGACGCCCGCCACCGAGTTCCTGATGGCTCTGGTGGGACCTCTGACCAGCCTGCTGCTGGGTGGACTGTTCCTGGCCGTCGGCGCCCTGGCGCGCGGAGCCGGCCAACTCCCCGCAGTCCTGTGCCTCTACCTGGGCGAAATCAACATCAGCCTGGGCCTGTTCAACCTTATCCCTGGCTTCCCCCTGGATGGCGGACGGGTGCTGCGCTCCATACTGTGGCAGCGAGGCCGGAATCTGCCTCGGGCAACGCGCATAGCCTCCCTGGTAGGGCAGGGGGTGGCCTACCTGTTCATCATGGTCGGGGTGTGGCAGATCTTCGCCGGGCAGTGGGGCAGCGGGATATGGATTGCCTTCATCGGCTGGTTCCTGGACAACGCCGCGCAGGCCAGCTACCGTCAGATGGCGGTCAAGAACATGCTGGCCGGCCACACGGTGCGGGAGATCATGACCCAGGACTGTTACCCCCTGCCGCCGACAGTGCCCTTGGACGAGCTTGTGCGCGGGCACCTTCTGGCCACAGGACAGCGCTGCTTCGCCATCGTCCAGAATAGCCAGCTCACGGGGCTGCTCACCCTGCACAACATCAAGAAGGTGCCTCAGGGACGGTGGGCGACAGTGACTGTGGGACAGGTCATGACCCCTTTGGCCCAACTAAAGGTCGTCCGGCCGGATGACGGGCTGTGGTCCGCCATGCAGGAGATGACGGAAGAGGGGGTCAACCAGTTGCCGGTGATGGAAGGAGGGCGGCTGGTCGGGATGCTGGGCCGGGACAACCTGGTGGGCTTCATCCGTGTCCACGCCGAGTTGGGCATGTAGAAGGTGCACAATGCGAGAACAGAAACGCCGTGCAGGGCCTGGCCATGGGTTCTGGCCGTGCTCACTTAGCTTCTTGGTTGATTAACAGCGGGTGTGAAGAGGGCAGCCAGCCCCCACCACCCCCATTGAGCGACAACCGAGCAAAAGTGCAAGGAACTCTTGTGCAGCTACTTATCGAGGGGAAAGGGTCATGCTGGCCAAAGTACTCACCTGCGCCTTGATTGGCCTGGAGGGGGCCATTGTAGAGGTGGAAGTGGACGTCGCCAGGGGACTGCCCTCCCTGACCATCGTCGGTCTACCCAATGCGACGGTCAAGGAGTCGAGCGAAAGAGTGCGCTCGGCCATCACCAACTCCGGGCTGAGATACCCCCTGGCCCGGCTCACCGTCAACCTGGCCCCTGCTGACCTGCGCAAGGAGGGCTCGGCCTACGACCTGCCCATCGCAGTGGGGATCCTGGCCGCCTCCGAACAGCTCTTCCCCCCTGATGAGAGGGCGCTCATCATCGGAGAACTTTCCCTGGATGGGTCGGTGCGGCACGTCAAGGGTGTCCTGCCCATAGCCTCCCTGGCCCGCAGCGAGGAGATCACCGGCCTTTACGTCTCCAGCCAGGATGCGCCCGAAGCGGCGCTGGTGGAGGGCCTTACGGTGTACCCTGTGGACAGCCTTCGATCCCTGGCCAGTCATCTTCAGGGCTTGGAGGTGATTCCCCCCTGTGATTTGCGTCCGGGCCTCGATGCCGATGCAGAACCATCCTACGAGATAGATCTTCAGGACATCAAGGGTCAGGAACATGCCAAGCGTGCTCTGGAGGTCGCGGCCGCCGGGGGACATCATATGTTGATGGTGGGCCCTCCGGGAGCCGGGAAAACCCTGCTAGCGCGGGCGATGCCTGGCGTCCTGCCCCACCTGACTGTGGAGGAAGCCCTCGACGTGACCCGCGTCTACTCCGTGGCCGACATGCTGCCCCCCGATACCCCACTCATCCGCCATCGCCCCTTTCGCGCCCCTCACCATACCATAAGCCACGCCGGACTGGTCGGGGGAGGGCGCTGGCCCAGGCCGGGGGAGATTTCGCTGGCACACCGCGGCGTGCTCTTCCTAGATGAGCTGCCCGAGTTCGACTCCCGCAGCCTCGAAACCCTCCGCCAACCCCTGGAGGGCCAGCGGCAGGTGACCATCAGCCGGGCCCTGGGCGCACTGACCTTCCCCGCCAACTTCATGCTCATCGCAGCCATGAACCCCTGCCCCTGTGGGTACTACGGCGATCCAGTGCGGGAATGCACCTGTTCTACCTCTGTGGTCAGCCGCTACCAGAGACGCATCTCCGGCCCACTGTTCGACCGCTTCGACATTCACATTGAGGTCCCCCGGGTGGACTACGAGAAGC
>Ga0209979_1001880_pt1 | contig 21521 bp, 21 predicted proteins | sample AnhtaG_FD_183114 | JGI IMG/M metagenome (GOLD analysis project Ga0209979, IMG submission 183114) | Deep subsurface microbial communities from Anholt, Denmark to uncover new lineages of life (NeLLi) - Anholt_01485 metaG (SPAdes) (version 2) | ecosystem: Environmental > Aquatic > Marine > Oceanic...
AATGCAACTGATAACCGCTGCCCAGGTACCTGAACAGTTGTGCTATAATGGCCAAACCGACAGCCCATGTGGCCATTGATTCAACCACTTTAAATGAATGTTCCAGGGAAGTAAGTTGGGGCAGGATCAGATGCACGGCCAGCCCAAGTATGATTAAACGTGGTAGGTAGCGACCTATCCGTACAGTCAGTGGAGGAATGAAATTAGGTTTCAAAGATTTCTTGGTTGATTCGTTCATCAATAGCAAGTCAAAAATTTTATCTGGTTGTCCTGTGTTTCGTTATTCTTGTAATACTTTTATTCCCTTTTTGAATTAATCTAATCTGATTGCTTCATAAGATTAGTGGAGACTTAAATAAATTAGCTGTGAGCAACGACGATGAAGCATCAAAACTTAAGAGTAAATTGACAATTCAACTAAAATGAAGCTCCCCACAGCAGAGCTGCGCGGTATAACGATTGAGATAAATTTGGATCATTAATATTACGTTTAGCCACCCCTTCAAGCCACATATTAATTGAATTATGAATATCAAATAAACTTACCGATCGCATTCTATAATGATATTTCCTGAATATTCAACATCTGTTCAGATGTCTTTTTTCATTACTTCATTTTCAATAGCTTTAATCTCAACTTCAATCTCCCTGATTAATGATTTTATAACCCTGTTTGTAAAAAACCGGTATATAGCTTCGATAATGAATGCCATCCCGACCATAATAACCAGTACCCATAATTTATTTGGAGTGGTCATCCATATCTGCCAAATTAATGCTCCCAGCGCAAAAAGGCATAATATAATACCGAGCGCTGACAGCCATCTCTTACTGTTTGTCATACTATGCAGGCGCACATTGGAAGCGTTCACAGCAGCAAAAATGAGTAAGAACCCGGAACTTCCCATCATTGATATACTGGAAAGGTCGAAAAAATTTGCAATAATCAAGGTGAGCCCGGATGTGAGCAGCAATCCTTCAATTGGACGGTTCCAGATTTTATGCTCCAGTATCTCTGGTAATTCTCCTTCTTTGGCAATGATATAGCTGATGCGTGATGCTCCGTAGAGAGTGGCATTGATGGCAGAACCAGTCGACAATAGTGCTGCTATGGCAATAAGGATGAAGCCAAAACTTCCCAGAAAAGTTTCGGCACTGGCAGCCAGTGCATAATCCCTGCTGGCTACGATCTGATCCACAGTCAGGTTTCCAACTGCCACAATGGAGACAAGAATGTATAAGATGATCACAAGTCCAACAGATGAATAATAGGCATGAGGCAGGGTCTTTTCCGGATTTTTAACATCTTCGGCCGTATTGGCAATGAGTTCGAATCCTTCATAAGCCAGGAAAATTATCATTCCTCCCGCAATTAGTTGCATAGGATTTGTCCAGTTTGAAGGCGCAAGGTGACGAATATTTACACTCCATAACCCACCTGCTATGAATAAGAGCAAAATGCTAATTTTAAAGCCAACAATCCATTTCTCTGCCTTTCCCACGATCTTACTGCTTACAATGTTTAATCCGGTAAATAGCACAATAGCACCACTGATAAGAATATGTTTCCAGAGGGGCTGCAGGTCCGCAGGAAAGAAACTGGCACCATAACTTCCAAAGGCATAGGCATATAACGAAAGCATCACAAGATAACTGATCCAGAGCAAGATGTTAAAGCCGCCAGTGATCAAACCCGGTCCAAAGGCCTGATTCAAGAACTCGACTGTCCCGCCCCGGCATGGAAAAGTCACCGACAGCCTGGCATATGAATATGATGTTGTTAACGCCACTATGCCGGCAAGGGCAAAAGCGACTGGTGTTCCTCCATGGGCTAACTGGGCAGCCAAACCGAGCACGGCAAATATGCCGCCTCCGACCATACCTCCGATGGCAATGGATAATATGGACCAGTATCCGAGGCTCTTTCTTTCTGGCAATGGATCACTCTTTACAGAACCTTCAGAACATTCAAGAGTTTGCATGTTTGTGGTCCTAATTGATTTTCAGCATATAATATCCATTGTTCCATTTTGCATGTTTGGTCATTCATTTCAACGGTTCAAAATCATCGAAAACTTATAGAACAAAAGAAATAATTTGCATATACTATGAGCGATAGTGTGAAACGCAGTGAAGGGTTGAGTATGTTTGCCGCCATTGCATTTGCAGTAGGCACAATGGTTGGGGCCGGAGTTTTTGTGCTCAGTGGCGTGGTCATCGATGTTGCCGGACCGGCGGCCGTATTGTCATATCTTCTTTGTGCTGTTATCGTCACCTTCTCAGCCCTGTCCTATGCCACACTTGCCAGCATATTTCCGGAAGATGGAGGCGGATATTTGTTCGCCAAGAAGATGATCGGTGATTATCCGGGATTTATCGCAGGCTGGGCCATGTATATCAGCCTGCTAATCGCTACATCCTTCGTGCTGCTCGGTTTTGGAATATATCTCAACCTGCTGCTGGGTATTAACCTGGACCCCAGACTGGGTGCCCTGGGTGCGGTCCTTCTCCTCACGGCCCTGAATCTCAGGGGACTATCAGAAGCAGGGAAGCTGGAAGTGGCCATGGTGGTTGTAAAGGTCAGCATACTCATCCTGTTTATAATTGGTGGTGTAATTCAAATCCAGAGAACAAGCTTTGAGCCATTTCTATCCCAGGGTCCGAGCGGGGTGTTCAAGGGAATGACAATGGTCTTTTTTGCCTACATGGGCTTTCAGGTAATTAGTATGATGGGCGGTGAGATCAAAGAGTCCAGTAAAACTGTCCCTAAAGCCACATTGGCATCTGTTGGTATTGTTGCGTTAATATACATTGGTGTGATCATTGCAGTTCTTTCGGCAAACTTACCAGCTTACAATAGTGAAAGTGTGTTTGATGCTGCTGTGGTACTGCTGGGTACATCCGGCGGTCTTATCGTGGCACTGGCAGCTACAATATCCACATTATCCGCTGCAAATGCAAATATTATCGGTGCGTCCAGGGTAACACTTGAGATGGCAAGTGAAAAACAGATCCCTGGAAGGTTTACCAGACTCAAGAACGATCAACCTGTCAATTCCATCTTGCTTGGTGGCGTGATTACTGCCTTACTAATCATATTCGGAAATCTCGATTTCATCGTGAACCTCACAAATGCAGCTATGCTCAGTACTATGGTGCTTGTTAACTTGAGCGCCTATATGTTAATCAAGCAGGAGAAGAAGATGCCTCCTGAAAAAAACTACTTCAAAATGCCAATGGGTACATTATTCCCTATCCTGGGAATAGTCACCTGCATTGTAATGATTGTTAACCTGCCAGTCACCTCAGTAATATTGGGAATTGCGGCCCTGCTCATTGGTTCTGTGATTTATGTACTGGAAGACACACCAGAAGGGGATGCAGTGGTGGATGAGATCAGGGACCTACTCGGCCGTTAGGGAAAACTAAATCTGGAATTAATTGTATTCATAAAAGCGTAAAGGGGGGAATTGAAAATTCCATGCAAGGAAATTTCATAGGCATTGATGAAGCAGAAGATCAATCGATAGAAGAATTGTTGGAAAATCTTTCGTCCTCAAGGACAGGTCTGTCTCCTTCTGAAGCGGCTGCGAGACTTCAGCAATTTGGCACAAACGAGATTCAGGAAACAAAGGTCAGTCCTTTCATAAAATTTCTGAACTATTTTTGGGGGCCGATTCCCTGGATGATCGAAGTGGCAGCCGTGCTGTCTGCATTTATTCAACACTGGGAAGATTTCGGGATTATCACTACTCTTTTACTGGTAAATGCCGGAGTGGGATTCTGGCAGGAAAAAAAGGCGGACAATGCCATCGAATTACTAAAAAAGAGGCTTGCATTAAAGGCAAAGGTACTTCGTGATGGTAAATGGTCTGAAATATCCAGCAAGGAACTCGTGCCCGGGGATGTGGTGCGTGTACGTCTGGGAGATATTGTTCCTGCTGATATTAAGCTCGTGGATGGGGATTATATGCTCTGTGATGAGTCCACACTTACAGGTGAATCCCTGCCTGTTGAGAAACATGTGTCTGATATCGCTTATACAGGTTCCATTGTCAGGCAGGGGGAGATGGATGCTCTGGTAGTGGCAACAGGGGTAAACACATTTTTCGGAAAAACCGCCAGTTTGGTGGCCGGGACAAAGACCCACAGCCACTTCCAAAAAGCCATTATCAAAATCGGAGATTATTTGATCGTGCTTGCCCTCGTTTTGGTTGCTATCATTTTTATCGTGTCGATGTTTCGCCATGAGAGAATATTTGACACCCTCCAGTTCATCCTGGTCCTGATAGTGGCAGCAATCCCTGTAGCACTGCCTGCGGTCCTGACCGTTACAATGGCTGTTGGAGCAACAACCCTGGCCAAAAAGGAAGCCATTGTGAGCAAATTGGTAGCCATCGAGGAAATGGCAGGCATGGATATACTGTGTTCAGATAAGACCGGTACAATCACCAAAAACGAGCTCACGATTGGTGAAGTGAAGGCCTTTCCGGGATTTTCAGACAACGATGTATTGCTAAATAGCGCCCTTGCATCCAGGGAAGAAGATCGGGACCCAATTGATGATGCAATTTTTGACAAGATCAGAACATACACCGAGATCAACAGGGCTCTTGATGTTCTTAAAGTAGTAAAGTTCAAACCATTTGATCCGGTTTCAAAGCAGACCGAGGCTACAGTAGAGGGGGATGGCACCAGTTTCAAAGTTGCCAAAGGAGCACCGCAGGCTGTGCTCTCCCTGATAATCAATAAAGAACCCATTGCATGGAAAATCAATGAATATGTTGATTCGTTAGCTGCAAAAGGATACCGTGCCCTTGGTGTGGCACGAACCGATCCGGAAGGGAACTGGCAATTCGTCGGGTTATTCGGCCTGTACGATCCTCCACGTGAAGACTCGGCAGCCACCATAAAGACGGCTCAATCCATGGGTGTGGATTTAAAAATGGTAACTGGCGACCACATTGCCATCGCCAGGGAGATCGCACAACAGGTTAACCTGAACACCAATCTTGTACTTTTTGACGATAAACCCGAAAATGCGGGGATCGTTGAGGAAGCAGGTTGTTTTGTCCAGGTATTCCCTGAACATAAATATCGTATCATTGAACTACTCCAGAACAGGGGACATATTGTGGGCATGACCGGGGACGGGGTTAATGATGCACCGGCATTGAAAAGAGCCGATGTTGGAATTGCGGTCGCAGGTGCTACAGATGCTGCGAAATCTGCTGCAGATATTGTGTTCACCAGTCCTGGACTTTCAGTGATAATCGATGCCATCACAGAAAGCCGCAAGATTTTCCAGCGCATGAACAATTATGCCATCTACCGCATTGCTGAGACTATCCGCATATTGATCTTCCTACTCTTGCCATTCTTGTTTTCAATTTTTACCCTGTGACAGCTGTGATGATCGTATTACTGGCGATGCTGAATGATATTCCCATAATGATGATCGCTTATGATAATACGAAGTTAATTGATCGGCCGGTGCGCTGGGATATGCGTAAAGTTTTGACCATTGCTGCCGTACTGGGTGTGGCCGGGGTCTTTTCCACCTTCCTGCTTTTCTGGGTGGGTGAAGAGGTGTTCCAGCTTGATCGGATGACCATGCAGACCATTATCTTCCTGAAACTGGCAGTGGCGGGTCATATGACAATCTATCTGGCACGTACTGGTGAAGATCATTTCTGGGTCAGGCCTTTCCCGGCAGCTCCCTTGATCCTGGCAGCTGAATTAACCCAGATAATAGCAACACTGTTTGCTGTGTACGGTATTTTCATGGAGCCTATCGGATGGGGTATGGGTGTGTTTATCTGGGTATATGCCCTGTTATTCTTCGTATTGAACGATTTCATAAAGGTGCGCTTTTACCGGCTGGTAGAGCATAGCGGCATAATATTTCATAGATAACAGATAAAATCCGTGCTTTTTAGGTTATTATTTCTGCAGCAATTGTACTTCCCAGATGTTCGTGTTTCCATTCAGGATGTGGTTAAATGGGAGTATTATCCAATGTCCAGGTTGTTTATCATTCTCTTTTATGCTTCAAGGCACGCGTCAACGACCCCATTTTAGAAAAAACAGAGCATCAGCGTGGATGCTCATGTTCAAATACCACTATCGGTTTCCATATGTTTTATTTTCAATTGATGGGTGAAATGCTCTGAAATATTTATCGGCATAGTTATATTTTTGGCAGTAATGATATAAATTTACTTAATGTTGAATCGAAAAGGAGAACGAAAATGAATAATGAAATGTATGAAGTCATTGACTCTGTTTCAACTGATGACGGAACAATTGTTGAAGTACTGCAATTTCCACAACTTGCAGGTTCTGCAGATTTGCGTGTCGCACATAATCTATTCTATGCTTCGCAAAGTGGAATGCGCCTCAAAATGATTAGAATTACATTAAACAATTCTCATGCCCGGCTCGAACCTGGAGCTTTGTACTTTATGAAAGGACATCTTGAAATGAAGGCGAGTTCAGGCGGCGGAATTATGAAAGGATTATCACGAAAAATGCTATCTGGTGAGACATTCTTTGTTAATGAAATACACGGAGCCGGTGAGATATACTTAGAGCCTTCTTTTGGACACTTTTTTCTCTACCATGTTAAAAAAGACGACAAAGCCATTATTGTTGACAAAGGGCTTTTCTATGCCGGAACAGCTGGTCTGGATATAAGTTCATTAATGCAAAAAAATTTTTCTTCCGCGTTATTTGGAGGTGAAGGACTATTTCAAACAAAGATTCTCGGGGAAGGTATTGCAGTATTATATTCTCCAGTTCCGGTCACTGAGATACAGAAAGTCCAACTCAATAAGAAAAAATTAAGCGTTGATGGAAATTTCACTTTATTGAGATCAGAAGGGATAGAATTTAAAGCAGAGAAGAGCAGCAAGTCCTGGGTTGCATCATCTGTTTCGGGCGAAGGTTTGCTTCAGACCTTCTCTGGCACTGGTTCAGTATGGATTGCACCTACTCAAGGAATTTATGAGTTATTGTCAACCTCTGAAGGTATCTCGCAAATGTCATTGGCACCTGGAACAATGAACACAAAAACAGAAACTACTACAAAAAAGAGACAATAATTTATAGTCAGGTGGACCTCAATAATACCAGTACCCTGTATTTCACTGCTCATGGTCAACTGGCCAATGGCAGTTTAGTTCAATGTGAAATACCCTACATACACCGATGGACTGATATTTACAGAAAATCCGTTCTTGCACGGCTCTACAAAATGGAAGAATGGTTTAATGAACATCCATCACACGTTACCATGTTGTCCCTGACAACGTACCAGGATGGGAATTTCAGCATAATAGAGAAAGGTCATTCAGTGGACATTCCTGAAAGTTTCCAGATCCTAAAGGAAAGCTGGAAAAAATTATCCATGCTGATTCGAAATAGAATCAGGAACAATATTGATTATTTCTGGGTATTTGAGCCACACATGAAGCACGATACTGGCTATCCCCACCTTCACATACTTATTTTTACAGAATTTACTCCACAGGAACAGGAAAGAATACGGAATCTATGGTATAGTAAATACCAAGCCGGTTCATATGAATATGATGTGGATTTCACAATTGTCCAACCAGAAGAGGCCATAAAAAATATCAGAAATTATTTGATGAAATATCTTGCCACGACGTTTGTAAAAACCGGATCTAAATTCGATGATTCTCCGGACTGGACAAAGGGACAACTTGTTTTTAATACCATTACCTGGGATAAAGCATATCGATTATGGGGGTTCTTCGAGGAATTTAACAAAAATTATGCAGCGTCCACCAAAAGAGTCTGAAGAGATTGAATGGTATAAAATCGAACTCTGTGGATGTGATGAACCAATCAAAATTTGGCAAGCTGAACCAGATAAAAAGGAAATTATGAAATATCTATTTGAAGATTATCGAGAATCATTGGAGAATATGAAATTTATCTGGTAATAGAATTTCAAGTCAACTACCATGGATTTCGTTATCACCCAAGAGGCTGACAGACAATCTAAAATGTTGAATAATTGGAGGTATATAAGAGCTTTAAATCGAAAAATATGGGTGATTTCGATTACTAGCACTAATTACCGGATTACTTCTCAAATCTGGAGCATCCGGAGGATGCTAATTTTCTAATATTTCAATAGTACTCTGGCTTAATCCATTATTCTTTTCAGGCGCTAAATATGATTCTAATTTGGAATCTTAAAAAAGCTTAAATATTGTCTTAAGCAATCAGGTGTATCAGCATATTGGCTTAACTCGGATATTATATTTTTTTTGCTGATATTAATTTGTACGCCAAATTGTTTTGTTATTAGGCTATCAGTTTTTTTGAATTCTAATTTTATTGCTTCAATAAAATTATATAAAAAATCAATTTCGAATTTTCCTCTAAAACTTATTTGTGGTTCAAATTTTTCAAGCTCAGCAATTTTTCGATTTAAATCTTCATTTGAAATTGGTAATGCATTTGGGAAAAATGATTCAATTGTTTCTTTGTCATATTCAGCTTCAATTTTTATTAAATTAATATCCGAAATAATTTTATTCAATTTAAAATTCGTTAAATATAGTCTCGATGTCTTCCCAGTGTTAGATAAATCTCTTTGACAAGAAAGCCAAGCGTTTAATAATTTAATTTTTTCATGAAATTCTTTCTGTCTCTCAATAAATAGATTCAAACAAATTTCATATTCAGCAGGTTGTCCCAAAACCCCGTATAAACAGCCGATTATTACATTAATGCCGTATATTTTTTAAAAGTTTTGTTTTTTTAGTTTTCAAATGTCTTTAAAACCTTAACCTTACTCCATTATCGATATCAATAGAAGCCTTTAAGTACTTTTATTACATTCATTACTTAAAAAGTATACTTTTTATGAATATAAAATAGAGGTCTTGCCATGTTCAAAAAATATGATCAAAATCAGCAGTTTTTGCTACCTTTAAGATTAGAGAGTTTTATCCCAGATGATCACATAGCCAGAATACTGAATGATGTCATAGAATCAGTTGATATTACTGCTATTGAATCCACATACTCTGAAAATGGTTCTCCTGCATACCACCCCAGACTTATGTTAAAAATTTTGTTATATGGATATATGATCAATATTCGAAGTTCAAGAGATATTCAAAAAATGGCCTCCACTGACACTGCTTTTATGTATCTCACAGCCATGCAACACCCCGATTTTAGAACAATTTGTAGATTTCGCTCAACCCATCTCGATTCAATCAAAGATATTTTCACTCAAATTGTCACAGTTTGTAAAGAATTAGGTATGCTTGGTGCCGGAAAAGTATCTCTTGACGGAACCAAGCTCAAAGCAAATGCTTCTGTAAGGCAAAGCAAAGATGCGAAAGCTCTTGACAAAGAAATCGCTAAAATCCGTAAAGAAATTGACAATATCCTCAACGAAAGCATCGAAATTGACAAGGAAGAAGATGAAAAATACGGTGACTCAACACCTTATGAGATGCCAAAAGAATTGGTGAATAAAACAAAAAGATTGGAAAAAATCGAGGCTGCAAAAAAGAAACTCGAAGAAAAAAAACTCACGAAAATAAATGTCACCGATAACGATGCCAAAATTATGAAACATAAAGGTGGCAATAAAAAGCCATCCTATAACGGTCAGGTTGCTGTTGATGATAAAGAACAGGTAATTGTTGCAGCTGACCTTGTTGTTGATGAAAATGATGTGCATCAAGTCGATCCAATGATACAACACATCTGGGCAACATTGGGTTACAAGCCTACAATATTGTTGGCTGATGCGGGTTATTTCTCATACGGTAATCTTGAGTTGCTGAAAAAAATGGAGATTGATGCATACATTCCTGACAATTTTTTCAAGGTGGAGGAACGTGGAAAAAGCAAATGGTTCCGTAAGTCGATATTTAAATTCGATAGCGAAATGGATTGTTACTATTGTCCTGCAGGCATCATGATGCCGTTTACAAGGATACAAAAACGAAAGGATGAACCTGACCTGAAGCAATACGTGTGCAATTTTTGTTTTGATTGTATATTGAAAAAAGCATGCACTAAAGCAGAAAATAGAATAATTTCAAGAGACCCCCGAGAACATTTATTGGTTGAGATGAGGGGGAAACTGAGGACGGTTGAAGGGGAGGAACTATATCAGGAGCGAATGTATACGGCAGAACCTGTTTTTGGCCAGATAAAACAGAATAGAGGGTTTAGGGAGTTTCTTTTAAGGGGGAAGGAAAAAGTAAATGTGGAATTTTTGATGATGTGTATAGTTCATAATATTGGGAAGATTGAGGGGTTTGTGAAAAGGGAATGTAAAAATTTGAAGGAAATACTGAAAAATGGGATTCAGGGGGCAGATCAGTTCGGAATGAAAACAAATAACGTTGTAATTGGTGCTTAAAATTACGTTTTTGGTGAACTTTCGGTGAAATTTGTGGATCTCCATTTATGTATGCACAAAATTTAAGGAAATTAAGATGTTAACTTCGTGTGTTGGAAAATCTCAGAACTTCAAAGTGTGGTGAAAAGTTGTTTTTGGGACATCCTGTCAGGTTCAGATTCATTAAAGTTAAATTCAGATTTTAATATTCTTTTAAATGCTGATGTAGTTGTATATAAGTTCTCAATAGAATAACAAGGAGTTTCATATATTTTGTTGTTATATAATCCGATAATTGATTCATCAAAGTCCTTATCAACAAAATATGCTATCTTAACTTCTTTATAATCATTATTTTTATTGATCATTCTATAAAATTTTAATACTTCTTCTTTCCCACCACAACTGAAAGGATGTAACTCATCTGGATTAAATTGCACTATATTTTCTATTCTTGAACCATAATATTTACTATCGTCCCCTTCAAAACAACAAAACAAACTTGAATTGTGTTTTGATTTTAATCTTGTGAATTTGATAAAGATTACGATAGCGTTATTTCGGCTCTCTCTTAATTTTTCAATTTCCATTTTCTATAATATATTCTTTCATATCTTCTGCATTCATATCAAGTTCATTTTCAAAAATAAATGGTGAATGTGTAACTGAAAACAATAAATTACATTTATTAGATCTTAATATGTCAGGAAGAAGTTTTTTTTGCCATTCAATTGAAAGTGATAATTCGGGTTCATCAAATAGGACAATTAAGTTTGATGATTTTCGCAAATAAATTTTTGCAAATAATGAAATGATTTGTTTTTCCCCCGATGAAAGATTCTTTAATTCTATTTCTTGGTTGTCTTTTATTTGAACTATACTTAATGTAACCTTACTTTCATCATAAATTACTTTTTTATCTGTCAGATAACCATTGCATACATTTGCAAAATTCCTTATTGAATTATCTACTGGTTCTTGTTGTTTATAAATTTTTATTAAATTGGATAGAAAATTCAATAAATATTTATATTTTTCCTCTTGACGAATTATTTCACCTGAATTTACTAAAAAGATAATTCTTTCTTTATATTCATCTGTGATGTGTTCTCCAATTCTTCCGAGAATTATATTTAATTTTTCAGGTTCAATTTCTTTATCAATTTCAGGAAGCCCATCAACATACTGACTTAACATTTTACCTGTAATAGTAGAAAATCCTTGAATAGCTGAGTTTTTAATGTTTAAAAGAACAAAATCAAAAGTATCTTGCACATCTCCCATTCCAAATTGAATAAGCCGAGTTTCATCTTTTAAAAGTTCTTCTCCTATTTCAACAGTTCCCAGATTATGTAATTCTTCTTCAATTCTTCTATAGGTGGGAAAATAATATATATCCTCTTGAATTTCGCTATTAATTTTTGCCTTCAATTCTTCTAATTTGCCTTGATGACCTCTAAATCTATTGTATAATACTTTATTTACAAGTTTAGAAGGGAGTGATGATCTGCGATATAATTCCATTAAATTTATCTCATTAATTTTCTTTTCTCTAATCTGTTTAACGATTTCTTGTTTTTCTGAGTCCGAGAATATTGCATCAAAAGTTTGAAAAATTCTTCTTTCATAATGTCCATATTTTTGGCTATCATCTGGAATAAAAATTAGGTCCTCATTTTTTATTTCAACAGTGGTTCCCGAATGGAATTTAAGAACTATCTTGTCAAAAACTATTGAATTTAATTTCCTAAATTCTCCCTTAAGAGTATAGTATAATGCATTTAAAACCGAAGTCTTCCCTAATCCATTTTCACCAATTAGAATTTTTATGTTACCATCGAATGGAATAATAACATCCCTTTTTCTAAAAAGTCCATAAATTTCAAATGATTGTAAATTGCATTTCCTAGTATTATCAGTTGAATCCTTAAAATTCATATTTTTAATCCCTTTTTCTTAGGTACTTAATAAAAAAACATATTACTTAATGATTTTTATGTGTTGAAATAATAAATACCTCCTATGCGAAAACATATTTATAAAGCTTTCCAATTACCATCCCGGAGGGAGAAGGGCGCAAGCCCCCCTATCCCTATAGACCTGTAAGCGCAGGGCGTTGGGGGGCTAGTCCCCCCCATAAGCCCGAAGCGGTCATTATACGCTAACCGGACCCTAAACGTTTTAATGAAACCAATGTCACCACTTGCAGGCATGAACCGGATGTAGTGAATGAACGAAGCAAAGCGGAGCGAATGAACGGAAGTCGGTTGATGCACGGTTCATAGAAAACTGGTTGAGCTCATATAGAGTAATTGATACAAATTCAGTACTTCACTAAAAAACCCCTCTAATCCCTAAAAAATATGAAAAAATGAATGTGAGACGTCAAAAAAGGCGTATTTTGAGTCTCAATTTTTTTAGAATAATCTTAGTCATTGATTAACCGAGAATCCCTAACCCTGTTTCAATACACCATCTTCCATCCATTCTAACTGTAGCGTCGTGTTCACTAATGTTTTTGGAATGGTTTTCTCCCTCAAATATTCGGATTCAAAACCCATAACATGTTCACTATTCGGAAGCAGGTCTACGTTTTCATATATCGTTTTGATCACAACTTTATCGTGTGCATCATCTATGAACACAACTGAAAGTTTAAAATTCTCTGCAGTAATATCCCCGTCATTGACCAAACTTCCATTCACTTTTACAAGTTCCATCTCTGTATCATTTTCAAATTGTCCCTGCGAAGTTTGGACACTGCTAATGATATGTACTCCTTTGGTCCCTGATAGGGGAATAGGTGCGATAAAAAGCAGTAGAATTAACGCACAAACTGCCAATGCAATGATAATTAGTGTTTTGTTTTTCATACTTTCGCTTCCGTTCTTTTTCTATATGATTAAAACACAAACGTTATTATTTATTCTTAATTGTTCAATCTTGAGTTAAAATATATTTCTCAACCCATCCCCATCCAACTGAAACCATGATAGCAACTGCCCACAAATAATCCTTACACCATTCATTGAGATGTGGAACGTGTTGTCTCAATATTCTGCTCCATCGTCCTTGGTCTTCTTTGCCACATCGAAAGTATTCCAGGTCCAAACAAATAGTTTATTCAACATTGATGTAATCAGTACTCCAAGGATAACATGACAAAAAAGATACTAGTAACAAATGATGACGGGGTCTATGCCGCCGGTCTCAAGGCAGCATACAGATGCGTCCGGGACCTGGGCGAGGTGACCGTGGCAGCACCGTCCATGCAAAAAAGCGGAGTGGGACGCAGCATATCCATATTTGAACCGCTGAGAATGAACCAGGTCAAAATTGATGGGATCAATGCTTATGCAATAGGCGGTACACCAACCGATTCTGTAATACTGGGCATATTCGCGATCTTGAAACAGATGCCTGATATGGTACTGTCCGGCTTTAATATTGGCGAGAATATCAGTACAGATACAATCACAACTTCAGGCACTATAGGTGCAGCCCTGGAAGCAGCAAGCTACGGAATCCCGGCTATTGCAGCTTCTATCCAGGTACTGGATGAAGGGGATAAGTTCGATGATAATCGTTCATATGAATATGATTTCCAGGTAGGTGAGCAGATCGTGAACCGTATTGCTCGAAAAGTCTTGGCTAACGGACTCCCTGAAGGTGTGGATCTCTTAAATGTCAACATACCCAGACATGTCAAATTGGACACCCCCATAGAAGTTACCAGGCTGGCCCGGAAGATCTTCAAAACCTCGGTACAGGAACGGCATGACCCCAGGGGACGTCCATACTACTGGATCGACGGGGATCTTATCCATGATGATGAAGACGGGACTGACGTTCATGCTGTTATGAAATGCGGGCATATTTCAATTACCCCGATAACCCTGGATGCAACTGCACAGATCGACTTCACAAAGATCGAACAATTCTTTTAATGAAAAATGACTGAACAAAAACCTTATGCAAAGACCTTAGATCGCATTATGCTCTACCTTTCGGTCTTTGTGATCATGGGCATTTCTGATGCCATAGTTCCGATACTACCTGAACTCTCAAACGGCACAGCTTTAACGAACGGTGCAGCTTCCAGTCTAATATTCTCTTCTTTTTTCATTGGTGCATTATTGACCATGATCCCATTCGGAGTATTGTCAGATAGCTACGGAAACAGGTTGTTCATTATTATTGGGATTATCTTGACATTGATCTCAGGGTTGGCAATCATAATATCTGACGATATCTGGATAATTATTATAGCCCGTTTCATAGAAGGGGCCGGATGCGGTGCTTTCTTTCCTGCAGCTTTATCAATGCTGTCCAATTTCAAAAAGCGGGGGCAGTATATTGGAGAATTCAATTCATTGTTGAATCTCGGACTTGCTTCAGGATTATTAATGGCAGGGATACTGGCAACTCCCACTGTTATAAAAAACGGTGTTATCTTATTTGAAGGGTTGTTAATTCCCGTATTTATGATATCCCTAATGGTTCTTATCAACAATGGAAGAGGTGATCGAAGTTCCAAAACAAGTGAATTTACCTTATTTTTGCGTAAATCCGGAAATGTGCTAATAAATAAAGAATATATGCCCATTTGGCTTTTGTCATTTGTCCTGTTCGGGAGTGGTGGAGTATTGATCGCTCTTTACTCTGATTTCAGTGCTGATAAACTTGAAAAGGGAATTCTGGGCTCCTACCTGGCCAGCGTCTACCTGGGAGCTATGATCACCTCATTTATCGGCGGCAGGTTATCGATCGGAAATGATGTACTGGTAAGATCCGGCATGCTTATTACCGGTGCGGGCACACTGGTCTCGATCTTCCATCCATTGGGACTTACCTTAATGGGTGCAGGTTCAGGTCTGGGACTGGTAGGATTGGTCACTGGGGTTTCATACCTGAAGGTTGAAAAAGGATTGATCATGGGAGTTTTCAATACCTGTACCTATGCCGGACTTGGTATTGTACCTTTGATCAGCGGAATGATGTTGTCTACTCTTGATTATAAAGGAGTATTTTTTATAAACGGTATTTTGTTAATAGGCATGGTTTTTCTACCTATGAAGATATTAAAAAAAGAATGATATTGAGAGGGGAATAACCTCGATTATTTCAAGTCTGCTGGAAGTTCCACAATTGAGTTGAAAAGGGATATTTTGCAGGACGAGAGGATAAAACAGGGCCATGACTTTTTATTCTCATTGCCAAATTCCATTTCTCCAGCCAACCAGGTTATTCAATATCCTGATCTGGTCGCTGATGATCTCCAAATGCATGTCATCTGTTTTTATTTTCCGGTCGATCTCCTTAATCTGTATTTCAAGGGCCAGCCATTCGCTTTGAGTTGCTTTATTGCTATTAATATAAAGTAAGTTCATCTGTCGACTTAACCTATGTACTTCGGCAATCCTGCGTTTCTCCTCACGTTCCAGCCTGATACGCTCAAACGTCAGAGAATCTTTTTTTAGCATCTCATAAAAGTGATATTTAATAATGTCAAATATTTTCATGGTTCCTGTCCTCTGTTTCATTTTTTAATCCCTCCCATGGTATATGGGAGAGGTCTTTTCGACTTCTCTTGTTCATTAATGATTATTGTAAACTTTTTTAGAATAAAACAAAAGGGCTTAGAAATTAAGCCCTTCAAGTTCACTGAAACTGATATCCTGAATGCCATCCATTTCAGCCAATAAGTCCTCTATTTCCAACATATCAGACTCAATAGTTGATATTTCACTATCCATTACATCCCCTGTTGATGCTAGTGTGACAGCAGTTGTGGGTGAGGCCTGATCTATCGGTGCTTCTTCTTTTGGTCCTGCACATCCCGATACGACCAGACCTGCCAGCAAAATGGAGAGCACAACAAAATTCCTCTTTCTCATCTTATTTGCCTCCAGGCTGACCTGGTTCTGTGCCTGGTCCCGGTTCTGTGCCTGGTCCCGGTTCAGTGTCTGAATCCTGGGTCTGTGTCTGATTCTGTGTCCGATTCTGTGTCTGATTCTGTGTCTGATATCCAAATTCGGATCTGGTTTGCTGTTGTACCTGTGCGTTGGTCTGAACAGCCCACTGATTTTGATCACCGTTTACATTATAGGAACCATATCCTCTCAGTACAGCACTGCCCATCCCTTCTGCATTCAGTTCGATATCACTGCCCGTGATTTCCACTGTGATGCTGCTGCCACTGATTGTTGCGGTACCATCAAACCCCTCATATTTAATGGTCCCATCATTCAACACCCCTTTGGTACCCTTGCCATTTATCTCGATTATGGCATCTTCGTCGTAGTCTTTGATGGTCAATATCCCGCTTTTTGCGCGTACAGTGAGTTCCAGATTACCGGAAAGGGTAGCTTTTCCATTTCCTTCTGCAGAAAGAGAACCGGCACCGTTTAAACTCACAGAACCTGGTCTGTGATCCTTAACTTCATTGAAGATCTCCCTTAATATGGAATTTGCTTCCTTAAGATTCAGATTGTTTTCTCTTATCTGTGCGGTTGCATCATTTAGGAAAGCCCTTGCATCCTCAGCATTTTGAAGCTCACCGGCATCATTGAAACCGTCATGCTTTTCAAATAGTTTATTTGCTTCATTGTGGCTATATTTGGCATCATCCAATGCTTTTTCATAGTTATGAAGAAGATCCTTCATCTCCTTGGTATCCTCTCCAGCTTCATCCAACCTGTCGATCTCAGCCTGAATGCGATCTGTGATAGAGTCTGTGCGTTCCAGGAATGCATCGACCTTATTATTAAGAGTACCCAATATGAAGTATCTGGATTCCAGATAGACATTCTGCCAAATGCTCCTGACCTCTCTGATCACAGCCTGGAAATCGTCTGTTGTCTCGGCTGTTGCCACATCATCCTTCAAACCTTCCAGCTGGCCAATGTAGTCATCAATATTATCAGAAATAATAAATGGGGCCAATCCATTTTCTTCAGGTCCTTCGGCTTGTATCTGCAGAGCTTCCAAACGTTTGATAGTATAGTCGATCGTACGATCCAAAAAGTTTCTAAGAGCTCCTTTCAGTTCGTCAGTATTCTGTGGTGATCGTTCTGTTTCAAACCGGTCTTTAGCATCCTGGAATTTGTTCTGTGAATCCTGGAATGATTCCTGGGCGTTCTGGTATTGGTCCCTGGGTGTTTCTGCATAGGCCATTGCTGTGGCAAACATCCCTAAAACCAGCAATATACTTGCAATTTTCATTAATATTGCTATCATTTTTCTGGGCATCGTATCTTTCCTCCTGTTTGATAGGAGAAGTCCTTTTGACTCTCTGATTCAACCATTTGTATTTGTATATATAAGCATACTTTCGAGTGTCTTATTTTTAAAGCTTTATTATACTTTAGAACTGATTATAATGCTTAATAATCTGATTATATCTGGAAAGATGTCTAAAAATACAATATTATTCAAAAAAAGTCTGTAATCTAAAATCTAAAAAAAAAGGTAAGTGAGACCAAGTAACTTTACTCGATCTTATCTACCCTTGAAACCCTGAGGAAAGAACTCAATGGTATACCATCAATTGAATCGAATCCTTTCTTATCGATCAATACTCCTATAGCAGTTGGATTCGCCTTCTTCTCCTTAAGTAGGGCAATTACTTCACGTATTGTCGTCCCTGTGGTAACCACATCATCAATAATAATGCAGTCTTTACCGCTCACACTTGAATAGTTTTCCGAGAACATACCTCCAGCCCTTTCTTCAGCATGCTTATTTGACTGGAATACTGCAAGTTCCACTCCAAGTTCTTCAGCAATAAAGCTTGCAATTGGCACGCCGCTAAGGGCCACACCGACCACAACATCAACATTAGCACCTGAACTTTCAAGTCGTTCAGCGATCAGATCAAGCAATGCACTGGCAGTGAGGCTTAAGCGTCTTGAACTGCGGCCGATAACACTCCAATTAACATAAATGTCCTTGGGGGCTTTGGAAAGATCACCTTTCGGGGAATGTGCAAGCAGCCAGGTAGCTGTTTCCCTTGAAACATTCAGTTCATCTGCAATCTGTCCTTCTGATAATCCACTTTGCTTAAGTTCTAAAGCTTTCTCGATAAGCTCTCTGATATTTTTCATTTCTTTACCCACCGATTTATTCAACCTGTAACAATATAAAATTAATCCAGAACATTCAACCTTTTACCCGACGTCTTCTCACTTCAGAACCACAGATCGGACATTCATTGCCAGATTTGACAATTGCTCCACATCCTTTGCATTTCAGCTCCCACAAAATATTTTTTTTGATCCCTTTCGACCCGGCAGACCTGTATTCTATTCCCAAACTTGCTGCCACGTTTTGCACGGCATAATCATCTGTTATCAGGATCACTTTGTTTGTACTGAGCAATTCCAGGGCTTTGGCAAGGATATCCAGATCTGTCCCAGACAACACAGTATCATCACCAGTGGATTTTGCAGCTGAAATGACATGTTCAATACAACCATCAAGAGGTGATTCCACCCTCAACCCACTATCAAGAAGTAAGTCAAATCTCAATCGAGTAGAGCTGTCAATTATCTCATCCGCTACGCCTAGTACTGTTACCATGATCCCTTCATTAAAATTTGTACCAACTATAAACCCTGAAGTATCCATAACATAAACATTACTTTCCATCAATTAGCCCCGGTCTTCTTTCTTTCCACAATATATTGGCTCTCAAATTTGTCAAAACGATTCGTCTCATCAGACCCAAAATACTGCTTGAGATCCTGTATGGCCTTTTCTACCTTATCAGACTCTATAGCTGCAAGTCGGGCAAAGGATTTCGCAGAATTTTTTGTAGAACTTTCAAGTTCCTCTGAAATTGGGTATCTGGACACCTCTTTTAATGACCAGATGGCCTGATCGAACACATCATCCAGTTTTTGCTGAGATGACTCCAGGCCAATATTGGCAAAAGCATTTACGGCCACGTTGATCCCTTGTTCATTTCGTTGATATCCGCACGCCACTCCAATATCCTTGATCGACCATAACATCTGTTCAGTTGCCAGTTCCAGTTTATTGGATGCAGCAATAAGACCCAGTTTTTCCAGGTTTGTTATTATTTGCAGGGCTTCATCTATCAGATCAGATTGTACTAATGAAGTCCCCATATCACGTAATTTAACAGCAGTATGTTTTAGGGTACTCTCCAATGAATTGATACCCGCTGCTTCTCCGATAATATAAAGAACTGTGATTATTTTATTCAATATGGTTTTATGTTTCGTCCGGACTGCCGAAACACCCACATTTCCGAGCATATTACTTGCCTTTGATGCTGATGAATCCATACCATGCGCAGCAGCAGCTGATCCAATACGGCTGATTGAATCGATAATTGCCAGTTTCATTGTATCGAATTCTTTTATCTGAACAACATCATAATTTTCGATAAGTTTCTTAAGAATATCATCGACAGATGTTTCAAGTCCATTATAAACCGCAATTTCTCCAATCTCGCTTAAACTTATAACAGATTCAATAGCAACCTCGTCTTCATCCATTCTTATAGCTAATTTGCTAATATCATAAATTTTATTGATAAAATGCAAAGCAGCTTTATTCAAGTTCTGCTGGCGCATCCCTGATGAGGTCATAATTTCAATGCAGCTTTCTTTTAATATTTTCAAACCAAAGAGTGACGGACCAAGTACACCCTTCATAATAGAGCCCCTTATAATATCAACTACAGGCTGGACAGGATCTCGGTCATGAACCTGGGTTCCTCTTGCCTGAATTGTTATCAGTATATTATCAGCGGTTATTTCACTTGAAAAACGACTGAACTGCTGGGTGAATTGTTCGTTTTGCAGGTATCGGTAAATCCCATGTCCTGTGTATCCGATAATAATGGAGGTTATGGTTGCTAATGCAAGATGTGTGGTCTGGACCATAAAATCCCTTGAGCCAAATCCGATCACATTAAGCACCATCAACAAACTTAGACAAAGTGCAAATATACCCAGCACAAATGAAAACAATTCCCTGAAATTAAGGGGTTTATTTGACCGATTAAAGAGTTTGTTAAAAAATTTTGCGGAAAAATTACGGGAAGGTTGCTTTCGTTTCAAAAACCAGTTTGTTATTATCCATGTAAAAAAGGTTAGTATAACTGCTACAGATTGTCCTATGACATTAATTGGAACTGAAGCCCATAAAGGCAGTGCCAGCATTGTGATCTGTATAAAGAGTGCACCAAGACATATCTCTGAACCAACTGAACGAAGGTTCATCTGGTTAACATGCTTGACATAGAGCACAATTAGAAAAAATAAAGCAGAAATGATACCAACTGGTACAAATTCAAATAGTGTCGGAATAAAACCAACCATGTTATTTTAATAAATTTCCTTTGTACTTAAAACAAGCGATAATAAAGAAAAAAAATAACGGAAATACTGGATTATTTAAAGATCTCATTAAGTTTAGCTTCTATCTGCGATTTCGGAAGTGCTCCAATAATCCTTCCAGCCAATTGACCATCTTTGAACACCAGCATGGTTGGAACGGCTGAGATGGCATATTTAACAGCAGACTTACCGTTCTGGTCAATATCCAGTTTCCCAAACACGATCTCTCCTGCCTTTTCTGTAGCAAGGGCTTCAATTGTAGGTCCTACGATCCTGCAGGGTCCGCACCAGATAGCCCAGCAATCTATTACAAGTTTGGGGTATTTACTGATGGCCTGGTCGAGATCCTGGTCTGTTAGGTCAATGGGAGTATTTGGTAATGGGGATTTGTTCATAAGTTCTTGCAGCTCCTTTAATTTTCTTTTCCTGATCTTTTCTAGTTCTTCATCCATATATTTTAACCTACGGAATTATGCGATCGATAATGCCTGATGGGGGCATGCAGCAACACACTTTCCACAATCTTCACATGCTTCCTTGTCGATTGTTGGATATTCACCAGGTCTTATTGCTATTGCACCAGTAGGGCATAATGCTACCATCATACAGGATGGTTTTTTATCACATACATTTTTGTTAAGTGTTACGGTCATATTTTATCACAATATAATAATTACTGTTTTTATACTAATCCGTATGTATAATTTGGAACTTTTGTGTAAAAAGACTGGATAATTCTTGATTATAGT
>Ga0209979_1001881_pt1 | contig 21516 bp, 13 predicted proteins | sample AnhtaG_FD_183114 | JGI IMG/M metagenome (GOLD analysis project Ga0209979, IMG submission 183114) | Deep subsurface microbial communities from Anholt, Denmark to uncover new lineages of life (NeLLi) - Anholt_01485 metaG (SPAdes) (version 2) | ecosystem: Environmental > Aquatic > Marine > Oceanic...
CTTGGGGCTATCATCTTCACTCTTTATAAATAATATCGAACCGTCAACCGTTGTATTTCTCCCTGCAATCATAGCCGTACATTCTTCAGGGAGGCCTTGAGCAGCAAACAAAAATATGCTTGCCAATATAGAAAGTGCTGATAAGACAGTTTTAATCAAAGATGGCTTTTTCATTTCTTATTGACCTCCTAAAGTAATTCGTTTTATGGGAAGATACTATTTCCATCTTCGCTCCTCAAACTCAATCATGAACGCTCTGCAAAAAACTAAGCTGGAGATGATAAACTCTGATATACTTTCTCATCCCTACTACTGGGCTGGTTTCATAATCACAGGAAATTCTGACAAAATTATTTATCCCTCCACAACAAAAAAATTGATTCTCATCTTTTTCCTTCTCTGCCTGGCAGCCGGAATAAGCTATCTAGTAATTTTTAAGAAATTTTTTAGATCCCCCCCTGCCCCCTAAAGAACGACGGGAAATAATACAAAAAACTACGTTGTCTTATTCTTTTTTAGAAACTTTCCTCAGTAGCTCTTTGTACAAATTTTGAATAGACAATTTCTTTGCCCATTCTTCAAGATAGTTAAAATCTATATCCTGCTGAACTTCTAAAATTCCGAGCGTATCATCAAGGTGCTTTTGTATTTTAGACTCTTTGAACCAGAGTATTTTAATTAAGATAATATCCTCAGGAGAAGAAAACACAATGTCTTTCTTTATATATGTGTGTTTTTTCCTTCTTTCAAATCTTTTCTTGTCAAATTCATTATCGCTAAGCATCCAGAAATCCACTTTTATGCCAGAATCATGATGTATCAGATTGAACATGCTATGCCTATCGACGGCCTTCTGAATTGCCTCAAGACTGATATAAAATTCATCTTTAAAGACATCTATAAGCTTAGGGATTATTTCAGGTTTTATATCCGTTATGATGTCAAAATCATGTGTAAGCCTTGGCTTCCCGTAGAAGATAGCAGCTATTGCCCCAGTTATCATATACGGAATATTGAGCTTTTTTATTCTATCTATTACTTTTACCAGAAGATCTTCCTGTATCATAACCAAACCTTTTAAATACCATCTTTTTCAATTCTTTATCTGTAATGCCTGGATTTTGCTCTAATATATTTTGTTTGCATAAATTAAGCGCGATTTCGTAAAGCTCAAAAGCTGTTTTAAGCTTTTTTTCCCCTTTCATTTTTCTCAAGATATCAAGATACACTGTTTCAGTCCGGGGACGATTTTTTTGATATGATGAAAAATAAATAAATGTATTGCATTCAGGACATTTCATGTGTTAATCCCATACATTTATTTATTTTTCATCAAAGAGTTCATATATTTCAAGTCTTCAAAGTCTCTATGACGTTTCATTGATTTTTTATTCTTAATCAATAGTTCGAGTCCAATATAATAAACAGGGTATTTTATTCCCTGAATTTTAATTTCCTCTTCTGTCCGTGTTTCCCAAGCCTCATTGAAGGAGACAGCATTAATTGAATTAAGTAAATCTATCCTGTTTGGTGGCACTCCGAATTGAAAAATGGTACCAATTGCTAGAAGTTCGTCGAGAGATTTAACTCCCGGGATTGCGCCTCTCCAGAAATGATCCAAAGCATCATAGAGCCTTTTCACATTCTCTGTTGATGCTTCATAATAGAAATCCGCATCACCTGTGAGTCGTGCATGTCCATAATAGATGACAGCTTCTCCGCCTACTATTACATATCGGACTTTATGAATTGAAAGTAATCTGATAAATTCGGTGATATCAGGAGAAAAATGAGAAGATTTCATTTGGTTTTGATTCCATCGCGCACATCAGGAGCGTTTTTTCCGTAATATCTAACTCTGAGTTCCTTGGCCGCTTTTTGTCTCTCTTCAGGAGTCATTTGAATATGTTGAGCTATATCCCATGCATCAGCATCTTGAAAACTAGTTGCTTTGTGAACGATTGGCTTCATCATATTCTTTATAATTTATTTATTAATAACTTGCCACGAATAATTTTATCCCTTTTATTTTTCTTGGCAAAAGAATATCAATTTACAGGGCTAGAGTCAAATTAAAATATGGCGCGAAATACAATTTTGACTGATTCTTCTTTATTACAAACCAAAGCCCACTTTTAAGATTCCAGATTCAAGTAAGAAGTGACGCAAAAATTATTTGCTTTTTAAATAGCTGAATTTATTACCAGATTTTAAATATCTGAGATTTTCTATTTTAATCGAAGTTTCAATTTTTTCCCCTGGGCAGCCAGACTGTCATCTCCCCTATTCCGCGATGCGACCAAGCATAATAAGGAATGGCGACCAAACCAGGAAGCTCTTCCGTCGGTTCGCTTTTTATTATGTTTATTCCTCCCAGAAGTTCAGGTTTAAATTCAACCTCGAATTCTAAATAATCGGGTAAATGTCGGTTAAGCACTCCGCCTTTGTTATCCGCTTCTTCAAGGCAATAAACAAGAGGTCCCCGCTGTAAGGCCACTTTTCCCAGGTCATCTTTCACCATCTTATTGGCAATGACCCTTTGAACGGGCATGGGTAGGGAAAGCTCAACAACATCTCCTTTTTTCCAGCGGCGGCGGATGCGGGCAAAGCCTTTATCCATAGCCAATTCCATTGATTCTGAATTGACTTCAAGGGTAATCTTTTCTTCATTTGGGTCGAGGAAAGAATACAGATCGCTTGGCACTGGCTCATTCCTTGCCCAGCCCGGAATACGGATATGCACCGCAAATTCTGTTTCCTTCTCAGGCTCGATAGTGATCTTGACATTTCCATCCCACGGATAGTCAGTTTGCTGCGTCACATTTACAGAATTTTTACTGACTCCTGCAGTCCCTTTACTATCTACAAAAAGATTCACATAAAGCGTGTCATCTGTATGGGCATAAACATAGCCGGGAAAGGATGGCAAGAGGCGGGCAAAGTTTACCGGACAGCAGGCACAGTCAAACCATGGTTTTCGGGTTGCTTCCCCCTGGTTAAACTCGTATTTTCCGTCCGACTCCAGGGGATTGGGATAGAAGAAGAGGTCACCGCTAAGCGATATTCCAGAGATAAGACCGTTATAGATTGTGCGTTCCAGGACATCGATGTATTTTGCATCGCCATGCAGGAGAAAAAGGCGGTGGTTCCAGAAAACATTGCCGATAGCCGCGCAGCTCTCATTATAGGCTGTGGCATTGGGAAGCTCGTAATCATCCCCGAAAGCCTCTCCTTGGTGGCGGGAACCGATACCTCCAGTCACATACAGTTTTTTGGAAACAACATTATCCCAGATCTGGTCGATGGCCTTGATGTATGCTTCATCGCCTGTAAGCGCTGCCACGTCCGCCATGCCTGAATACATGTATGCGGCGCGGACAGCATGACCGACTGCTTCATTTTGCTCAATGACCGGTTTGTGGGCCTGGAGATACCAATCCTGATCATAAATAGAAAACGCGGATGAATCGGAAAACATTTTCTTGTGTTTCTCAGGGCCGCGTTCATCCAGGAAAAACTTGGCCAGTTTCAGGTATTTTTCATCTCCGGTTACCCGGTAAAGCTTGACCAGCCCGATCTCTATTTCCTGGTGACCGGGGAATCCCCGCCTTTTATCTGGCCCAAACACACTGGCAATAAAATCAGCGTTTTTTAGGGCTACATCCAGGAGATTGCGTTTTTCTGTCGCTTGATAATAGGCCACTGCTGCCTCGTACATGTGCCCGACATTGTAGAGTTCGTGGCTGGAGCCAAGGTTTGACCAGCGCTCCTCACCTGCACCGGGAGCAGGATTCTCAGGATCAATGGTGCGGGTTGTAAAGAGATAACCGTCTTCTTCCTGGGCGGCTGCAACTTTGGCGATCAAATCATCCATATATTCCTCAAGCTCTGCGTCCCGGTGAAGACTCAGCGAATAAGCCGCTCCTTCCATTATTTTAAAGACATCTGAATCATTGTATCTCCGGCCTTCAAATTTACCCGGCATCAAGCCGCCGGCCTTGGCAAAATTAGCAATGCGTCCGGTCTCTTCACTCTTTTTAAAAGCAAAAGGAATCGTGATTTTACGATTGGTTTCCATCCGCGGCAGCCAGAACGAGTCAATAATCTGGGCCTCTGTGAATGTGACCGGTTTTAGGGGATAATCCTTGGGTGCTTTTTTCGTACAAACCAGACTCAGCGAACAAAATACCAACAAAAGAATAGGAAAAACTTTACGTCTCATTCTTCCCTCCTCTTCTTCAAAACTCTTAACACAGAGCCTATAATGTGTCAAATTTAGAATTTTAGGGACATTCCCTAAGGTACCATGCTTGTTCTACTGCAACTTATAAATCAATAAGTCTAGATAAAAAGTGTGACACTTCAGGGAACAGGCCTTATCCTTCAGGCGCACTAATATAAACGCAATATATATTTTTACAATGTCATTGCGGGCATAATAGTCATAAATTGTTGCTGGTAATATTTGTATTTTTATTCTAATAAGCAACATAGCAATGATTTTAAGCATGTTTATTGAATAGATCCAATAATGATAATAAAAAATAAGCTCTTTTTGCCTATAGGAGTATAGTATCTTCTTTGATAACACTGGCTTATCTTTAGGGCGCTTAATTGGAATATAAAGAAATAACAACAATTTATGACTATTATGCCCATTGCGAGCCCTGAAAGGGCGCGGCAATCTCTTAAGATGAATTAACGAGATCGCACAGCCTGTTCCGAGCAAAGCGAAGGAATCTTCTTCGCTCCTCGCGATGACACTGGAATGATTGCGTTTGTATTAGTCATTTGGATTCAACCAGTTGCCCGAACCCTAATCTTTGCGGGCAAAGATGAGCTTGTACATGGTTGGAACAACGATCAGAGTCAAGACCGTAGCAAAGGATAGTCCAAAGATTATGGTCATAACCAGGGGCTTCCAAAAAGCAGCGCTGTCACCGCCGAAGTAGATTTGAGGCCTCAGCTCACTGAGTAGAGTCATAAAATTTATGTTTATGCCGATGGCAAGAGGAAAAAGTCCCAGTATCGTGGAAAGCGCTGTCAAAAGGACAGGAGTCAATCGCGTAGCACCAGCACGGACGATAGCCGCGATTTTGTCCATGCCGGTGTCAATCAGCTTATCCGTGTAGTCTACGATAATGATCGCGTTTTTGACAACGATCCCGGCAACCGCAATGATCCCCATGCCCGTCATCATGACTGAGATGTCCATACCGAAAATTGCAAAGCCTAGAAAGACCCCGGTTAAGCTGAGAACGATCTGAAGAATGATGATAAGCGGCTTGGATAGAGAATTAAACTGCGCTACCAGTATGATCAAAATAAGAGCCGCGGAAATAAAAAGGGCTCTGACCATAAAATTGCCGACCTCAGCTTGAAAATCCTGTTCACCGGTGAATTTTACCGTATAGCCATCTTTCAATTCGAATCTGGGAAGCTGTCTGTTGATCTGGCGAATAATCTCGTTGGCGTTTGACCCGAAGAGCACGTTGGAGAACAGGGTTATGACCCGTTTGTTGTCAAGCCTGGTGATTCCGCCGTAGCTTGTCCGGTTGGTCACATGGGCAAACGAGGAAATCGGAATTCTATTCGGTCCCCCTTCTCCGCCTGGAACTATAATTTCCTGACTGAGCAGGACATCTATGTCGTTCCGGTATTTTTCGTCCAACCGGACCATGACCGGATACTCCTCCTCTCCTTCCTTGAACTTGGAGACCTCATTACCATAGATGGCAGTGCGCAGGACCATCCCCACCTGAGCTGTGGAAATACCCAGCCTGTTAGCCTTTCCTCTGTCAATATTTAGGACGAGTTCCGGCTTGCTGACCTCCATGCTGGACTTCAGTTCCTCAATTCCTCGAATGTTTAATGACTGAATAAATTCTTCCAGCCTGTAAGTTATACTGACCAGTTCGTCAATATCATCTCCACTAATTTCCATGTTTATGGGATACCCGGTGGGAGGTCCCATCATTTCCGAGTCAATGCGGATTTCAGCTCCTGCTATTCCAGTCAATTCCTTGCGTAGCTTCCCAAGATATTCCCGTGTAGATATCCCGGTTCTGTATTTATATTCCATAAAGGAGATGGTCACCTTAGCCAGCTTATCCTGAGAAAAGCGTTCAAAAAATCCGGCTCCTGCATTAGAAGCCACGTTGGAAACAACTGATTCCACATCGTGATTGTTGTGGCCGATAACATTGTAAATCTTCTCTTCGACCTGCTTACAGATGTTATTCGTCACATCGATATGGGTACCTTCAGGCATAGTGATGTACACCTGCAGACTGTTAGGATCGCCACTGGGGAAAAACACCACCCTTGGCATCCGGACACCCAGAAGAATAAAAGACATGAAGAGAAGAACGATAACCCCGCCGATGACGGCGTAGGGGCGTTTCCCTCCAAGAAGAAAAGTCAGAATTTTGCTGTATCCATTCTTCATTCGGGGAAGGACATAACTCTGGAATTTGGCGATCAGAAAACGTATTACAAACTTGGATAGAAAATAGAGGATGACTCCGAATGCCAGGAGATTGGCCGGAAGCATCTTTCCTGTCGCATAAAATACCACAGCCAGGAAAACAGCTGCCGATATCACGATAATGTTTTTAGAGCTGAGTTTCAAACGCGCTTTCTGTTTTTTTTCATCGGAGGATCTCTTCATGAAAGAGACGGCAAAAACCGGATTGATCATGTAAGCAACCAGCATGGAAGCCATAAGCGTAATAATGACAGTGTAAGGTATAAAGGACATGAATTTTCCCGGAATTCCGGGCATAAATATAAGGGTAAAGAAGGGAGCCATGGTAGTCAGTGTGCCTGTGAAAACGGCTATGGCTACTTCTCCGACTCCACGTCTGGCAGCAGCGGTGACGGAGAGATCAGGGGTTGTGGTGAAATGGCGGTAGACGTTTTCTACGACCACGATAGAGTTATCCACCACAATTCCTAAAACAAGGATGAAGGACATGAGAACAACCATGTTCATGGTGAAGCCGAGCATAGGAATGACAATAAAAGCTATGACGATGGACATCGGGATGGCAATCCCCACAAACAGGGCATTTGTCTCCCCCATAAAAAACATCAGGACTAAGACCACAACGATAAATCCGAGGATTACGGTATTGAACAGGTCACTAACGCTGTTTTTCGTCTGAGTGCTGCTGTCCCCTGTCATGGCGATAATCAAGTTCTCGGGTGCTGTCTTGCGGTATTCATCAACAATAACCTTAATCTTATCGACAGCATTGATCAGGTTTTTTCCGCTTTTTTTGATAACATTGATCGTCACCACATCCTGTCTGCTCAATCGCGAGTAGCTCCCTCTGTCAGCGTAACCGTCAACGACTTCGGCAATCTCTCTTAAGTAAATCCCTTGTTTTAGCTGAATATTCTTGATCTGGTCGATGTTCCTGAATTCTCCGATTACACGCAGATTTCTCCGAATGCCATCCGTGTCAATCTGCCCCCCGGAAATAGTGAGGTTCTCGGAAGCAATGGCATTCTGAATTGTATAAAAGGATAGGTCTGCAGCTTGCATTTTATACAGATCGACATTGATTTGTATTTCCCGATCGAGTGCCCCGACAATATCTGCCCGTGTTATTTCCTCCAGGCTCTCGATTTCATCCTGAAGGTCTTCGGCAATTTTCTTTAGCTTCACTAATCCAAGATCACCCGAAAGGTTGATGAACAAGATCGGGATCTCGGAGAGATCGATCCTGCTGACCTCGGGTTCACTGAAAAGATTGGAAGGAAGCTCTCCCCGGGCATCATCGACTGCCTGTCTGACATCAAGATACGCCTGCATCTCATCGGCAGTCAGCTCAAATTCGATGAAAATAGAGGAAAAGTCCTGAATCGAGTTGCTGTTAATGTGCTTGATACCGTCGATACCCTTAAGATGCTTCTCTATGCGCCGGGTGATCAGGTTTTCCATGTCAACCGGCGAGGTTCCGGGATGGATGGTGCTAACCATGAAATAGGGGAAAACTATTTCCGGAAATTTCTCTTTGGGAGTCGCATCATACTGCATAAACCCAAATATCACCAGAATCACGATGAATATATATATAGTAGTCCTGTTCGCAACCGATAAGTTAGTTAATTTGAATTCTATCTTTTTCATTTTTAGTCCACTTTTTTATTTAATGTTGGGCATTCCCGCAAAAAAAATCATTTTGAACCTGAAACCACGGCCAGCTTTTGGCCGTCGGCCAAATTTTGATACCCGAATGTGACCACATACTCTCCTTCCTGAAGTCCGGAGGAGATCTCGGCTCGGTCGATATAACTGTTCCCGGTCTTTACCGATCTTCGTTGAGCAATCCAGTCCCCGTTTATTTGCTCGGCCACAAAAATAAATTGTTCTTGCCCGGTCTCCTGGACGATGTTCAGCGGAACTATCAAGGCCTCATCGTTTGTGTAATCATTGATTGTCAATACCGACAGCATATTCGGCTTAATTCCAACTTCGGATTTGGGAACTTTCATTTCGATTTGAAAGGTGCGGTTTTGGGGATCAATGACCTGGGAAACGGCATCGACCCTCAGGTCGAACTCTCTCCCGGTGGCAGGTATTTTCACATGAACAAAGTCATTTTTTTTGATGCGTGAAATGTATACCTCCGAGAGATCGACTTTTATTTTAAGATTGGATAGCTGTACGACTCGAACAGCACCCATTCCTGCAACCGCCATCTCGCCTTCTTTAATGAGAATTTCATCGACCGTCCCGGACAAGGGCGCAAAAATCTTTGTCATCTTGTATTGCTCCTTTAAAGTCGCCAATCTCTTTTCCAGTCCTACTTTGTTGTTCTTGGCTTGAAGAAACTCAATCTCACTACCAATATTCTTATCCCACAACCTCTGTTGTCTTTCAAAAATCGTCTCTGCCAGCTTTAACCCATTCTCCACCTCAGCTATACTACTTTCCAGAATGGATCCGTCCAGTTCTGCCAGAAGCTGTCCCTTGGTGACTTTATTGCCCGCATTGACATGTATCTTTTTCACAATTCCGGAGGACTGGGGTGCGATCAGAACGTTGTTGTCCGACTCAACTGTACCCTGTACCCGGATAAAATGTTGAAATTGCCCCTTTTCCACTTGTGAAATTTTGACATTCATGAGCTTCTCACGCTTTACGCCCGGACTGGCTTTCTGCGCGATCTCCTGTTTCAACATCTCAATCTCTTCCGTCAAGGCGTCCCTCTGCCCTTCCAATCGCGCCAACTGCGCCTCTTCACTGCGGGGGCCGCAGGCGACAAGAGTTAATCCCATTCCCAATAGAGCTAAGTATTTTGTGTATTTCATGATCATTCACCCTTTGTTTGAATAGCCTTATAATTATTATTAAGCCGGTCCAGTTTATTCTTTGCTATCAGGAGTCCGGACATGGCTTGAATGAATTCGGACTGAGCCATCAGATATTTATCATGCACCTGGGTTAAATCCATGCTGGATGCGACTCCTTCGTTGTATTTGATCAAGGTAACGTCATATACCTTTCCGGCTAATCCCATATTTTCTTTCGTATTCAAATAATTCTCATAAGCTGAATCCAGAGCTGATTTGACACTGGCCGCTTCCACAATCAATCCCTGAGATGCCTGAATTCTCGCAGTCCGTGCCTGTTTCAGAGCGATGGAAGCTTGAGCAACTTTAGCTCTCTGAAAACCGCTCGTGAATAACGGAATATTGATATTAACACCCAGAACCTGAGTACGGAACCAACGTTCTTCGGAGCTTAAAAAATTGAATGCATCACGGAAAGCATTCCACTGGTAGGAATAAAAAGCCGAAACAGTAGGAAAATATTTGGCTTTTTCGTTCTTCAAAGCCATTTCTGAAAACTTCTCCTGTGTTTCGAGCAGTTTGTATTCGATATTCTGTTCGAGATCAATTTCGGTATTTGCTGTTTTCGGGATGTCTATCCGTTGAAGAACGTCTTCCAGTTTGTCTGTAAGGACTATCTGTGCGCTCAAATCCAATCCCATCTGAAACTTTAAAAGCTTATAGGCGACATCCTTCTGTCTGGAAACGGCCTGCAGGCTATTCTTTAATTTTGTCACTGATATCTGGACAAGATCGGCATCCGTTTCGGCGACAAAGCCCTCCTTGTATCTTTCTCTTATCTCATAATGGGTCTTTTCCAGATTGGCGAGATTGGAACTCAGAATCCTTTCACTCTCTTCGGATACCAGGATTAAATAATAGGTATTGGTGACCGTCTCCAGGATATCCAGTTGTGTCCTTGCATGACTCTGGTCTGCCAGTCGACGAAAGATTTTTGATGTCTTAAGGCCAACGAAATAGCTCCCGTTGAATACGAGCTGGCTTAAGGTGAAGCCAGCGCTGACATTGTGCCTCGTACCAAACTGGACCGGGATCTTTTCATCAAGTTTCCCGTCGAAGAAATTCGGGATTAACACGGTCGCCAACTCAAGATTGTTCATGTAGTTGATCGTGGTGCTAACCTGGGGAAATCCTGAAGATACCGTCTCCCGCACCTTTTTCTCAGCAGCCAGGATATCCATCTGGGATCTCTCGATGTCATAACTGTGTTCGACAGCGAACTCCTGGGCAGATCGCAGGCTGAATCTTTGCACTTCAGCACTCTGGGCATGGATGAGGCTGGAGAAGACACAAGATGTCATTATCCAGAAGACTGTGACCAATAAAGGATACAGCCCTTTTTGATTAAACTTCAATGTCATTCGTTTAGGCATGGTTTTTTCCTTTTGTATATCTGAATGATTGTTAGAAAACCGATCCTGATGATAACAATTCGTACTTTTTGCGACATTAGATTCGATTTCCAATGTACCGTTAGCTGTTAGGATTAAGCTCAATAAACAGATTATGGCAGGAAAGGGAGGCTCATCGGCCCCAATCCAAAAATAATTTAGAAACTTAACGTTTATAAATTACTGCATGTGAGCGCTATTCGCCGCCTGTCTAACCATGGCTTCAGTATTGAACTTCTTTACAACAGTTGTACATCTGCACTATTCATGAACTCCATAAATGACTATCTAATATACCATTTATTGCCTGAAAAACAAAGTCCTTTATCATGTTTAACAACAAGGACTTCGGGACAGAAAAATGAGAAAAATGGGGCCTGGCCCCAATTCGAGACTTTCCTCTTTTCCTATTGGAAAAATTAAAACAAAATTGCCTCGCTTCTGCTCAAGGTGAAGCGGGGATATCAGATAACATCTTTTTTAGGCTATATGTATGAATATTTTACATTTGTCCACTATCTGTCATTCATAGAGAACAGAATAAAATCTAATAATTCAGGAATTAGTTCTACATTTTTGTTGGCACATTTATTGCATTTAAACTAGAAAAATACATGATTCAAGAATTTATTATAGTGAGCCTGGATTATTCACGAGTTGAGATTGCCGCAGATGCGAGGCGAAGCGCATGAAGCTGTGGTTTTCCACCGCGAATGCGCTTCAACAAAGCAGACGCGGTGAGATCGGCTCGCCCGAAGGGTAAAAAATGCCGATTAAGAATAAAAAAGAATTAGGTAATCAAAATAATTCCCATGATCTCACAAAAAATTATGCTAAGAGGTTGATAGCTTTTTATATAAGTAAATGTATCGGCAGTTTTTATGAATAATTCAGGTAATTAGGAGGTATTAAAATGAAAAGAAAATTAGCTGTTTTACCTATGCTGTTATTCGCCATCTTTACTCTTACAGGTATGAGTCAAGCTCAAGGATTCAGGCTTAAACTCAGTGGCGGATACGGCACAATGACTACAGGAGATTACAACAGTTATGGCGCCGGTTTAAACGACCTTCTTAGCACTCTAGAAGCGTTAGGAGCCACAACGGAAGGTGAATTCAACAAGATCAATCTGGGTTTTGAGTATGAAGCTGAATTCATATTGAGCTTACCCGCAGGTTTTGGAGTCGGAGTTGGAGTTGGATACATTCAGAGAAGTAAAATGACTGAATTGAGTGCAACAATGCCGCTGGAGGGAAGCGCCTCCGCATCCCTGGAGCCAAAGATCACCGCTGTGCCTATTAATGTTAGCGCTTATTACTTTACTCCCGGCATTGCTCCCTTAAAGTTCTTCGTATATGGAGGTATTGGTTATTATTATGGCAGACTGACAATCGATATAAGAGAAGAGTCAACACCTCCAGCTTTCTGGTCTGAGCAAGAAGCGATGTTAAAAGATCAAGGTTTTGGATTACATGGAGGAGTCGGGCTGGAATTTAAAGTAGCTCCCCGGATTGCTCTTTTCCTCGAGGGTAGAGCAAGATACTGTAAATTAAACAGCTGGAATGGAGATAGTACTTATGAAGATTCCGATGGAAATACAGGCGATGAAGTAGGGTCCATGTGGTATTTTGAGTTACTCGACCAAAATTATGGTTCGGGCGAATGGTTCCCAGGGATCACGATATCCACAGGTACACCCTCAGGTCCCGATATTAGAAACGTCAGGAAATTCGAAGTTAACCTTTCAGGTATTTCCTTAAGGACAGGAATAAGAATAAAGTTTTAAGGAAACAGCCAGTCGCAAACGAACCCAGGCAAATAACTCTTTACTTTTAACAGATCTCACTCTTTCATTTATATACCCTTTCTAGCTTATAACAAATGAAAATTATGATGTCAAAATATCTTATATTTCCTGTAGTTTTACTCTTAACTATAGGTTTTTACATTGACCCTAATTTTTTCCTATGATATAGGTTATAGAAATGATCGGGAAGACACTCAAACACTTTAAGATTGAAGAGCTCCTTGGCAAAGGAGGGATGGGCGTTGTTTACCGTGCCCGCGATACCCGTTTGAAAAGGCCAGTAGCTTTAAAGATCCTAAGGTCAGATTTAGTTACGAACCGCGACAGGCAGCGACGCTTTTTACAAGAAGCGCGGGCAGCTTCTGCTGTCACACACCCTGCAATCGCGCAGATCTATGATGTTGATGAGGTCGATGAAACCACCTTCATCGCCATGGAGTTTATCGAGGGAGAGACTGTTGGCCAGTTGATTGCAAAACGTGAACTAGATTTGATAGGATCAGTTGAAATCGCCCTTCAGATTGCTGAGGGTCTCAGCCGGGCTCATCAAGCAAGTATCGTTCATCGAGACATCAAATCTGACAACATTATGGTCACTAGAGATGGGCATGCGAAACTGCTCGACTTCGGATTGGCGAAGTTGCTGGATCCAATACTAGAAGGCAAGGAAGAAGATAGCAGTCGAGACCTGATGCAGGCGGAGACGCTTTCTCAAACCAATGCCGGTACTTTATTGGGTACAATAGCCTATATGAGTCCTGAGCAGGCCCGAGGCCAGAAGGTCAGCCAAAGCAGTGATGTATTCTCAATGGGAATCGTCATCTATGAAATGGTAACGGGCAAGCTGCCATTCCAGAGAGAGACTCCACTTGATACGCTTCATGCCATTGGTTTTGAAGAAGTGCGCCCGGTTACTCTTGTGCGACAAAACCTCCCGCCAGAGCTTAATCGGATTATATCAAGATGTTTGCGCAAAAGGCCTAAAGACCGATATCCAGATGCACGTCCCCTTGCAGCAGATATAAAGAACTTAAAACGGGATCTTGAATCGGGGATTCATCGTTCAATATCGCTTAGCGATAGGATTGGTCAATTTTTTGAATCGCTGAAATCCTCGATGCCGTTTGGCGTCATAGGAATAGCAGTCGCTGTTGGCAGCTTGATTCTGGTGGGATTCCTGATGCTTACGGAACAAGGAAAGGGGCCAATAATTGGGCTGGCGATTCTCGGTTTTATTTTCTACCGCTATATTCGGAATAGAAAAAACAGGATGCTGAAGCGTTTTACCAAAGAAATCTCGAAGTTTCGCGAGGTTCGTGCGATTATTGTACGCGGAGATCAGGTCACGGTTGTTATGGATCAGGCCAAGGCAAAGCTTTATATCCGAGTCAACAGGCTCATCGATTTAGTGAACAAAAAACTGTACTTTGGTGGGAATGTTGAAGCTGCGGTTCGCGACGACCTCTCCTCCAATGAATTCCATAGAATCCTTAGAGAGCCCGGGGTCATCTACGTTCGAGATGATGTAATCCTGAAGTCGGATACAGAGTGAGCGATAGAAGAAAGTTCGACAAAATCATCAAGTATAAAATAGGCAGTTTTTGCAGGAATTTCCTTTTTGCCCAATATTCGATAGAATATCTAGAGAAAACGGCAGATTTGTAATGAATCTGGAGAGGGATAGCCAGAGCACAAACAGTACACTGAAGGATCTTTTCTCTCAATCCAGGCTGTCTTTTGTCATGTGTTTTTGTCTGCTGTTTTTTCTTCTTATCTCCGGTATGCCCGGTCAAACAGGGGGAAAGATGCAACAATCCAAGCCTACTCTTCCCAGGAATGTCGGGGTCTGGACGAGGCCTGATTCACCCCGACTCATCACTGCCAAAAATATTTTTGATTACATGGACGGTGCTGGGGAACTCTATGTCGGCTACCGCTTTGACCATCTCGAATCCTATGAATACAAGGCTCAAAACCAGAATAACATCCTGGTTGAACTGTATTTCATGAAAACATCTGACGATGCTTTTGGTCTGCTTTCCCTGGATTGGGAAGGTGAAACCGTGGAGTTGGCGGACGAACCTGCAGATATGGGCAAATCACTTCAGTCAAAGGCGGAACCTGATAGCTCCTCCTGGTCCAGGGCACTCTACGGCGAGGGATTATTGCGGCTCTGGTCGGATACTATATATGCTAGAATTATGGCCTCCCAGGAAACGCCAGAATCAAAGCAGGCAGTTCTGGCACTCGGTCGTTCCATTGTCAAGGAGCGTAGGAATCCTCCTATACCGATAATACTGAAAAAACTTCCGGACTCATTTCCTCCGGACTGGATGCTTGGCAAGGACAGGACAAGCTACTTCCGTTCTCATCTAGTGCTTAATTCCATTTATTATCTCGGACAGGATAACATGCTTGACCTGGATCTTAACTCAGAGGCAGTCACATCTCCCTACGAAAGAAAGGATTCAGGGGGAAAGAAACGAATTCATTTCCTTTTAGTGAAATACCCTGATAATAGACGCGCTCGACAGGCCCTAGCCCATTTCCACAAAGTCTACCTTCCCGAGCATCTTATTTTCCTCCAGACTGGCTCTTCAGGAGAAATTTCGAATACCTTTCTCGTCGAGGACGGCTGGCTAGGTTATAAAATCAAGGACAATACAATAGCATTCATTTTTGAGTGTCCTGACCAGGAGACTGCCAGGACAATCATTAATCAAATATGATAGTATTTGATCCAAAAGGAGGTATTCCGTGCCACACAAACGAAAGTCATTGACTCGAAGAGATTTTCTCCGAGGAACTCTCGGGGCAACCGTTGGAACATCCCTAATAGGGACGAAGTGGCTGAAGGCTGGAGGAAAAGCAAGCGGCTCAAGCCTGGTAACCCTTGTCCGCGACAAAGGCGCTATGGATGCCAGCAATAATGTCAATCCCGAAGTTTTGAAGACCATGCTCGACCAGACTTTGTTCAAGCTGACGGGTAAAAAGACCACCAAGGATGCCTGGCTTAGCCTAGTCAAGCCCGAAGACACTATCGGCCTGGTCCCCACGCCACATCTCAATCCCACTCACCAGGAAGTGGTGGATGCCGTCAAAAGTTCGCTCATCGACGCTGGAATTCCCGAAGACAAAATTTTGAATGCTCAGGGAGGACCTGATAAACCCAAGACCTGCACTGCCCTGATTGCACTCCCCGCTCTCAAAGCCCACTGGTTGACAGGAATCGGGACCGTGATGAAACTCTATATTCTCTATTCAGGAAAGCCCCGCAACTACCATGATGAAAACAGCTCCAAACTGGGAGAAATATGGAACCTGCCGTCGGTCAAGGGAAAGACCCGTCTCGTACTCGTCGATGCGCTTCATCCCCTCTGTGATAAAGGGCCCCAGGTGAATCCCCTATACAAATGGGCTTATAATGGCTTGATCGCTGGAACAGACCCTGTGGCTGTGGATACAGTCTGTCTGCGCATCATCACAGAAAAAAGGAAGGAAATAAGAGGAGAGCCTTGGCCTCTCAGTCCTCCCCCAATATGTGTAGAGGCGGCTGATAAAGTCTACGGTCTGGGAACGAGCAACTGGGATAAAATCAAGGTTGAGCCCTCCGGCTGGAAGGAAGGTCTGCTCTTAGGCTAAATCCTCTTTTTTTACATTTGTCACCCATAGAGGACAGGGAAAAGCCCTCTAATTTAGAAATTACTCTGAAATTTTATTGGCACATTTATTGCACAGAAGTTATCCAGAAGGAGAAGTTATATTATCTTAGTAAAGGAGGCTATTATGAAAAAGTTTTGGCTGATATTAGCGGTCTTGGCTCTTGTATCCTGTGTCAAACAAACTATTAAACAAGAAACAACATTTCTAGAGAACCATAATTTTGAGGAAGTGTGGAGCGCATCAATTAAGGCAATTAATGATATTGAGTTTGTCGTAGATAGTATGGACAAAGATGCTGGATTTATTGCGGCCGATAGAGGAAGGCATCTTTTTGAGAAGGCTCCACCAAGGTTATCAGTCATGATCAAAGAAGTAGGTGGAAAGGTCTATGTTGATTGTAAGGTTCTTACGAAAGAGCAGTATGTCGATATCGGAGGGACAGGAAGAAAGACGGTCCGCAACTTTATGATAGCCTTGAATCAGAATCTCAATAGGTAATTTCAGATCTAGGGGGACGTTCCTTAAAGTACCATGCTTGTCGAGAGTTTAGCGGGCGTCCCCCATCCTGTTATCAGAATCGTCTGCGCGGTAATTTATCCTTCTTGTTGACAGAGTTTGCATCCATGGCCCACATACCGCGACCGTGGGTAGCAATCACGATGATATTGTCTCTGGGATGAATGATCAGATCCTGAACAAAGGTTGAGGGCAGGTTGCCTCCCAGGATGTTCCACGTTTTGCCGCCATCTGTGGTTACATAAACACCGATGTCGGTTCCAACATAGAGAATGTCTTTGTTTACGGGATCTTCCCTGATAACATTCACCGGTCCAAGGGGAATGTTTCCGGAAATATCGACCCAGGTTTTGCCGTAATCGGTTGATTTCCAGACATAGGCGGCAAAATCATCATCCCGTTTTCCATTCTGGGTCATGTAGACTGTACTCAGGTCATAGGCTGAAGCAACCAGTTCGGACACCCATTTCTGATAGGGCAATCCCTTCATGATTTCCTTCCAGGTCTTGCCGCTGTCCATAGTGACATGGACTTTTCCATCATCAGTGCCCACATATATCAGGCCGAATTTTAAGGGAGATTCGGAAATCGAAAAAATCGTTTGGTAAGGGATATCCGCTATTTTAGATTTTACGTTGTACGTCAGGTCCTTGCTGATTCTTTCCCATGAGTCTCCACGGTCCCGCGAACGGAAAAGATACTGCATTCCATGATAGATCGTATTGGAATTGTGAGGAGAGATGATAAAAGGTGCTACCCATTGGCCCCGCAGCTTCGGTTCGTTTTCGTACTGCCGGGGAAGTATGTATTTCTCTCCTTCTTTGCCTGGGACACTGAGGTCTGTTCTGTTGAGATGCCCGTAGAAACCAGCAGAATAAACGATATTCGGATTCGTTGGATCAATGGCATGACTGCTGCCTTCACCGCCAGGTGCTCGCTCAAAATCCACCGTAGGAATCTTACCTCGACCCTGGGTGAGGTCGACAATACCTCTGTAGCTACCATGATCCTGCATAGAACCATAGACGCGAAACGGCGTATCCATATCGTAGGCTATATTAAAAAACTGGCACACCGGCAGGTTATGGAGAAATTGCCGCCAGGTTTTGCCCTTGTCGTAGGAGATTACGATACCGCCATCGTTGACGTTGACAATGTAATTGGAATTGTCGGGATCGATCCACAAGCCGTGATGATCGACGTGCATGCCCCGCAGCTCTCGGAATGTCTTTCCGCCATCTTCGGACACACTTAGCGGAACCCCCATGAGGTAGACGGTGTTCTCATCGTTGGGATCAACTCGCATCTGACCGAAAACCCAGCCATATGTCCCGGAATGACGCATCATGTAGCGCTTCGTCTCCGGTGTTAAACCGCTCACCTCTGTCCAGCTCTCGCCTTTGTCATCAGAGCGATAGATTGTTGCTCCTTCTATTATGCCGCTCGAGGGAAGCCCGTATGTGTTTGCTTTCTCCTCTTCAGTCGGTTCCCGGCCAATCTCATAACTGTCAACAAAGGCGTAAATAACGTTGGGTTTGGACAGGCAAAGATCGATACCGATTCTGCCTCTGAACTTTGCCTCAGGCAGCCCTTCGTTTATGGGTTTCCAGGTTTTGCCTCCGTCAGTTGTCTTGTAGATTCCGCTTCCCTTGTAATCAGGTTCATTCCTGGGGTCGTTCCATTTTTTGCGCATCCTTTGCCAGGTAGAGGCGTAAAGTGTATCGCTGTCAGAAGGATCCATGACGAGGTCATTGGCTCCGGTTTCTTCATCGACGTAAAGAATTTTTTCCCAGTTTTTACCGCCGTCAACGGTCTTGTAGATCCCGCGTTCTTTGTTGTTGGTCCATTCATGACCGGAGGCAGCTACGTAAACAACATCGGGGTTTTTAGGATGAATGACGATTCGTGCAATCGTATGGGTTCCAGTCAATCCCATGTGCTGCCAGGTTTTACCCGCATCGGTTGACTTATACACTCCGGATCCCGCCATCGAGCTTCTGAAAATGTTTGGCTCACCGGTTCCTATCCAGACGATATCATTGTTTGATGGATCAATGGTGACATCACCGATCGAGGTTGACGCCTCCTGGTCAAAGATCGGGTCCCAGGTGGTTCCCTCGTTTTCCGTTTTCCAGACTCCTCCGGATGCCGTGGCCACGTAAATCGTGTAGCTTTTTCCCTTCGGAGTAACTACTGCAATATCAGTACATCTTCCGCTCACATTCTTCGGACCGATATGCTGCCACTTCAAATCTTTGAACGGAGTATTCTTTTTCATCTCTTCATGCTGGCTGAACCATTTCATCATGAGTGCCGGATCGGTGGAATGGATTCTTTGTGGCTTTTTGGCCTTTTTAGCAGGGAGGGTGGACGTAAAGAAAGTCAAAACCAAGATTAATACGCATAAAAATGACATTACTCGGTAAAATTGTCTTTGAGAAATCATATCTCCTCCTTATTAATACTTTTAAACTTTATTAATACAAACGCAATTATTCCAGTGTCATCGCGAGGAGCGAAGAAGATTCCTTCGCTTTGCTCGGAACAGGCTGTGCGATCTCGTTAATTAATCTTAACTCCCATGATATAAAACATGAAAGCCCATTTATCGCTTATTTCATCGATTCTTTTCGTCGTGCTGCTTGCTCCGTGTCCGGAACGGGTTTCAATCCTGATTAGGACCGGATTGTTGCCTGTGTGTTTTTCCTGCATTTCGGCAATGAACTTAAAGGAATGGGCTGGAACCACCCGGTCATCATGGTCAGCTGTTGTTACAAGCGTGGCGGGATAAGCAACGCCTTCTTTGATGTTGTGTAGCGGCGAATAGGAGTAAAGATTTTTGAAATGCTCTTCCTCGTCACTCGAGCCGTATTCCACTGCCCAGCCCCAGCCAACCGTAAATTTATGGTAACGTAGCATATCCATGACACCCACCGCAGGAAATACCACCTTGTATAAATCCGGTCGTTGAGTCATACAGGCACCCACCAGTAGGCCGCCGTTAGAACCTCCGGCAATGGCCAGCTTGTCTTTGGATGTATACTTTTCCCTGATCAGATATTCAGCAGCAGCTATAAAATCATCGAATACATTTTGCTTTTTAAACAGCATACCTGCTCTATGCCACTCTTCGCCGTATTCGCCCCCGCCGCGGATATTAGGCATGGCATAAACGCCCCCGTTCTCCAGAAGGACAATTAGGGTAGGACTGAAGGAGGGAAGCCTGCTTATGTTGAAACCGCCGTAGGCGTAGAGGTATGTAGGATTATTGCCGCTCAATTTCAATCCCTTCTTATGAACAATAAACATCGGGACTTTTGTGTTGTCCTTGCTTCTGTAAAAGATTTGCTTGGCAACATAATCCTCGGGGTCGAATTCAATCTCGGTCTTACGAAAAACTTCTGCTTCTCCGCTTGATATATCATATTTATAAATTGTGGGGGGAGACGTGAAGGAGGTGAAGGTATAGAATAAAATCTTATCCTCTCTTTTTCCGGAAAAACCGGAAGCGTTTCCCAGACCAGGCAGTTCAATTTCTTTCACGAACTTACCTGTTAAGTCATGCTGGTTAATCCGTGTAGTCACATCTTTCAGATAGCTGCAGTACAACTGACCACCTACGGTATTAGCACTGCGTAAGACCTCAGGCTTCTCGGGGATGATTGCCTGCCAGTTTTCTTTGTCTGGCTTTTTTGGATCCATAAGAATGACTCTGTTGTTGGGAGCATCTATGTTGGTGAAAACCAGGAATTTATCTCCGATGTTATCGATGATATAGCTGTCGAACTCAAATCCCTTGATCAGGGAGCGAAATTTCATGTTTTTTATTGAAAGATCTTTATAATACAGCTCATTGCCATGGGTTCCTTCGGAAATATTTAAAAACATATATTCTTCGCCTTCGGTGACATCTACTCCTTTATATCGAAGCGGATGTTCCGTGTCCTCATAAATGAGTTTATCTTTTTCCTGAGGATCGCCCAGTTTGTGGTAGAATATTTTTTGAAATTTGTTCTTGGCTGTCAATTCCTGACCTTTTTCCGGCTTGTCGTAACCGCTGTAGTAAAATCCGTTGCCGAGCCAGGAGGCGCGGGAAAACTTTAGCCATCGGAGGCGGTCAGATAATTCCTTTTTTGATTCGACTTCCATAACTCTAAGCTCCCGCCAATCCGAGCCTGCTTCGGAGCGGGAAAAAGCCACATAACGGTTGTCCTTTGAAAAACCTGACAGGCCTATCCTAATTGTTCCGTCCGGAGACAACTTGTTTGGGTCGATGAATACTTCTGGCTCTCCGTCTAATCCCTTTTGAATATAGATCACAGATTGATTCTGCAGCCCGTCGTTTTTGCTGAAGAAGTAATAATCCCCTGCTCTTTTGGGTAATGAATACCTGGCATAGTTGTAAACTTCGGTTACTCGCTGGCGAATTTTTTCCCTGAAGGGAATATTTTCTAGATAGGCAAAAGTAACCTTGTTCTGTTCCTCCACCCATTTTTTTACTTCGTCAGCGGTATCATCTTCCATCGAGCGATAAGGATCTGCCACCTTGGTTCCGAAATAATCATCCACCTGGTCGCCTTTTTGGGTTACCGGATATGTCGGCGCCGGCTGGATTCCTTTTTCAGCTTGTTGCTGGCAAGCTGGTAAGGAAGCAAACGATAATAAAATAATAAGGACTAGAATTCTTTTTCGCACTCTTTCCTCCTTTAGCCTTTGGGGACGTTCCCTCAGGAACCACCCTTTAACATCAAAATAAATAGACTCCATGGTCGACCA
>Ga0209979_1001883_pt1 | contig 21506 bp, 20 predicted proteins | sample AnhtaG_FD_183114 | JGI IMG/M metagenome (GOLD analysis project Ga0209979, IMG submission 183114) | Deep subsurface microbial communities from Anholt, Denmark to uncover new lineages of life (NeLLi) - Anholt_01485 metaG (SPAdes) (version 2) | ecosystem: Environmental > Aquatic > Marine > Oceanic...
TCACCCAGTAATACCGTCCATCTTCCTTTTTAACCCTGTGTTCCGGTATTTCATTTATCCAGCTTTCTTTACCATCGTAATGGGTGTGAAAACTATACCTCGGGTGAGGAGAAATGAGCTGAAGGGGGTATTTGGAGTAAAGCTCCTTTGTGTGATGACCTTCCCAGGAAGGGATATATTTGGCCACGGGTGGCCTTTCCCAGTCATCGGGGTCGAACCGTTTGAGGCTTTCTGCTTCAAACTCTATTTTACCCGTCTGAGTAGCTAGATTCCCTTCGGCATCGGGTATGCTTGCTACCCCTCCACCCACAGGTCCCCAATCCGGCGTGTCGTTCTTCCGTCCCTCGGCAAACCACCTCAAACTCGGTGTGGACTTATAAGGTTTTGGCAGTGGGACAACGAAGTAGCCTTTCTTCTCAAACTCCTCCCACGAAATGTACTTTGGCAGGTCAGTTAATTGGAACAGCTTTTTTACCCAGTCCAGCTCTGTTAAGCCTCCTTCGGTGAACTTCTCGTAGAAGCCAAGCCTCTCAGCCGCCGCAGCGAATATATCGTAATCTGCCTTAGATTCTCCCAGTGGTTCAATACATTTCTTTTGTAGCACTATTGTCCGATGGTTGACTGTATAATGGCAATGAGGAATGTAGCCCGAGCAGTTAGCCCACTCGCCGATGTCCCATCTCTCAAAATTGGTGCAGGCTGGAAGTATCAAGTCAGCAAGTTGCGCTTCACCTTCCATCCAGATTGACTGGTTAACCACAAACTCAAGCTTGGGACTCCGGTACATCCTGACCCACCTGTTTGTGTTGTTCATGGTGCCAATATAGGCACCACCATACCGCCAGAACATCTTTACCTCAGAGTATCCATCTTCAGGGTACTTATATTTCTTGAACTGAGTTTCAGGCGAAGCGCCACAAAAGCCCTTCCCCCGCCACTCCTGAGGCGGATTCAAAATGCATTCAGGAAGTAGAATCCTGGGTATATGCTGTCCCCCAGGATCATTCACTTCAGACCTTATCGGATGTTTTGTTATTCCTCGTGAGACCATTTGGAAGTGGGCAGCAGAGTTTAGTGGGTCGCCGGATATGCCGCCTTCAGCATATCCCGGGAAGAAGAAGTCAAAATTCTGGGGGGCACCGTAGTTTGTTGTCCATATGTTGCTCCCTGGCTTGCCCAGTCCCTGCATGGCTGCCAGCATAACCATATACCTTGCCCATTCTGTCCCGTAGGCCGTCCTGCAGGCTCCTCCTCCAAGTGCGCTCCCGGAGGCCAGCATAGTCTTACGCCTGGCCCACTCTCTTGCCAGGGCCCTAATCTCTCGTGCCGATACTCCTGTTTCTTTTTCAGCCCATTCACTCGTCTTGGCAAAACCATCTTCTTCGCCAAGTATATAGTCTTTCCACTTTTCAAATCCGTGGGCATGTTCCTTAATATATTCCTTATCGTATGTGCCTTCCGTAAGCCAGACATAGGCGATAGCTGCTGCCATAGCTGTATCAGTTCCCGGCCTGGGAGCAAACCATTTGTCAGCAAAATTCACAGCGGTGGAATTATAATGCTGGTCTACAACAACCATTTTCACCCCCAGCTCCTTCAGCCAGGAACGCCACTGATTTGACTCCTGCCCTCCATAGATTCCGGAGGTGCTTTCAGGGTCAGAAGACCAGTAGATCACCATCTCGGCGTGTTTCAAGGCATCTTCCAGGAGATCGTATTGCGATGAAACGCCTAGTCTCCAGGCAAACCCCCAGGTATGCATTGCCCCCCAGTGCCACCCCTCCCAGCTATCCGGATTGTGGTCGACGTAGGTAGCATTCAGGATTCCCATGAACCTTAAGAGGCTGCTGTGCCGGTACCCGACGTTGCCCCAATTGTGATGTGAAGAAGGCGTGGTAAGAACTGCGCCAGGGCCATAAGTCTTCTGGACACGCTCTATTTCTTTGGCCAGAATATCTAGGGCTTCGTCCCAGCTGATTCGCTTATAGCCTGACGTACCCCTGTTTTCAGCTTTTCTATCTCCTTGCGGATTGAAATCAACTCTCTTAAGGGGATACAGAAGCCTATCGGGGGAATATATCCTTGACCTCTCAGCCAAGGCATATTGTGCAACGTTCGCCATTCTCGCAGGGGAAAATTTCCTTCCCCGTGCTTTTATAACCCAGGATTCAGCATCATCAGGACTGAGCTCCAAGGGTTCAATGCGTGTTATTTTCCCATTTCTGACGTAGACATAAAGCGGCCCACCGGTAGTACAATTTGTAAAAACCTGTTCGTCTTTTGCGGAATAAGCCATACTTTTCCTCCTCTTTTTTCGTCTGCTTAGTCAATTATTTTAATATGATAGACTCAAAAGAGTCAACATCCTATTGACTAAAAATCTCTTTCTGATATACTTAATACACAAGCTTACGAATTAGGAGGCAGAATATGCAGGTGTTTAACAAACTGAAAACACACTCACAGTCAGGAAACATTTTGAGCGCCATCGTCGGGATTGTACTCTTTGGCTCAATCTGGGGGCTTTTTGAAGCTACTGTGGGCGGGTTCTTGCACCTTATCCATTTCGCCTACAAAGGAGCAATTATGGGGGGCATCGGCATGGCAATCATGGCGGCGTTTGTCGTCACCTATCGGCGGCCTAAACTCGTATTCTGGGTAGGACTGATCGCCGCCCTTTTCAAGCTGCTGAGCGCTCTGATTTATGGCAGCCTTATTTTTGCCCCCTTCGTGGTCAACCCCGCCTCAGCAATCCTTATGGAGGCACTGGCCTTCACCCTGGTGGTCAGTCTGCTGTTTAAAGGTTTTGAAAGCAGTATCAAGATGCGTATCGCCGCGGGTGTCTCAGCAGGATACCTGAGCATCATCCTTTTCGCTATCCTAGCATCGGCCATAGGTATGGGTAACTGGGCATCCTGGGGACTTGCTGAGAGACTCAGTTCAGTGTTTACCAATGGTACAGGTCTAGCCATCATCGGTACTTGTCTGCTGCTCCTGGGACACCTGGTAGGCAGAAAGCTCCGACCCAATTTCTGGCAACTCATGACTGTGAAGCCCAAGGCCTTCTATGCTAGCACTATAGCCATCACGGCCTTTTGCTGGATTATTGCAGCAGTTGCCTTCGCATCAGGTCTTTAGTGAGACTGCTCGTTGTAGGTGAACCACGGTCAGGCAAGACCAGTTGGTGTAGGCAATATATTGACTGGCGGCGAAAATCTGGTTCCAGTGTCGGTGGAATCCTCTCTCCGGCGATTGAGAAGCAAGGACAACGAGTTGGCTCTAATGCACTTGACCTCCTTACCGGCGAAGAGGTCCCATTTGCCCGGCTATCATGCCACGGATGTTTCAAGGGAGGTGAAATGGTGGGTGACTATACCATTAGCAGGGATGGGATATTATTTGCCTGCGGTGCTATTAAACGGGCGGTCGAGAGCAGATGCGGCCTGGTAGTCATCGACGAGGTCGGCCCATTGGAACTGCGTGGCAACGGGCTTATGCCCGCAGTCGAATTAGCCCTAGCTTCACCAGTCAACGTGCTCATAGTAGTAAGGAGTTCGTTAAAAGGAGCACTTCAGAGGCATTTCCCTGAGTACGAATTTGTGGTCGTCGCTGATTTGACACAATCCCCTTCAAACGTGTCCGAGCTTGCAGATTGCAAAAGCCGTGAAGTGGCCACCTACGAGTCGCCCACAGAAGGTTGCTAGGCTCAAAAAACAAAATAGAATCGAAGAGACTTTTTTGTGGGGCATTATGTCCAGTTCCTCTAGAAGTTGACCTTGCCCTTCCCTTTTAGGCCAAGGATCTCTCTTGCTTCGTCGGGCGTAGCTATTTCCCGTTCAAGCTCCCGGGCGATTCTCACTATCTTCTCCACCAGCTCGTTCTGCAGCTTTCTGGCCCATCAGGGCACCGATTTCATCGGTTGTACCCGAATGTATCGCTCTTGCCTGACAGGCAGCTTCACAGGCAGTTTGTTTTCCCTCTCTCAGTCGGTGAATGCATAGATTGCACAGCTTTAACTTGCCATCCTGGAATTGTGGAGCGCCGTAGGGACAAACCCAGAGACAAAACTTACAGCCTATGCACTTTTCAGGGTTCACCAGTGTTATGCCGGTCTCACCATCCTTATAAATGGCGGAGCGAGGACAAACTTTAATACAAGGTGCATCAAGGCAGTGCATGCACGAAATCGGCAGAAAATACTGATAGACCTCATCATCACGTATCTGTGGGCCGACATGATAGACTCTGATTAACTCAGGACCCTTCGGGTTGCCCAAGGGCGGCTTTATCGGGTCAGGTGGGAGTCTATGCTCCAGTTTACAGGCTATTATGCAGGAGAAGCACCCGATACACCTATCCTTGTCGATGAAGATAGTCCTGTGCACTTACTTATCCTCCACTTTATAGATTCTACAAAGTAATGCCCGAAATGTTGTCGAGCCCATGGCTGGGTCATAGGGAGGATCGTTACTGGTTAGAACATTGGTATTGCTTTCCCACAAACCGTGGTCAGGTCCTGGATATTCAGGATACCACCATGATGCTTGGGCAACGCTCACCTCCCACCCGTGTAATGCATGGACTCTCATATCTTGAATTATGAAGCATTCCACCTTAATAACAAACTCCGAAGTTGCTAATACGTAAGGAGCTTGTCACCTTAAGTGTGGGTAAGTGGCGTGAGGATGAGCTAAAAGAAGCTGTAGCCGATTTAGTTATCACTGATGGCGACCCCTGAGCTTAAAGGTGCCATAGCTCGAAGTCAACCTCATCTCCCTTCTCAGCGTTGCCTCTTCCATGCCCCCAGAGACCTTTACAGATCCCTTTATCGGGACAGAGCCCAAGGGGAATGGGCATTCTGGGAGGAGAGGCTATGGCGAGAGCTTCGGAAACCATCGGCTGAGGGAATAACAGGCGTGGGTCACCTCGTTGCTGAACTCGACCTGAGTGGACTCCATTCCACCGCCACCTATCCAAGTTTTTTGAAAAACTTTTTTCCACAAAATCTATTATAGAGCCGCAAAATGCTTGACAGTGCGAGGGGGAGTTATGTAGTATAGGCTAGGGTTTTGGAAAAACTAAACTCTTACGGAAATTCTAAAAAGGAGGTTTAACACGAGCAATTTATTTGATTTGACAGGCAAGGTTGCTATAGTAGTTGGTGGTGCTGGTGGCATTGGTCATGCGCAGGCTCTAGGCTTGGCGAAGGCCGGTGCTGATGTCGTCGTGGCTAGTCGTAAACTTGAACATCTTGAGCCGGTAGCCAAGGAGATACAAGCCCGGGGTAGAAAGTCACTGGCTGTTCCCGTAGAGGTTACTGAGGAAAAATCAGTGGTTGCTATGGTGGATAGCGTGTTAAAGGAATTTTCGCATATTGATATTCTGGTAAACGCTCATGGTTTGGCGATTCGCAAACCTGCCGATACCTTTCCCCTTGATGAGTGGCAACAAGTTATGGATATCAATACCCGCGGGACATTCCTTTGCTGTCAGGCGGTTGGGCGGGTGATGATTAAGCAGCGCAATGGTAAGATTATAAACATGTCATCGGTGAGGGGTAGATATGGCCTCCCTGGCGACTACGCAGCTTACTGTGCTAGCAAAGGAGCGGTAGATACCCTGACACGAACACTCGCCTGCGAGTGGGCTAAGTATAATGTGCTGGTGAACGCGGTTGCCCCCACTATTGTGGAAACTGAACTTACCCGCGCTGCCTTAGCCGACCCCCAGTTTGCCCAGCAGATGAAGTCTCGTATCCCGCTCGGCCGCTGGGCAATGCCGGAGGATATTGTGGGAGCTACCGTGTTCTTTGCCTCAAAGGCGTCAGACTTCATTACCGGGCAAATCCTTTACATTGACGGTGGCGTGACTACTTGGTAGCAATGTGCGGAGATACAAGTCCTAGCTAAGGCGATGAGAGTAGGTTGACAGCCAAACAATAATAAAGAAGGTTTTATTATGGGAAAGGTAACATTGGTTGATTTGAGTCATCCTTTTGGCGATAAATGTCCCCTGTGGCCGTATTTTGCCGATGTCAAAATTGAACGTATGCAGTATCATGCCAAATCTGGAGTGCTCTCCCAGGTAATTACAACCACAATGCACTGTACGACTCACGCCGACTCACCGGCTCACGTGTTTGAGGGTGGCATGTTTACTGATGAGATACCTCTGGAGAAGTACTACGGCACTGGAGTAGCCGTGTCTATTCCCAAGAAGAAGTGGGAAAAGATTATGCCGGAAGACCTAGAAAAAGCTCGCCCAAAGATTGAAAAGGGTGACATCGTCATGATTAATACCGGCTGGCACCACTATTATTCCGATAGTGTCCAGTATTTCTGCTATTCTCCTGGCTTGTACCGGGAGGCCGGGGAGTGGTTCGTCGAGAAGGGAGTGAAGTGCATCGGCGTTGACCAACAAGCTTTGGACCATCCCCTGGCCACTGCTATCGGTCCCCACGGACCGGGCCCGCTGCGTCCGGACATCTGCGCCGAATATAAGAGAGAGACTGGACGCGACGTGCTGGAAGACTTCCCTGAGTGGGAGCCCTGCCATAACTTGATAATGCGCAACGGTATCATGGGTTATGAAAACGTTGGTGGTGACCTAGACAAGGTAACTGGTAAGAGGTGTACCTTTGTTGGCTTCCCTATCCGATGGGTGAAAGGCGACGGGTCTATTGTCAGGCTAGTAGCTATCGTGGACGAGGGTGACCAGTAGCATATCATTCCGTGAACTGTTCTATCTATTAAATTTTATGAGGCGGTGTGACAGCGTTGGGCGAGATTGCCTCAAGTTCAACTGAAGGAGGTTAATAGCCTGTGGGGGCCCGATGGCTTGCGAGATGAAGTTTGGTGTCTGGCTACCGGTATACGGGGGTTGGTTGATTGGGGCACCGATTGAGGAACCCGAAATAAGCTATAGCTACGTTGAAAAGTGCGCTCGAAAGGCAGAGGAGTTGACATTCGACTCAGTATGGATAGCTGACCATCTGCTTAATCCTAGGAAAGGCGAACAGGTGGCTGCACTTGAAGCTTGGAGCACTCTTACTGCTGTCGCCACACACACCAAGAGAGTAAAGCTTGGTCATGCCGTTTTATGTCAGGGCTTCCGTTATCCTGCTGTGCTGGCCAAGATGGCAGCTACACTGGACGAGATCTCCAATGGCAGGTTCATTTTTGCCCTCGGAGCAGGATGGTTTAAACGTGAATTTGAAGCTTATGGCATTCCATGGGGCGACCATGATGAGCTTATTGAACGAGCCGGGGAACAGATAAAGATAGTCAATGCCTTATGGACCCGAGAGAGCGTGAATTTTAGTGGCAGATATTATCGGTTGGTCAACGCAAACCTCGTGCCAAAGCCGGTACAAAAGCCTCGCCCTCTCATCTGGTACGGCGGCAACTCAGAAAAATCAAGACAACTGGTAGCTGACAATAGTGACATTGATGGCTGGTTCATAAGCAGCGGCTCGTTGGAAGAGGTGAGGGAAAAGATATCCGATATGAAGAGCCGGACACAGGGAAGAAAACTGGAGTATGCAATGTACGCCTTTACTCTTCTGTCCCGAACTGAGCAAGAAGGGGAGGGCATGGTAAAGAGGCTGGCTGGGGGTGACCCGTCCACAATTATCTGGGCGCTAAAACCAGGGCTGGTGGGGCCACCGGCTAAAATTATAGAGCAGCTTCACAAATTTCAGCAGGCTGGCATCAACCATGTTACTTTGCTGTTCTCATCGACTCTGGATAATTTGGCAAAGTTCTCCCGGCAGGTAATAGAGCGAATGCATTGACTGCGGGCTCCTGGCTTATTCTGGCTGCGGAGCCCGGACATATAAATGCTATAAAGGAGGAAAAACGATGAAAAAGATTAGTCTAGATAAGGTCAAACCTTATGCCGCACCCGGCCATTTCAACATGATTGCCCTCAGGCTAAGCGGCAAAGATGAAACAGGGGCTGAGAAGTTCTGGGTGGGTCTTTCTCATTTCCTTCCTGGGGGTGGAGCCGAATTCGGCGCAACGCCAGCGGAGAAATACTACTTTGTCCTGAACGGAGAAATCACGGTTAAGACCGAGAAAGAAGAGATTACCCTGGGGCCGTGGGACTCAGTCTACATCGCTCCCAACGAAGGTAGAGAGATAATCAACAGGACTAACTGGCCAGCCAGTATGCTGGTAGTTATCAACTATTAATGAGGGAAGAGCCTCAATGAAATCTGAAGATATTAGCAATATTGCCGTGATTGGCGCGGGCATGATAGCACCCGGCGTTGCTCAGGTCTTTGCCACCAAGAATTACAATGTTCGTATCTATGCCAGAAGACAAGAGGCATTGCCGGCAGCTATTGAAAAAATCAGGTCTGCCCTCTTTGCGATGGCTAAGAAAGGAGTTGGCTTGGAGAGTGAAATCGAGCCAGCCATAAGCAGGATAAAAACCACCACCGAACTGAGCAAGGCGGTTGCCGATGCCCACCTCGTGATTGAGAGTATCTCTGAAAATTTGGAGTTAAAGCAGCAGTTTTTTCAGAATTTGGACCAACTTTGTCCTCCAGAGACTATTTTGGCTACCAATACATCCGTAATTAGCATCACCGAAATCGCATCAAAGGCCCGTAGGAGAGAAAGAATTCTGGGGACTCATTTCTGGAACCCCCCTTACTTGATCCCACTGGTGGAAGTTACCAAGGCAAAGGATACCTCTGACGAGGTCATGGAGACCACTTATCAAGTCATGAAAAACGCCGGAAAACACCCGGTGAAGTGCATGAAGGATGTGCCTGGTTTTATCGCCAATCGGCTGCAGCATGCCTTGTGGCGGGAGGCCATCTCCATCGTGGAAAATGGTATTGCTGACGCCGCTACTGTTGATGAAGCTATTAAGAACAGTTTTGCTATTCGGCTGCCAGTCCTGGGACCTATCGAGAACGCGGATATGGTTGGACTTGACCTAACACTGTCTATCCATGATTATATTCTCAAGCATCTTGAGTCTTCCCCTCACCCCTCGCCTCTTCTAAGGGAAAAGGTAAAAAGAGGGGAGCTGGGATTTAAAACAGCGCAGGGTTTCTATACCTGGTCTGCTGAAGAGATAAAGAAGTCCAGGGAAAGGCTTTTAGAATACCTCATCGAGTGGACCAAGAGAGAACAGGGCAAAGCATAGAATGACCTTAAGTGACTATACAAAAAGCTACACATTTGGTACAATGTGATATATCTTGTAGGAGGAGTGAGCAAATGGAAAAACTAATCATAACGGCTGCCTTGACTGGTAATATCACCCTACCAACGCAGACGCCCTATCTGCCGCTGACACCGCAACAAATCGCCGAGGAGGCAGTGAGGTGTGCCAATGCTGGCGCGGCTTCGGTACACGTCCATGGCCGAGACCCGCAGACCGGCAAACCGACTACTGACCCAGGAGTATACCGGGAGATTGCCACCCTCATCAAGTCAAAAAGCAATGTTATTGTCTGCGTAACCACCGGCGGTACCATGGAAATGACGGCGGCGGAGAGGATAAGGGTTGTCCCGGCTCTTAAACCGGAACTGGCCACATTTAACATGGGCTCGATAAATTTTTCGATTCATCCCATAGCTGAGCGGTATAAGGACTCAGAATACAAATACCCCTGGGAGAAGGAATTCGCTGCCAATACCATAGATTTTATCTTCCGCAATACCTTTGGTGATATCGAGCACTTCTGCAAGACCATGGCTGAGAATAACACCAAGCCTGAACATGAAGCGTATGATGTGGGGCACCTGTACAACATACAGTATTGCATTAGGAGAAAGCTGGTGAAGTTCCCCATCTGGGTGCAATTTGTCACCGGAATTCTGGGGGCGATTGGCGCGCATTTAGAAAACATCATGTTCATGAAACAAACAGCTGACCGATTGTTCGGGCCGGAAAATTACAAGTGGTCGGTGATTGGCGCCGGCTATCCTGCCGAGTTCAACCTGGCGACCCTATCCATAATGATGGGGGGGCATGTCCGCGTGGGCTTGGAGGACAATATTTATGTCAGTAAAGGGGTATTGGCCAAAAGCAATGCCGAGCTGGTGGAGAAGATAGTCAGAATTGCCCGGGAGCTTGAACGGGAAATAGCCACGCCCGACGAAGCAAGAAACATCCTGGGCTTAAAAGGGAAGGACAAGGTAAACTACTAGATAAAGCTAAAGGAAATCACAGAAAAAGTGCCTTCATTTATCATGCGAGGCTTGTTGCAGTCGCCGCCAGGCTTAACCCCTGTTTTGCGCAGAGATTTCGCAAGACGAGCCACGGCCTCAAATATTTAGTTAGAATTAATCCTTCTGAAGCTCAGGGAGAATACTCTCGTAATAATCCAGTGATTCGGGGTTAGTCAGGGCATCCCTGTTTGACACCGGTCTGCCGTGTATTATGTTGGTGACCGCGCTTTCCACCTTCTTCATGTTGAGCGTGTAAGGGATATCCGGTACTGCCAAAATTCTCGCCGGCACATGCCGTGGAGATGCGTTGTCACGAAGGGTCTTCCTGATTTTCGCCTGCAACTCGTCGGTTAAACTATGTCCCTCGGCCAGTTTTACAAAGAGAATGACACGCTGGTCGCCTGCCCATTCTTGTCCTATAGCCAGGCTATCGGCAATCTCCTCCAACTTCTCTACCTCATTATATACCTCAGCCGTCCCGATGCGGACTCCCGAGGGTTTCAAGACAGCGTCAGAGCGACCAAAAAAGGTTATTCCCCTAGTGTCACTATGAAACATAACGTAATCCCCGTGACGCCATACATCCGGGTAAACATTAAAGTAGGCATCTTTATATCTTTTGTTTTCCGGGTCATTCCAGAAGTAAAGCGGCATGGAAGGAGCCGGAGCCTCGCAGACAAGCTCGCCCATCTGGTCACGCACCGGATTGCCTTTCTCATCATAGCAATTTATCTTCATCGCCAGACCCGCCTTCTGCAGTTCACCGGCGTAGACAGGGACGGTAGGACTGCCAATAACGAAACAGCCATTGATATCGGTGCCGCCAGAGATAGAATTGAAGTGCAGGTCTTCTTTAATCTCTTTATACACGTACTCAAAACCCTCAACCGAAAGGGCGGAACCGGTCTGGGATATCTCCCGCAGCGATGACAAGTCATAGTCCTTTCCCGGCTTCAGCCCCTGGCTCCTCAGATAGTTAATATAAGTAGCGCTGGTACCGAAAATGGTTATCTTCTCATCCTGTATCAGTTTCCACATGGCACCGGCATCGGGATAAAGAGGGTTACCGTCATATAACACTATAGTAGCGCCCACGGCCAGAGAACTGAGAAGCCAGTTCCACATCATCCAGCTGCAGGTAGTTATATATAAGATTTTATCCTCCCGTTTTAAGTCGGTATTAAGCATCAACTCCTTTACATGATTGATGAGGAGCCCACCGACTCCCTGAACCATGCACTTTGGCTTGCCGGTGGTTCCTGAGGAAAACATGATAACTGCCGGATGGTCAAAAGGCACCTGTTCAAATTTAATATCGGGGTGCTCTTCACCGGCTATGAACTGCTCATAGTACACCGAATTGGGAATATGGCTAATGTCAGTCTCCTGCCCCGTGTAACGAACCACGACAACCTTTTTCAGAGAGGGGATGCCTCTGGCCACCTCGCTGGCGTTGGCTAGGGAACTAAAGGGCTTCCCTTTATAAAAATAGCCATCAACGGTAAACAGAACCTTGGGTTCAATCTGACCAAATCGGTCCAGCACCGCCTGTTGCCCAAGGTCGGTGGCACAGGAAGACCATATGGCACCAATAGAGGTAGTAGCCAGCATAGCGATAGCGGTCTCCATCAGATTGGGCATATATGCCGCCACCCTGTCTCCCGGCTTAACCCCTACTTCGCGCAGGGATTTAGCCACACGGGCGACAGTATCATAAAGCTCGGCATAGGTCATTTCAGCCGATTTCTGAGTCTCCCCCTTGAAGAGAAAGGCGATATGGTCATCTCGGTATCTCAGCAGGTTCTCGGCAAAATTCAACCTGGCGCCACCAAACCACCCAGCACCGGGGAACTTGTTTAGGTCGTCAATTACCTCGTCGTACTGGCGAGAAGCCTTGATTGGGGCAAACTCCCACATAGCTGCCCAAAAGTCAGGGAGCTTCTCAATTGACCAGTCATATAGCTCATCGTACGACTCAATCGTAAGACCATATTTTTTGTTGACAAAGCTAATGAACCGAGTTATGTTAGCTTGCTTCTTAACCTCCTCGGATGGTTTCCAAAGAAATACCTTCATAATACTCTCTCCTTTCTACTTTTCTTGGCCGGCTCTTTCGGCCGCTTCTTCCCCCTTCAGGTCAGAGATTTCATCAGTTGTGCCTACGTGTATTGCTCTGGCCGGACAAGCCGCCTCACAGGCGGTTTGTCTTCCTTTTTGCCTTTCCTCCCCAATTCTATGAATACAAAGGTCGCACAGGTACATTTTACCATGATAAAACTGCGGAGAGCCATAGGGACAAACCCAGAGGCAGAACTTACAGGCGATGCAGGTAGTACACTTGCTCAATATTTCGGCGTCTTTGTCCTCCATGAGCAGCGTAATCTCAGCAATCGCCCTATCCCTATCATAACCGGCATACCTGCAGTTCACCAGACAGTCGCCGCACAGGTTGCACTTTAAGGCATCCCATATTTTTGCCCTCCTTCGGAGTAATAGTCTAGTTTTTCTAAAATGTTAGCGCACATTATATCATCTTCCTTCTTTGGTTTTTGTGAACGAAGGGAAAGGGCTGCCCAATTTATTGGGTGATTGCGCGACAAAAGATTGCGAGGCAGCCCCCTCTGTCGTTGCGAGGCTGACTTTAGGCAGCCGAAGCAATCTCGGCCGGGGCCGTTAGCTCAGTTGGTAGAACACCTGACTTTTAATCAGGGTGTCACAGGTTCGAGACCTGTACGGCCTACCAGCTAAATCATCAGAATTTGCTAACATCAGCTTCTCTAATTTCAGCATGCCGACTGGCGTCCAATAACTGATCAAATCCCTGTGCCACGGCTTCCTGAAGACCTGACAAAACGTGATTATATCAATCAAACTTCGCAGGCTGGGGATTTATTCCCCGCCGAAAAGAGGCGGCATATAAAATGCCGAAATTTGAACAGAAAATCAAAATTAAACAGCCTAAAAACTCGTCATCCGAGATACCCTATCAACTCGCGGCTGTGACTTGGATGGCGCAGCTTCGCCAGCGCTTCTTTTTCAATCTGGCGTATTCGTTCCTTGGTGAGGTCTAACTCTGTGCCCGCCTCTTCTAGGGTCCGGCTGTATTCATTGCCCAGCCCAAACCTCAACTCAATGATGCGGCGTTCCCGGGGTGTCAGCGACTCTAGGGTTCTGCTCAATTTCGCCTTAAGCAGGCTCGCAGTAGCCTCCTCCTCAGGGTCCGGAATCGCCCGATCTACGATGAAATCACCAAGTTGGCTTCCCTCTTCTCCTACAGGTGTCTCAAAGGAAATAGACCCACCAGAACTCACCTTAAGCAACCCTTCTATCTTTTTGGGCGGGAGCCCCATTTCAGAAGACAATTCCTTCTCGGTCGGGGGCCGGCCGAGCTTCTGAGCTAAGCTATTCCTTGCCCGGGCTAGCTTCGTCAGAGCCCCAACCAAGTGTCCCGGCAGGCGCACGATTCGTGATTGGTCATTAACTGCCCTGTTGATTGCCTGCCAGATCCAGGGAATGGCGTAAGTACTGAACTTAAAGCCTCTCCGATGATCGAACTTCTGCACTGCCTGCATTAGCCCGATATTGCCTTCCTGGATAAGGTCAGGCAGAGGCACGCCCCGATCATTATGGCCCTTGACCACGCTCACTACCAGGCGCAAATTGGCTTGAATCATGTGCTTGGTTGCTTGGTCTGCCCTTTCCCTTATTTGCTCAAAATGCCTGGCAATTTCGGAGCGATGGCGTTCCAGCTCCTCACGGAATTCCGGTGACCGCAACCCTTCCTCAAACTCAACTAGGGAACTCCTCTCGCCAGCTCGCTCTATTGTATGCCAAGGTATCAGCCGACTGTCCAGCGACAATTGAATCAGGGCTTGCTCCGTCCTAGTTTGGCTTGCCCCGGTGATTTGAGCTATAGCGCCGGATAAATGCTGATCGATATGACCATCAATGGCGCGACGTAGGTCTGGGTGCAATACCTTCCCTGCTACATTCCCGTCAGAAGGCAGTTCAAGATACTGATAAAGGGTTTCAAAGAGCAAACGCGCCCGACTCAAGCGCTCCACCAATGCTAGCAATAAATCGATTGCCGATGGCTGACCGCCATGCTCGGCGAGCCAGTCTTTCTCAAGCCGGGAAAGATGCTTCCCTTCCTCTATTTGGCTACCCAGCACTCTTTCCTCCCCGGCATTGAGCAGAGGAGTTTGCCCCAATTCAGCGAGATATAAGTCCAATGAACCCTCGCCGAGTTCAAATTCCCACTTTGAAGGAGTAATCCTGCGCCCAGAAACCTCATCCTCCTGATCAATTTCCTTATTAGCCAAATCTAATTCCTCATCCCGGGAAAAGACTTGTTCTCTATCTTTAACGTTTTCTAAAACCGTTACCATCTTCAGCCTCCTTTGTACTCTTCATTCGGCCAACTGCAGCTTTCAAACACGATTATTATATGTACAGAGGCAATCCTTGTATGCGACTTTTATCTCATACAGACATGGCGACGGGATAGGGAAACACGGGACATTAAAAGATTAGCCAGGAAAGCGGGTGAAAATATTGTATAAAAGTTGCTGGTTGGTCTCTAGGGTTTTTGGAGAATTATCTCAAAGGGGCAACTTATGGCCCCAGTGAGACAAACGGCTTCGCAGTCTGTGCACCAGTCGCACTCCACTGTTTCAATAATGGTAATAATATTGTTAACTATCGCCAGAGCATTGCAGTGGCACACGCCAACGCATAACCCACAGCCATCACAATTCTGGGGGTCTATAACAGGCATTTCAGCCACGGCTCTCAGTCTCCATTCCAATTATTTTAAAAGTAAAGCTTGCCATCTGTCTGTGATATTTGTCTCAAGAAGACACCTCCATTATTTCTTTGAGCGCTTCTTTATCAGTAATTATTATCCGGTGGCGGTCGAACCTGATCGCCCCTTCCTCCTCTAATGCCTTTAGCGACCTGCCCACTACCTCCCGAGCAGTACCCGCCATAGCTGCCATTTCTTGCTGTGTAAGCCGTGGCCCACGGCCAATTTCACCTCCGATGTGCTCAAGGAGTATCTTGGCTACCCTGCCGATGACATGCCTGAAAGACAAATCCTCAACCAGCGATACGAGGTGACGCACTCGCCTTGCCAGTACCTTAATCACATTCAATGCTATCTTTGGATGGTCCCGGAGGATAGCTTCCATGTCATTCTTCTTTATCCCATAAAGAAGAACGGGGCCCATAGTCCGAGCACTGGCGGGATTTGGCCCATCATCAAAGATAGGGACATCATTGAAGGACTCCCCGGGGCGCACAATGCTCAAGATCTGCTCCTTTCCTTCGGCTGAGGTCTTGAACACTTTTACCACCCCCGAAGCGACAAAATATAGATTCGCAGCCGATTCACCCTCAAGCAAGACCATTTCTGCTCTGTCAGCAGTTTTCTCAAAGACGAGCTTTCTGATCGACTCAAGCTCAGCAAGGCCAAGATCGGAAAAGTATAGAATGCTTTTCAAAAACTCCAACTGCACAGCCATACCTCATATCCTCATACGTGTAGTTTTAATAATGGAGAATTTAGCTAGGCCAAGATAGTTCCTTCCCTAATGTAGCTTCCTTCTTGAACTCTTTTTTACCCATGGGAGTGGTGCTTGTCTGAAGACCCCTCACAGCACCCTGGTTCTCCTGGATGACCACAACAGTTCTGTCTCCGCCAAATCTTTGTAAAGTTATTGCGAAACACTAGTTTCAGTTTCCTCCCCAGAGGCATCGGCACTGACATATTGGTGAAAAACGCTCTTACTGTTGGCATATTACAACCTCCCAAAAATATTCCTTGTTCTTCGACCTTAGGTAATAATGCATATTGCTTCGTTTACTGTCCCTATCTATGGTGTTTAACATAACTACAAATCACCCTGATTTTACTAATCCATCAACATGTTGAGCAAAGTTGCTCTGATTATACACCTGTTTTTCAAGCTCCATAACGCCAGTGACTTCCACATTCTCACTGGCTTTCACTTTGTCCGCGCACTCTATTACCGGGACATGCTTCTCCATCTTCCAGTCTGCACTCTGAAAAAGTCCTCCAAATTGTTTCATTTCCTTCCCTCTTCTTTGTAGACATCTGTATATATTTTGGGTTTTCTTCTATTTGCCTAAATACCCGGTGTGCACCCAGGCGCTCTGATCATTAACACGGGAATGCCGCTGGCTCTGAGAACTTTGTCAGCGACACTGCCATGAGCCCACCGGCTGGGACCGGAGCGACCATGGCTCGCCATAACAATCAGGTCACATCCATATTGTTTTGCGTAGCCGACTATTGCCTCTTCAGGTTTCCAAAGAAGCACCTCTGTGCTTACATTGATTCCTTTAGCTGCCATTGTTTTAGCTATTCTGTCAAGATATTTCTGTGCCTGCTTCTCTTTCTTGCCGGATGCCTCAGGTATAAGTCGCTGACCCAGTGGCTGGCTGGAACCCTCAACTACTCTATAGCCCTTAACACGCTCAGTAACACTAACTAAGATGACCTCTTCCGTGTCGCAGCCTTTCGCCAACTCTTCTACATGCGGAAGTGCGCACTCGGCCAACTTAGAGCCATCTAATGGAACTAAAATTTTCTTGTACATTTTTGACCTCCTTCTGCTCTCCTTTTATATATTCTGTACTACCAATATATATTATACATATTATTGCTAACATTTTTGCTAACGAATTTTTCACCACCATGAAAAACCAAGAGTGACCTAGCGGTACAAATCGAAGCTAAATCGCCAATAAAAAGGTATCAGGAATTACTTCTTTTCACGCTCAGGGACATACCTTTTGTATCTTCTAATCAGGGTGTCACAGGTTCGAACCCTGTACGGCCTACCAGCTAAATCAATTGTCAATAGTCAAAATCACTAAATTTGTAAAAAATACACCAAAGGATGTAAAGTAGTTGTCTAACAAGCTATATGATATTACGATTGCTATGGTAGAACCTTTTATTGCACCTTCAGCCTTTTCGGCTTCAGAAAAAGCATTATCCAACGTTATTGACGACCTCTATACCTATTTGAAAAGCCAAGCCTCCGTCAAAATCAAAAAGGCTGATATTCAACGCAAATTGCCATCTTTGTGTGACTACATCGATAGTGTGCGACTTGTAAAAACCCTTTGGCAAACTGACAAGGCTATTGATGTTGAATATTTTTATTGTGACTCTCATGTTGTTCTTCAAGGAAAAAGAAGCAAAAAATCATATAGGAAAAAAATCAACTTTGTTTCCAACCTAAATTCTTACGACAACTTTGTTATTCAAGGTATAGCTGGTCAGGGTAAGTCTATATTACTCAGGCATTTATTTATCAATGAAACTCTAGTTGGTAGCCACATCCCGATATTTATCGAACTCAGGCGCATACAAAGAAATGAGGCACTCTTAACCCATATTTCCCGTTTCCTCCACATACTAGATTTACCGAGTGATGACACACTTATTCAAATACTATTAAAATCAGGAAGGTTTATGTTCTTCCTTGATGGATTTGATGAGATTGCTCATGACCAAATGTCATCAATCCTAAATGAACTAGAGTACCTAACCTCGATTTCACGAAGTTGCCAGTTTATTGTCACTTCCAGGCCAAACAGTCCTATTGCAATGTCTCCGCTATTTAATGTCGTATTACTTGATAACCTTCGCGGTAACGAGTATCATAGAGTCATAAGAAGGCTCTCTGATTCAAAGAAATACGCCGATGCAATAATTGCGAAAATTAAGGCTCAAGAATCTGGTGTATCTCAATTATTGTGCACACCCTTGTTAGTAACTCTTCTATTAGTATCATACAAATCTTATCAAGCTATACCAATTCAGCTTTCCGATTTCTATGAGTCCATTTTCGCAAATCTATTACAACGGCACGACGGTACGAAACCCACTTTCACCAGGCCAAGGAAATGTTCTTTAAATGACAATCAATATCGCCAGGTTTTTGATGCTTTTTGTTTCGAATCTAAGAAGCAAGACAGCAAAGTTTTTGAATATCAACAGATTTATTCTTTTGCAAAGAAAGCTATGTCTTTGCTAGATATCAATGAAGACGTAGATGCATATATAAAGGACATTAAGAACATCACATGTTTGCTCTTAGAGGAATCTAATCAATACAGGTTCATACATGGAACTGTTCAAGAGTATTACAGTGCTTCTTTTATCAAAAACCTACCAGAGCCTAGTGCGCTCAAATTCTATCAAGCTTGCCTAGACCCGCGCAAAGCTTCTCATTGGTTACAAGAACTTGCCTTTTTAAGTGATATCGATATTTATCGCCATACCAAATACTTTTTGCTTCCCGTATGTTCAAGGTTTATGGGTTATGAACAGGAAGTTGACCCTACTTTTCTCCACCCTGCAGAAATCTCTCTAGACAGAACCATAAACATTTTGGGTACTTGGCTACTCGGTTTTAGGTATGATGAAGGTAAACCAAGATGCAGTTCTCTTCATTTTGGCTTTACATTCCAGGCTTTGAACTACAGGGTAGAGGAAATCGATTTCATACATGAGATATTCTTTTTTGATTACACTGAACTCATGGATAATATAGTTAGTGGCAAAACAGCTATTAATACTCAAGGAAAATCAGCCAGAATATCCGCTAATACTGGTGAACACCTAGATGTGACCCTGATAAGTATTAAACAAATCCTTGACGAAGGTTTACTCACCAGTGAATTTAAATCAATAGCCCAAAGATTGTCTTTGATTGCGTATACCCAATGGCATCAAGCAATATCCTATCTGAATAAGAAGGATGCCTTCATTAAAACAGTAGAAGTCATCTAGACAAACCTCATAGTGTTCAGTTCCTTTCAATTGCTAACATTTTTGCTAGCGAACTTTTCACCACCACCAAAAACTAAAAGTTGCTTAGCGGTATAAATCACAGCTAACCAGCCTCTTTTCGTGAAGGAAGGGAAAGAGCACCAGATGTTTTGGTAGAAAGGGCATAATGTTACAATTAGTTATATGCCAGCGAATTTACCGCCACAGTATTTCGAGGCTGAAAAGAGATACAGGGCAGCCAGGGAGCCAGAGGAAAAAATTGCCGCCTTGCAAGCAATGCTTGCCATTATGCCCAGGCATAAAGGCACCGATAAGCTTCATGCCGCGCTAAGGCGGAAGATTGCCAGGTTTTCCCAGGAGGCAGAAAGAAAGTACGCCACAGCCAGGAGAACAGGCTTCTATATCAGCAGGGAGGGCGCCGGACAGGTAATGTTAGTAGGGCCAGCCAATGCCGGGAAATCACAGCTAGTAGCGGCGGTAACCGAGGCCATCCCTGAGATAGCCGAATATCCCTTCACCACCAAAACCCCGATTCCGGGGATGATGAAGTTTGAAGATATCCAGATACAACTGGTGGATACGCCGCCCATCGGGCACAAAGAAGTGAGAGTACTACTAGCAAACAGCCTCAGAAACGCTGATATCATTGCTATCGTAATAGATTTATCCCGGGAGCCAATAAGCCAGGTAGAGGCAGCTCTTCAAGGGCTAAGAGATGCCAGAATAGAGCCCTCAACAGATGGTGATACACAAGCAACTCCAGGAAGTTATCCCAGGAGGATGTTAATCGTGGGGAACAAGAATGAGCTGGCAGGTTCCAACGAGAACTGGGAGCGTTTGCGTTCACAATACGCCAGGCTGTTTCCCCTGGTCTCCATTTCAGCCAGGGAAGGCGGTGGCCTGGAGGAGTTCAAAAGAGCAATTTACCAGGCCTTGAATATCATCCGGGTTTATACCAAGACCCCCGGTAGTAAGGCCGACCTGACCGACCCCATGATACTGGAGAAGGGCAGCACACTGGAAGAAGCTGCTGAGAGCCTCCATAAGGACTTCTATCAAAATTTGAAGTATGCTGTCGTCTGGGGCTCAGGAAAGTATGATGGGCAGAGGGTTAGCAAGGAACATGTACTTCAAGATGGCGACATAGTCGAGTTTCATATCTAGACTTACGCAGTTATTTTCTGGCTCTAATAAGCTGTACTATACCCACTCCCAGTACAGCATTGGAGCAAGGCGATGGGCAGACTAAGGTAGCGATGACCATGGCACCGAGGACAATTTGAGTAGTGGCTGGCTTCAAAGCTCAGATGGTGGATTTAGGACAGGCTATTGACTTTTTGACACTTCATTAATCATAATAGAAGCTGTAGCTTCAAATTCAGTAAAGGAGGTAAAGGACTATCATGCCTAGAATAACTGGATTGTGGATGGGGATAATAGCGATTGTTATTGGAATATTGATTCTAGCTGTACCCGACTTGCTGCGATGGATCCTGGGAATTGGCTTTATCGTAGTTGGTATACTAGCCATCCTGAGAAAGTGACGTTACGAATATAGCCATTACTGGGCTGGTCGCTGGCCTCACACGAAGGTATATTTCGGGAATGCCCCGGCCGTTATCAGTGAAAACTAGCAGGCTGTCAAGCAGCGGAGCATTCGGCATTCAGAAATAATGCTATTAAGGGACGGGAAATTTCGGTAAAAATAGGGGGTGTAGCATGGCTGTAGAACATTACGGAGAGGTATACCAGTGCAAAATCTGTGGCAACAAGGTGGAAGTAATAGAAGTTGGTGGTGGTACACTTATGTGCTGCGGTAAGGAAATGAAGAGCATAGAGGATAAACCTGAAACCACGGTAAACTTACCGGATTCTGGCGGCGGATAAACTATCGGATCACTCGACATTCACGTTATTTACCGAAGTGGCCAAATTCTCCGCCAGGGCCTCAATATACTCCCTGTTTTCCAGCTTTGCCCGCCACTCTGACGGAATGGCTTCTATGCCGAGATATGCCCCGGAAATAGCCCCGGCCATGGCGGCTATAGTATCAGTATCGCCGCCCAGGCTTATAGCGTAAATCACGGTATCTTTATAGGATTGAGGCTGCCTTAGGAAACAATAGATAGCCGTAGGCACTGACCTTGGTGCTTCTATACCATTGCCCAGCACGGCGACCACCTTCGCCTCATCTTGCTCGCCAAGCAACTCTCTTATTTGAGCTACTTTTTCCTTGTATAACTGGTTTTGGATGAAATTCTGGAGCTTGAAGAGAAAAGCTTCCTCGTCAATATCTTCATCTGAAGGCGTGTTGAGAGCCAGGGCTACAGCGCAAGCCTGGAGTGCTGCTCCCTCCTTGCCCAATTCGTGAGAATGAGTGATGGAGCTTGACTGGTAAGCGATTTCCCTTAGCTTCTCCAGGTTACGGGAATACAGAAGTCCTACTGGCGCTACTCTCATGGCTGAGCCATTCCCAAAAGAGCCGCCCC
>Ga0209979_1001884_pt1 | contig 21494 bp, 23 predicted proteins | sample AnhtaG_FD_183114 | JGI IMG/M metagenome (GOLD analysis project Ga0209979, IMG submission 183114) | Deep subsurface microbial communities from Anholt, Denmark to uncover new lineages of life (NeLLi) - Anholt_01485 metaG (SPAdes) (version 2) | ecosystem: Environmental > Aquatic > Marine > Oceanic...
TTTAAAAAATGCTATCATTAACTGCCTGAGCCAAACTGATAGTACTCATAAAAAAAAACTTGATTCTTTACTTACATTACGGTTTCAGAGATTTGAAAAAGCTCAATTTTTGGAGGTGTGAAGTATAACTACATGTTATTGGATTAAGCGAGATGGAGACTATACTTTTTAAATTTTAAAATAATTTCTCAGCTTCTAGTCATTCATTTCCCAAGATTCCAACTTTTTCAATCAGGAAATTTTAGACTAATTCATCCTCGTGTGATAGTTGTATGCACTTAATATCAGAGTCTATGTATTTTTCAGCTTATTCTTGATTCTAAAATCACAATATTTGAACAATGAACTAATCACTCTGCCCGTGAGCCTGTTTCGATCTGATCCACCCGCTTTTGTGGTGAAATATTTTACATTCCCAAATAGAATAAAAATTTATATATATTATACCATCATTTTTTATTTGTTTGAAAGGGAGGATTAAATATGTTAGTTGATGCCGAAGGATTAAAACGAAGGCTTGAAGAGGTTGGAGAGGATAAAGTTCGAGAACGATTAGCTAATAATATCTATAGTTTACAAGAAGAAAACATGGTAAAAGAATGGTTATTATCTAAAGAACGAAATAAAAGTGATATAGAAATGGCACAGTATATTAATATTGCTAGAAGTGCAAAATATGCAGCTTGGATAGCAGCAATTGCGGCTATCATTAGTGCTTTGGCTGCCCTTGCTTCATGGATAAGATAACAGGATGTGATAAAATGTTTCTCCTAAATGATAATTTGATACTTGATTATAAAAAAGAGGGTTTATTGGATATTGAAGGATTAGACCTTGACCTGCTACATCCTACTTATTACTATTTTCGTCTTGGAAAGTGGGCCAAGATATGGGATGAAAAGCAAAGGGATTATCAGCCAATTGAATTAGAAGGAACTGGTAAAAACGTTTTGACTATACCTGCAAGGGGATATTGCCTTGTTCAATCTTTAGAACGGTTTAAATGTTCTTCAAAAGTTCTTGCTATTTTTGGTCAAATATCAGCTCTTCCCCGAAGAGGATTGCGATTAAATCATTCTCCATCTATTGATCCAAATTTTACTGGATATTTGGAGTTGGGATTAGAAAATCTTCTTGAACATCCAGTGGAATTAGAATATAAAGAAAATATTGGAAAAATAATGTTCTTCAATATATCTGAAACTTTTCCTGTGCGTGAAATTCAAGGAACTATAAGCGAAAAAGAGTATAAACGTCGTGAGCATCTTAGAAGTCCGGAACCCATTCTATAAAAATTGAAACTGTCACATTCCTTCTTCGACTCTCCTGCCGCCCCTTCGTTTTCACTTTACAGGGTGCCCGTCCTGATCTGACTCCGCCTGGCCTTGTGGTGTGGAAGGCTGGCAGGCGCTTTTCTACTGATCTGGAGGATTGAAGTGTGGCCTTGTATAGCTGTCCCTGCCACCAATGCCCGATAGGGCAGCAAGGTGGCAGCCAACCATGTGGATTTTTGTGACCATTGAAATGCATTTTACTCCCATCCATTCCATGGCTCTTCTACCGCCTCCTTTTATAAGTCCTCGGTTAAGGAGATTGATTGGTTAGATCCTGCATCGTTTTCCAAAAAAGTATGCCTTTTTATGTTTCTCAAATTTTCATCAAATTCGAACACGGATGGCACGGATTAGACGGATCTTCACGGATTTATTTATTATCCGTGCGCATCCGCGTCATCCGCGCAATCCGTGTTCAATCAGAATATTACTCTTAACCGATGACATCAGGCTCTGCTACCGCCCCTCTCGCCTTCACTCTGGCCGGGTGCCCCTCTTGATCTGACTCCGCTCGCTCTTGTGGTGTGGGGGGTGGCAGGCGCTTTTCGATTATTCCCGTAATCAGTTCATGGAATTCGAAACTTTATAACGGAACTAATTTTATGGAGAAGTCCTTTATTTCCAATACAGACAGCCTTTCTCGAGATGCTCTTTCTGCCGCCCCTTCGTTTTCACTTTACAGGGTGCCCGTCCTGATCTGACTCCGCCTGGTCTTGTGGTGAGGGGGGTGGCAGGCGCTTTTCGATTGAATCGGCGGTTTGGGGTTGTGAAATTAGATGTTATGCCGGTTAGTGCCGGAGCCATCCGAAATATATTTGTAAGGTTATTTAATTAAATAAGCCGCTGCTACCTTAAAATCTGCGTTCATCCGCGTTCATCTGCGGTTAATAATAAACTTATTCCAGCCCCCATCCCTTCTTCGGCTCTCCAATTTCATCAAATTAGAACACGGATGGCACGGATTAGACGGATCTTCACGGATTTATTTTTTATCCGTGCGAATCCGCGTCATCCGTAAAATCCGTGTTCCATCAGAATATTACTCTTAACCGATGACATCAGGCTCTACTGCCGCCCATTTTCGCTTCACTTTGCCCGGGTGCCGGTCTTGATCTGCTCCGCTCGCTCTTGTGGTGGTGGTGGCAGCCGCTTTCCCAATTCCGGAATTGGCGCCGGTTATTATACAGATTTTTTTGTCTATGTTTACCTCACTAAACAGTTGATTTATTTAAGGCGAAGGAAAATCCTTCCCCAGATAAACTGAATATTTAGAGTATTCTATGCCCGGTCAAATTCATCCTTACTCACAGCCTTTATATCTCCCTGTTGGACCTTTATACCTTTAGACAAAAGCCATATACCAATTATTATTTCAAAAAGACCGCTCGGGGGCCAAAAAATGATTTGAGTTATCGGCATCATTGCGTATTGGGGTGCAATAATATACATTAAAGCATGAATGAAAATAAGTGCAAATGAAAGGATTCCAAAGCCGGCTAATATCTTTGGTATATACTTAGATTTGAAAAACAAATAAGAAAATATCATCATGTCCAGCCCAAGAAATACCATAGGAATAGAAGTTATAGCAGTATGCGAATTGAAAATTAATCCGATGGGGAACTGCAACTGTTCTGGTGTAAATACTGTTAAATATGTATCTCTATTTAAAATCTGCAAAGCAATAAAAGGGACAAGCACAGTAACGGCCATTATAGTCGCCTCTACCAACTTCAAAAGAAGTGCAAACAAAGCAAGATTCTTGTTTACCGGTTTGAGTATTATATAAAGAGCCAGGGCCAATACGATCAAACCGACAGACATGATTAGTTCGATAGTAATACCAAAACGAAATAGCAACTCATTGGCCATAATGTTCTTGGCTGTAGCTATGGGATCTCCTGCAATATTAAATTTGGAGAGTACAAAAGTCCAGTTAAGTAAAGGGACTATTAAGCTAAACAGGAACATGAAACCTGCAACTCTTACAGCTTTATGTTGTGATGTATCGACGATATGGGTTGTAATTTCAATTCCTCCTAATTTGCTAGGTTTTGTCGTCATGTTCCACAGTTATTACTACAGTTCCCTTTTTGTGTCCTTTTTCGACATACCTGAAAGCCTCGGCCGTCTGTTCCAACGGATAAGTTCTATCTATGACAGGTTTTAACTTTCCCGATTCAATAAGTTCTAAGAAGAAATTTAGATTTTCAACACTTTCGATCGATACCCCGCCCTTAATTTTCTTACCGCCGATAATTGAGGTCCACATCATTTTTAGTATATCCTGCAGCTCAAGCAGATTTTCAAGATAAATTCCTTTTTGTTTTAACGAGCTTTTACATTGTGAGAACGTAATCTTGCCTACCACGTCAAAAATAACATCATAAGTCTCATCGCTTTTGGTAAATTCCTCTTTAGTATAATCAATTACCTTATCCGCGCCTAAAGATTTCACCAGTTCTGCATTCGTGGCACTGCAGACCCCGGTAACTTCTGCTCCATAGTACTTGGCAAGTTGAACTGCATAAGTCCCTATCGCTCCGGAAGCGCCATGGATTAGTATTTTTTGTCCGGCCTGAACTTTCCCCAGATCTCTTATAAAAAACAGTGCAGTATTCCCCGCTAAAGGAATGGCTGCGGCTTCCTCATAGGTCATATTAGCAGGTTTTATTGCCAACACTCCGTCTTCAGGTATACATATGTACTCGGCATGGCCACCAAATTTGCTTCCGGGTGATCCAAAAACCCGGTCACCTTCTTTAAATCGTGTTACATCTTTGCCGACTGCTTCAATTTCTCCAGCTAGATCAACACCCAGTATATTTATTTTTGGTTTTTTGAAACCAAAAACCATCCGTGCCGGGAATCTAAACGATTTAGGTACAAATGTGAAGTTACGGGCATTGCAGTCCGTAGTTGTCACTGTTGTTGCATATATTTTTATCAGTACTTCATTGTCCTTGGGAGTAGGCTTTTCTACATCTTTGAGTTGTAGTTCATCCGGGGGTCCGTATTTTGTGTGTAAAATCGCTTTCATGGGTATTCCTCCAATTTGTTAGATTTTATTATTATGCCCCAAAGTTATGACTATTTTTCCTTGGGCGTGTCCTTCTTCAAGATACCGGAGAGCTTCAGCAACCTCACTTAACGGGTAACGTCTATCAATAACAGGTACTACTTTGCCGGCTTCAAGAAGCTCTTTCAAAAAATCCAGATCTTCTTTTTTGTTTGGTTTCCACATCACTAAACCCATTTTCTTACTCCCGGTCATTGAGATCAATGACCCTAAAAGCATATTTAGAAACACTCGAGTCATGGAACCTCCGACAAAGACACAAATTCCCTTGGGACTCAAAGCACGCTTGTAATCGAAAATCGAACGATGTACAACAACATCTAAAATCAGGTCATAATGCTGCCCATTTTTGGTAAAATCTTCTTGAGTGTAATCAATGACGTGGTCTGCACCAATCGAGCGCAGCATGTCCAATTTCCTCGTGCTGTCCACGCCAGTCACTTCAGCCCCAAAGTACTTGGCAAGCTGTACCGCAAACGTACCCACACCACCACCCGCACCATTAATCAAAACCTTTTGTCCTGGCTGAATCGGTCTTTTATCGCGAAGATTCTGCAGGGCTACGACTGCCGCTGTAGGTACGGCCGCTGCGTCCTCAAATGTCATACTGGCCGGTTTCAACCTTAGTGCATTTTCAGGAACACATACATACTCAGCAAAAGCGCCAAAACCATACGGATAAGATAAATCCCCCCATATTTCATCACCTGGGGAAAATTGCTTCACGTTTCTGCCAACCGCTTCAATCCGCCCTGCTATGTCAGATCCGAGTATCTTGTACATTGGTTTTAAAGGGCCCCCTAAGCGGACACTCCACGTACCTCTCAGGGTTTCAAAGTCAGCTGCATTTAATGATGCCGCATGAACTTTTACCAGTGCTTCATTGTCCTTGGGAGTAGGTTTTTCTATCTCTTTGAGTTTAAGAACATCAGGTGAACCGTATTTTGTGCATACAATTGCTTTCATAAGTATTCCTCCTAACGACCTAGCTCTCCTGCCGCTATTTCGCAGTGCTTTGTTAGGTTTTGTTGTTATGCTCCACAGTTATGACTACATTTCCCTTTTTGCCCCTTTTTTCAACATACCTGTGAGCCTCGGCAGTCTGTTCCAACGGATAGCGTCTATCTATGACGATTTTATCTTTCCCGCCTCAATTAGCTCTTGAAAACAAGCTATTGGGCTTCATTCAGGCGTTAGTCCTGTAAGTAGATCCAACTCATCCCACAGCCTTTTTCCTAATACCTCGTCTTTCATTGCCTTATCAGGTTTTTTGACGCGTTTATCAAGTTTGAACAAGGCTCCATTGACGGCACTACGATCTTTATACGAAAGCATCAGGTTTGCAATGGGTTCACCCGCAACCGCTGGTGGCTTTGCAATAAGTAGCGTCATCACCTTCCAGAAGAAACCCATAAATCCGGTTGGCCACCTTTTCTTTAACTCCGGATCTGTTTTATCGATGATGAATGAAGGATTGAATGCTACAGAGGAGATCTTTCCAGCATACCGTCGAGCCAACTCCGCAGCGATCACTCGGTTGCATGTCTTGGTCCTGTTGAATGCAGTCCCTGTCTTGTGATTTTTGATGCTTTCAAGATCATCCCAGTCGATTTCTTTATGGTGTGGTGCAACCACATGAAGGACCAATCCGTCTGATTGCTGTATCCTCTCTAACAACAGCTGGGTGAACAGAAACGGCCCCATCACGTTCGTAGCAAACATCAACTCATGACCAATGGGTAGGATGTTCGGACCATTTTGTTTTAAGACGCCAACAGATAGTATTAGTCCATGTATCTTCGGAAATCGGTTTATAGCCTCCGCAGCCGCGAGTCTCACAGACTCCATATCAGAGAAGTCGACTACCAATATGGCAATGTCCGTATCCTGGCACTCGATCCGGGCTTCAGATAGAGCGAAACGGATAGAATCTGCCTTGGCTTCTAATGTTTCGAGCCTACGCCCGAGTAATACAACTCTAGCGCCACGTCTTGCCAACGCGATCGCGGCAGCTCCCCCAATGTTTCCGGTCGCTCCAGTAATCAGTATTGTTTGCTCATTCGTCATTTCAATTTCTCCCTAAATTTGTTAAGTTTTGTTGCTATGTTCCAAAGTTATGACTACATTCCCCTTTTTGTGTCCTGTTTCGACATACCTGTGAGCCTCGGCAGTCTGTTCCAATGGATAGTGTCTATCAATGACCGATTTTAACTTTCCCGCCTCAATAAGCTCTTTGAGGAAAATGAGATCTTCAGGATTTTGGCTTGCCATTCCAAATATTACTTTCTTGCTACCTACCTTTGAAGTCCATAGTGCTTGAAGAAGAGGCCAATCAAGTGCAAGATAGATCCCTCCTTGTTTTAGCGAGCTTTTACAACGTGAAAACGAAGTCTTGGTTACCGCGTCCATAATGATATCGTAGGTCTGGCCGCTCTTGGTAAAATCCTCTTTCGTGTAATCAATGACCTTATCGGCACCAAGAGATTTCACCATTTCAATATTCGTGCTACTGCATACCCCGGTAACTTCCGCCCCATAGTACTTGGCAAGCTGTACTGCAAATGTACCTACGCTTCCAGAAGCGCCAAAGATTAGGACTTTCTGTCCGCTCTGAATATTTCCTTTTCTGAGAAAATGCAATGCTGCAAGTCCCCCATTTGGAACGGTGGCGGCTTCCTCATAGGTCATATTGGCCGGCCTTATTGCGACCATCCCGTCTTCAGGGAGACATTTGTACTCGGCAGTAGCACCAGCAAAACTGATCCCCCAGGCAATTCCAAAGACTTGGTCACCTTTCCTAAATTGTGTAACATCTTTGCCTACAGCTTCAATTTCCCCGGCTAGCTCATTCCCTGGTATAGTTTTTCTTGGTCTTATGAGACCAAACATTATTCGCGCGGGGAGCCAGAACCAGGGATCGTATGTGGAACTTCGAATCTTCACGTCCCCAGTTGTTACTGTTGTTGCATGAACCTTTATCAGTACTTCATTGTCCTTGGGAGTAGGCTTTGCTACCTCTTTGAGCTGAAGAACTTCCGGTGGTCCATATTTTGTGCATACAATCGCTTTCATGAGTATTCCTCCTAATTTACTTTGATTTGGTCATTTTATCTCGTTTAATTCTGTTTTGGCAGACCCGGAAGCGGTTGCAGATGAATTGAATCCTTTAATTATAAGCCATACCGCAAATACCATTTCTTGCACGGCTATTGGATAAAATAAAATTTCAACTTGATTATTGCTGAAAAACTGTAGCAAATAATATGCGAATATCAAAACGGCTCCAATAAAACCCCAACCTGATAACCATCGAGGAATGAGTTTTGATTGATATAATAAAAAATTTAAAATCAGAGCAGATAGGGTAAAAGCGAGCCCAAATCCAAACAAAAAGGCCCAATCACCTGCTGCTAGCAATAAAGTGCCTAAGGTTAGATAATAGGAAGCATCCAGTACTCCTGCCTTTACAAATTCCTGACTTAATGTCAATAGTGTTAATATGAAGATTACATTAACAATAAAGAGTACGCTCTCAACAATCCTGGCACCAGCGTACCCAAGAGCTAAAGTTTCATTATGCTTTTTTAAGATTGGATAAATCACAATTCCAATACCAGCAACTGCAACGGCATCAATTAACACAAGGAGCGCTCCTATTATCACTTGGTTTTCATTTTCAAAAGCCTTAGTAAGATAATCTGAACCACCTAGAATTGGGTCTAAAAAAATAACACCAAGTGAGTATGCAACCGTCGCAGTTATAAATAATACTCCCACAATTATTGCGGTCTTTCTGTTTGAATTCATATTTTCCCCATTTTCGATACGGTTTATCATTTCAATTCCTCCCAAAATTTGTTAGGTTTTGTTGTTATGCTCCACAGTTATGACTACATTTCCTTTTTTGTGCCCTTTATCGGCATACCTGTGGGCCTCGACAATTTGTTCTAACGGATAGCGTTTATCAATGACCGATTTTAACTTTTCCGCCTCAATAAGCTCTTTGAGGAAAATTAAATCTTTAGCCTTTTCGCTCGCCCAAGACATAGTGGGAAAATAGCGTCCTTTTTTCTTTAGTGAGCTTTTACTCTGTGAAGACGAAATCTTGTTTACTGCATCGAAAATAATATCGTAGGTTTCACCGCTTTTGGTAAAATCCTCTTTAGTGTAATCAATTACCTTGTCGACTCCCAGAGATTTTACAATTTCCAGATTTGTGGTACTGCATACCCCGGTAACTTCCGCCCCAAAATACTTGGCAAGCTGTACCGCATAAGTACCTACACTTCCGGAAGCTCCATAGATAAGGACTTTTTGTCCACTCCGGATATTACCTTTTCTAAGAATATTCAATGCTGTAAGTCCCCCAACAGTAACGGCGGCGGCTTCCTCATAGGTCATATTGGCCGGTTTTATTGCCAACGTCGCTTCTTCAGGCAGACATATGTACTCGGCATAAGTACCAGATCCAAAACCGGTAGATCCAAAAACCTGGTCACTTTTCTTAAATAGTTTTACATCTTTGCCTACCGCTTCAATTTCCCCGGCTAACTCATGGCCCAGTATTTTATTTCTTGGTCCCATGAGACCGGTCATTATTCGCATGGGGAGCCACCACAAGGGAGGGATTGCGAAACTTCGCGATCTGTAATCCCCCGATGTTACTGTTGCCGCATATATTTTTATCAGTACTTCATTGTCCTTTGGAGTAGGTTTTTCTACCTCTTTGAGCTGAAGAACCTCCGGTGGTCCGTATTTTGTGTATACAATCGCTTTCATGAGTATTCCTCCAATTTGTAAGGTTTAGTTATTATGTTCCACAGTTATGACGACATTTCCCTTTTTGCCCCTATTTTCAACATATCTGTGAGCCTCAGCCATTTGTTCCAACGGATAGCGTCTATCAATGACCGATTTTATCTTTCCCGCCTCAATAAGTTCTCTGAGGAAAATTAAATCTTCAGTTGTTCCGCTTGCTGTTTGCATAATTACTTTCTTGCTGCTTGTAATTGAAGTCCACAGCCCTCGAACCATCTGTGATATCCTGGGGTTAGCTAAAAGATAAGTTCCATTTTGTTTTATCGATCTTTTACAACGTGAAAACGAAATCTTGCCTATCACGTCAAAAATTACATCATATGTCTCACCGTTTTTAGTGAAATCTTCTTGAGTGTAATCAATGACCCGGTCTGCACCGATCGAGCGCAGCATGTCCAATTTCCTCGTGCTGTCCACGGCAGTCACGTGAGCCCCAAAGTACTTGGCAAGCTGTACCGCAAAAGTACCTATACTTCCACCCGCACCATTAATCAAGATCTTTTGGCCGCTCCGGATATTTCCTTTTCTAAGAAAATGCAACGCATCTCGTCCCCCAAAAGGAACGGTGGCGGCTTCCTCATAGGTCATATTGGCCGGTTTTATTACTACTCCTCCTTCCATATCCCCAGGTTCTTCAGGCAGACATATGTACTCGGCATAAGCACCAAAACCAATACCGGCAGATCCAAAAACTTGGTCCCCTTTTTTAAATTGTGTTACATCTTTGCCTACTGATTCAATTTTCCCGGCTAGCTCAGTCCCCAGTATTTTTTTTCTTGGTCCTCTGAAACCAAATCCTATTCGCATGATGAGCTGCATCAAGAGAGGAAATTTGAGACTTCGAAGTTCACAGTCCCCTGCTGTTACTGTTGTCGCATATATTCTTATCAGTACTTCATTGTCCTTAGGAGTAGGTTTTTCTACCTCTTTTAATTCAAGAACATCCGGTGATCCCCATTTTGTGCATACGATCGCTTTCATTTGGGTATCCTTCCTTATTTGGTTGATAGTAATTATGCTCATTTTATCTCGTTGATATCTGTTTTGGCAGACCCGGAATCGATTGCAGATGAATTGAATCCTTTGACCATCAACCATATTCCGATTGCTAATTCAAACGGCAAAATTGGAAGGAATACGTACAATGGAACATCATGACCAAATATTGCAAACAATTCTCCGATAAAGCCCACAAAAGCTACTGTTATACCAAAAATGGATAATGCTTTTGGAACATATTTTGATTTAAGGAATAAGTAGTAAAAAAATATACCTCCTATGCAATAAAAAACCATTTGAACATCATAACTAAAATGCATTAGTTCGTAAAATAAACTGCCAATAATTTGGAAATATGAAGAATCCGGAGCTCCGGCCTTTACATATTCCTGGCTTGTATATAAGAGAGAGAATGCGTTTATCTGTCTGACAGCAAGGAATACTGCTTCAATTATCCACAATCCAAAAGCCCAACGAGCAATAATTATATTTTGTTTTCTTAAGGTTGTAAAAAGTAATACTGTTAAAAGTACAATTGCAACGGCTTCTAAGAGAAAACCTACGATGCTCATCTGCACCATTGTTGCATTATCTGAAAAACTAATCATGGTTTCAGATATATCATCGGGTGGGCCTGTCATCGAGTAATTTAATGAGTCTAATAATACTCCACTGAGTATTGATAGAACTATTACTAACAGAAACATAAAACCTAAAAGTCTTGGTGTAAATTTATCTGAATTCATTGTTTCTCTCTTTTGACAAAATCGGAATCGATTGCAGATGAATTGAATCCTTTAACTATCAGCCATACTGCAAAAACCATTTTGTTCACCTTTTCACATTTTCATCTTTTCTTTACTCTCTTTCTGCATCCTTTTAGGGTATTTTAGCACCTTTTAACAAAAGCCAACCGCAAAATCCAAATTCCCCAATAATTTCAAACACGATACCTGGGTAAGTTATCACTTCGTAGTTCGGGGGGAGAAGAAAGAATGCAAAACTTTCTATCAGAAAGCCAAAACATGCAATCATCAAAAAGACGCCTAAAATTCGGGGAAAGTAGCCCGATTTGTAAACTAAAAACCCGAGGGGAAGTAACCATAAACCATGAAATATCGTGGCGATCATGACGCTGACTGTGTAGAAATCGAGAAAGAACAGCACTGAAGCATGCAACTGATCTACACCAAATACAGTCAAGTAATCAGCACCGCTTAAAAGTAGCAGGGCAGAAAAATAGATGAGCATATTAATCATCATCATAGGGACACTGACCAAAACGAATATCACCATAAGCGAAGCAAGATTTTTGTTCACCGGTTTGAGTAACACATATAAAGCCAGTGGCAATAGTAAAAAAGACATAATCATGATTAAATCGCTCATAAAACCGATACGGAATAGCGATTCAGAAACCATGATATTATTGACTGTTGTTGCAGCATCTCCGGGCACAATAAAACTTTGGCGAATTAATTCAGCAGTGATGCCGAATACTATGAGAAGTAGGTACAGCAACCCTGCGATTCTTGCAGATTTGCGTTGTGATAGATCGGCGATACGGTTTAGTATTTCAATTCCTCCTAATTTGTTAGTGTCTCATCCGGATTCTTCTTTTCGGGTATTTTAGCACCTTTCAACAAAACCCAACCCATAAAGAATACTTCTCCCATTGTCATGAGATCAAATACTTGGATTATTGTTTCGTAGCCGGGTAAAAGAAAATACGTAAAAGAACCTATTAGATAGCCAAAACCTGCTACAGTCACCAATATGCCAAATATTTTTGGGAAGTAGCCCGACTTATAAATTAAATAACCTAAGGGGAATAGCCAAAGGCCCCAAAATATCGAAGCGATAAGAACTCCCTGTTCGTTCAAATTAAGAAAGAACATCATCTGATCAGCACTGTTCAATAGTAATAGGGCAGCAATTCTGTTAAGAGTATTGAGCATCGCGATGGGGACGCCAACCAGAGCGAATATAACCATAAGCGAAGCATGGTTTTTGTTAACCGGTTTGAATAACTTGTATAAAACCAGAACCACAAATATAATGATGAGCTGGGTGATCAGACTGCCGGCAATACCCATACGGAATAGCGACTCATTGGCCATAATATTACTAGCTGTTGCTGCTGCATCTTTGGCCACAATAAGGGTGGTGGGAACATACATTACGCTGAAGAACCCGACTATCGCCCAAATTGGATACAGGATCCTTAAGATCGTTACGGCTTTTTGTTGTGATAAATCGGTGATAAGATTTGTCATTTCATTTTCTCCAAATTTGTTAGATTTTGTTATCAGAGCTAACATCAGGGTTAATCCATTTCCATGCATACCAGACAATTAGTAAAGTACACGCCATTTCTATAGTTCCAAAAAATATATAATAAAGAGCCGGCGTTCCAACAAACATTGATAAGAAAACAGCAGCAGTTTTTATTGTACCTGCTATAATGTTTGCCAGGCGATTTGCTCTATACTCCAATACCCGGGACAAGATAACCATAGCAATCGGAATCTCCATTAATATTGCGCCTCCCAACAAAAATCCTTGAGTGATCTGAATAGACCCTGCGTATCCTCTTATTAGTTCTGTTAGTACCGAAGAATCCATTAATGTCGTAATATCCGCATAAATATAATTAAACATTACAAATATCCATAACAATGAAAGCTTTACCTTCATATCCATTTTATTTGAGATCATATTTTTCTCCTTTATTTTATCATTTAAATTCTCCTGTGCGGTTACTTTATTGGGTTTAGTCATTAGATCCTACAGTTATTGCTACAGTTCCCCTTTTGTGCCCTTTATATCCTCATCCTTTGAAGGTATTTTTATACCTTTAGACAAAAGCCATATACCAATTATTATTTCAAAAAGACCGCATTACGTGGAAAAAGACAACTGCAAATGTGGCAAGCACCCTAAGCCAATCAAGGTCATAACGTCTTTGTGGCTTGCTATTTTCTTCCATCTATTCACCACCAATGAGTTCAGTATGCCTAATGTCCATTACAATGCTTTGTTAATAAAACTTTCTGAGGTCTTTTATCATGAATTTATTTCCGATGAATTACTAAGACCATTTAATAGCTCACACTACTTCTATCTCCTCACTTGTATATCTGCATCTTTTTGGCTGATGCCGATTTACAGTAGTTATTCTTTCTTCTTGCGCCCACACCGATAGAGCTTTAAAACATTTATTCTATAGTTATATTGTGAATTGGGAAGAATGGTATAATTGGAAGAAGCGTAGGCTTATTGCAGTTATATTATTTATTTTAGCATATATGGTAACAATTCCTATAAGGAGTTATGAATTTCTTGAGAGATTTATTGATATAACACAAGGAGTTCCCATATGGGCACATTTAATAATTATTGTTTTTGGTGAGATTGTTCTATTAATACTTATTAAGATAAGTGAAATTGTTGTGAAGAAATATGTCCTCGATCGGTGATTTCCTGTTATATCAAGAAGGTATCACGCCCACGCCGTTACTTTAAGCTAAGGTTAAGATTAGTTTTTCTTAAACTCTTCATAATATTCATTTACATCCCTGATTAGTTTTTGTATTGAAATCATTTTATTAATTTTATTTTCCCTCCTTTTTATTGTTATTATGTTTCACAGTTATGACTACATTTCCTGTTTTGTGTCTTAAAAGACGTTACATCTTTTCCAATTGCTTCAATTTCCCCGGCAAACTCAGTCCCTAGTATCGTTTTCTTTGGTCTTATAAGACCAGTGAAAAGCCTTGCAAAGAACGGTTCAGCCTTTCGAGTTGCGCAGTCCGTTCGATTTACTGTTGTCGCATGTACTTTTACCAGTAATTCATTGTCCTTGGGACAGGTTTGGCTACATCTTTTAATTCAAGAACATCCGGCGGTCCGTATTTTTTGCATACAATTGCTTTCATTTGTGAATATCTCCTTGTGGGACCTTTATACCTTTAAACAAAAGCCAAATACCAATTATGATTTCAAAAAGACCGCTCGGTGCATAAAAAATTATTTGACTTATCAGCATCGCTGCGTATTTGGGTGCAATAATATACATTAAAGCGTGAATGAGAATAAGCGCAAATGAAAGGATTCCAAAGCCGGCTACTATCTCTGGTATATATTTCGATTTGAAAAACAAATAAGAAAATACCATCATATCCAGCCCAAGAAATACCATGGGAATAGAATATAGAGTAGTATGCGCGTTGAGAATTAATCCGACGGAGGCCTGCAACTGTTCCGGTGTAAATGCTGTCAAATATGCTTCTCCATTTAAAATCTGCAAAGCAATAAAATTAACAAGCACAATAACGGCCACTATAGTCGCCTCTGTCAACTTCAAAAGAAGTGCAAGCAAAGCAAGATCCTTGTTTACCGGTTTGAGTATTGTATAAAGAGCCAGAGCCAATACAATCAAACCGACAGACATAATCAATTCAATAGTAATACCAACACGAAATAGCAATTCATTGGCCATAATATTCTTGGCTGTGGCTATGACATTTTCTGCAACAATAAGTTTTGAAAGCACAAAACCCCAATTGAGCGAGGGGACTATTAAGCTAAATAGGAACATGAACCCTGCAACTCTTACAGCTTTGTGTTGTGATGTGTCGACGATATGTTTTGTCATTTCAATTCCTCCTAATTTACTAGGTTTAGTCATTATGTCCCACAGTTATTACTACAGTTCCCTTTTTGTGTCCGTTTTCGACATATTTGAAAGCCTCAGCTGTCCGTTCCAACGGATAGGTTCTATCGATAACCGGTTTTAACTTTCCCGATTCAATAAGTTCTAAGAAGAAATTTAGATTTTCAACACTTTCGATTGATACCCCGCCCTTAATTTTCTTACCGCCGATAATTGAGGTCCAGATCATTTTTAGTATATCCGACAGCTCAAGCAGATTTTCAAGATAAATTCCTTTTTGTTTTAACGAGCTCTTACATTGTGAGAACGTAATCTTGCCTACCACATCAAAAATAACATCATAAGTTTCATCGCTTTTGGTAAAATCCTCTTTAGTATAATCAATTACCTTATCCGCGCCTAAGGATTTCACCATTTCTGCATTCGTGCCACTGCAGACCCCGGTAACTTCTGCTCCATAGTACTTGGCAAGTTGAACTGCATAAGTACCTATAGCTCCGGAAGCGCCATGGATCAGTATTTTTTGTCCGGCCTGAACTTTCCCCAGATCTCTTATGAAAAATAGTGCAGTATTCCCCGCTAAAGGAATGGCTGCGGCTTCCTCACAGGTTATATTAACCGGTTTAATTGCCAACACTCCGTCTTCAGATATACATATGTACTCAGCATGGCCACCAAATTTGCTTCCGGGTGATCCAAAAACCTGGTCACCTTCTTTAAATTGTTTTACATCTTTGCCGACTGCTTCAATTTCTCCGGCTAGATCAACCCCCAGAATATTTATTTTTGGTTTTCTGAAACCAAAAACCATCCGTGCCGGGAATCTGAACGATTTAGGTACAAATGTGAAGTTACGGGCATTGCAATCCGTAGTTGTCACTGTTGTTGCATATATTTTTATCAGTACTTCATTGTCCTTAGGAGTAGGTTTTTCAACCTCTTTGAGCTGTAGTTCATCCGGTGGCCCGAATTTTGTGTGTAAAATCGCTTTCATGAGTATTCCTCCTAATAGTGATTCTCAGTCCAACTAATGTTTAGTTGCTTCCAGGTATATTGCTTTCATTTTTTGCTTGAAATTATGGAAGTTATTAACAAACCCAAGCCTAATCCCACGAGTATAGATCCAACGAATGCTAAAGGGGATTCATTTAAGAAAAAAAATCCAACACCAATACCCATAAGTATGCCTCCACCAATAGCCCATGTGCTCTTATCTTCTTTTTTATTTGTATTTTCCATCTTATTCCTCCTAATGTTAGATTTTATTATTATGTTCCACAGTGATGACTACATTTCCTTTTTTGTGCCCTGTTTCGACATACCTGTGAGCTTCGATTATTTGTTCCAATGGATAGTGTCTATCTATGACCGATCTTAACTTCCCCGCCTCAATCAGCTCTTTAAGGAAAATGAGATCTTCAATCTGGCTTGCGATTCCAAATATTATTTTCTTGCTACCTACCATTGAAGTCCATAGTGCTTGAAGAAGAGGATAATCAGCTGTAAGATATACCCCTCTTTGCTTTAGCGAGCTTTTGCAACGTGAAAACGATGTCTTCATTACCGTGTCGAAAATGACATCGTAGGTCTGGCCGCTCTTGGTAAAATCCTCTTTGGTGTAATCAATGACCTTATCGGCACCAAGAGATTTCACCATTTCTATATTCGAGGTACTGCATACTCCGGTAACTTCTGCCCCGAAGTACCTGGCAAGCTGTACTGCAAATGTACCTAAACTTCCAGAAGCGCCAACGATTAAAACTTTCTGTCCGCTCTGAATATTTCCATTTTTAAGCAAATGCAATGCTGTCAGTCCCCCAATAGGAACGGCTGCGGCTTCCTCATAGGTCATATTGGCCGGTTTTATTGCCACCTTGTCTTCAGTTAGACATTTGTACTCGGCATTAGCACCACCAAAACTAACCCACCAGATAATCCCAAAAATCTGGTCACCTTTCCTAAATCGTGTTACATCTTTGCCTACCGCTTCAATTTCCCCGGCCAGCTCATTTCCTGGTATAGTTTTTCTTGGTCTTATGAGGCCAAACATTATTCGCCCGGGGAGCCAGAACCAGGGAGCCCATGTGGAACTTCGAAGTCTCACATCCCCTGATGTTACTGTGGTAGCGTGTATTCTTACAAGCACTTCATTGTCCTTGGGAGTAGGTTTTTCTACCTCTTTGAGCTGAAGAACTTCCGGTGGTCCGTATTTTGTGCATACAATCGCTTTCATGAGTATTCCTCCAAGGTTGCTTTGATTTAGTCTTTTATCTCGTTTAATTCTGTTTAGGCAGACACGGAATCGATTGCAGATGAATTGAATCCTTTAATTATAAGCCATACCGCAAATACCATTTCTTGCACAGCTATTGGAATAAATAAAATTTCAACTTGATTAATGCTGAAAAACTGTAGCAAATAATATGTGAATATCAAAATGGCTCCAACAAAACCCCAACCTGATAACCATCGAGGAATGAGTTTTGATTGATATAATAAAAAATTTAAAATCAGAGCAGATAGGGTAAAAGCGAGTCCAAACCCAAACAAAAAGGCCCAATCACCTGCTGCTAGCAATAAAGTGCCTAAGGTTAGATAATAGGAAGCATCCAGTGCTCCTGCTTTTACAAATTCCTGACTTAATGTCAATAGTGTTAGTATGAAAATTACATTAACAATAAAGAGTAAGCTCTCAACAATCCTGGCACCAGCGTACCCAAGAGCTAAAGTTTCATTATGCTTTTTTAAGATTGGATAAATCACAATTCCAATACCAGCAACTGCAACGGCATCAATTAAGACAAGGAACGCTCCTAATATCACTAGTTTTTCATTTTCAGAAGCCTTAGTAAGATAATCTGAACCACTTAGAATCGGGTCTAAAAAAATAACACCAAATGAGTATGCAACTGTCGCAGTTATAAATAATACACCCACAATTATTGCGGTCTTTCTGTTTGAATTCATATTTTCCCTCACCTTTTCTTTTGAAGTATATTTAATATTTTTTTGTCATTTTCCCAGCTGTAATTTTCTTGTATCTTTCTTAAGTATAGTTATGTATAGCCAACTCATCAAAATAGCATGTGTGGCTAGAACAATTCCATCAATCAGCCTATACATTGCCGGCCAAAAGTAAGCAAAACCGTCTCCCAATACCGGATAAATTAAAATATTAATTAATGATAAGTATAAAAAAAGACTCTTTTTACTTGATTTCCAAAAAATTATGAATGGTAACGTTACTAATAAATAAAAAACGCTACGCAGCATTGTGATCGTAAAAAATTCTAGCATGGTTGGCATTTTGAATAAACCATTTTCAAGATAATGTCCTGTGAGTGGAAAGGTTATTGCTCCTAATATCATTATAAAAACATAAAATAAAAACAGAACAACTATTGATTTCCAAATCCAACTAAATATTGAACGTGATGAAAAGTATAATCTAATTTGCTCCTTAACATTAACTGGATTATCATCTTGTTTCCACAAATAGAATATTGATAACGTAATTAATAAGGCCAATATAAATCCATAAATTAAGGTGAAGGTGAAGGGAAAGTTGGATAAATAAAAATTTCCTTCAACACTTGTTAATAGAACATTAATGACGAATAAAAAAGAAAATATTACAACAAATGCGCCTTTTTTTTCTAAATTAAGATTATTTTTCATTTTTGAAAAAACTAATGCAATTAAACTGTACACAAAAAACATAGGGATAAAATAAATTGTTGGCATTACACCTAAATCTCCTAGAGTTATTCCCAATATTTTCTCTAGTGGAATTAAATTGACTATTACTACCAACAGTCCAACTAAACTTGCTTTAAAAATATTATTTAATACAAATTTGTTTGAATTCATTATTCCCTCTTTTCTTTGTTCTTAATTTTTTTTAAAACTTTTAATCATTATATTCCTCTGTTATGACTACACTTCCTTTTTTGTGCCCTTTATCGACATACCTATGAGCCTCAGCAATCTGTTCCAACGGATAACGTTTATCTATGACTGATTTTATCTTTCCCACCTCAATCAGCTCTTTGAGGAAAATTATATCTTTAGTCTTTTCGCTTGATGGCATCAAACCTGCAAACATAATTATTGCCTTTTTGCTACCTATCATTGAAGTCCATAGCGTTTGAAGAAGAATTACCAGCCCAAGGAAAGTATTAAGATAGATTCCATTTTGCTTTAGCGAGTTTTTACACCGTGAAAATGAACTCTTGCCTACAGTGTCAAAAATAATATCATAGGTCTGGCCGGTTTTGGTAAAATCCTCTTTAGTGTAATCAATTACCGAATCTGCTCCAAGAGATTTCACTAATTCTAAATTCGCAGTACTGCATACCCCGGTAACTTCCGCCCCAAAGTGCTTGGCAAGCTGTACCGCAGATGTACCTATACTTCCGGAAGCGCCATTGATAAGAACTCTTTGTTTGCTCTGAATATTCCCCTGATCTCTAAGAAAAGGCAATGCTGTTAAAGTTCCATCCAAGACGGCTGCTGCTTCTTCATAGGTCATATTGGCCGGCATTATTGCCACGGGCTCTTTTTCAGGCAGACTAATATACTCGGCATAAGTACCGGATCCCAAACTTGTAGCTCCAAAAACCTGGTCACCTTCTTTAAATCGCTTTACATCTTTGCCTACTGCTTCAATTTTCCCGGCAAACTCACCTCCCGGTATAGTTTTTTTTGGTTTTCTGAGACCAAGAAATAATCTACCAAGAAATGGTTCACCCTTTCGCATGAAACCGTCCGCTGCCGTTACTGGTGCTGCATATATTCTAATCAGTATTTCATTGTCCTTGGGAGTAGGTTTGGCTACCTCTTTGAGCTGAAGGACATCCGGTGGTCCGTATTTTGTGCATACAATTGCTTTCATATGTATTCCTCCTAATTTACTTTGATTTGGTCATATGAGCCTGAATCAGGTATTTTAGCACCTCTCAATAAAAGCCACAAGCCAAGTGACGGTTCCGCAAAAGTTGCAAGCACCATAGTAATCATAGAGAATTCCTTTTAACTTCAATTTTTTGTTCCACACATTACAAATCCCTTTCTTTAACACAATTTCCCCTTTATCCATCCATTTTAGGTCTACATGACTTCATATTTTCCAAATTTAATGATAGCTACCGCTAATCATTGTATTACACCTTTCTTTTTTAGTGTGCACAATTGATATAGGTGATAATCTAAAGATGTAAACAACATTTTTACACTCGTCCTTGCCACAGTTGTCACTTTTACATTTCCAGAATCAAATACGTTTTTCATAACTGCATAAACCCGTTCGCATTTTGCTCTTGTGTGGTTAATTCGTTTGTTTCTGAGTACATCCTTGATGTCTATAGGATGTCCTCTCACACCCCTTTGCATAGTTGCATCATACCCTCTTGGATTCACTCCAAAGTAACCTTTGTCTCTATAAACCACCTCACCTTCAATTGATAGATCAACCTGACTATCATGAACAGATGCTGTTGTTGTTTTGATTCTTCGGATCAATTGAAAATCTGCATCAATTATGGTGTGCAATTTAAATCCAAAATATGATTTACCGCCTTTTTTAGACCATGTGCCATCCTTACTCCTTCGGGTTTTTGCTTCATCACCACGCGGTTTATCTGCCTTGGCATGCCCAGGATCAGATTGGATGAATGTTGCATCTTGTATCATCCCTTTCTTAATTTTCAGACCTTTTACGTCAAACTGTCTTTGCAATTCATCCCATATAGCAGAGTCTTTTCCAGTCTTTGCTATCCTTTCTTCGAAGTCCCACACTGTGGAACGATCAGGAATGTTTTTTGGAAATCCCAAGAATTTTCTAAATGAAATTCTATCAGTAGCCTGTTTTTCAAGTTCAGGATCTGATAACCCATGCCACTGTTGAAGTATAATCATTTTTAACATAACGATTGCATCATTGTTTGGTCTTCCACCCAATTCTGTTTTGTTGTTGTACATTTCATCTATTATTGGACGAAATGGTTTCCAGTCTATGAGTGATTCTATCTCAGAGAGTTTATCTCCGAGACTTTCGAGGCGTTTATACTCTTCTCTTAGTGCAAAATCAGTTAATGACGACATTAAATAAAATATATTTGTAAAATATATAAACTATTCTGTATAGTTTACCGATGTGTTTATCTGAGGTTAATCGAAATTCTCCATAACTAATGCTTCGTACAATTCTTTAGGTAAAATAATATTTCCATAATTTACTATTAAATAGCTAAAAGCTGCAAGTATCAAAAAAACGCCCAGAATTCTGGGAATGTAGCCCGACTTGAAAATTAAATAACCAAGTACAAAGAGATGAGAGATAAAAAATATAACTGCAATAAGTACACCATAGCTATACGCATTGATAAATAGCAACACTAGAGCAAGAAAACTGATTGCAATAATAGCGGTGAATACCAACCTAAAAACCGACGAAAGCAACGCAAGATTCATGTTTACTGGTTTGAGTAAAACATAAAGTGCCAAGGCCATCACCACATCAGGGCAAGGATGATTAGCCAGCAAGCAATAGCGATCCAGAATAACAACTCATTAGCCTTAATATTATTCA
>Ga0209979_1001885_pt1 | contig 21481 bp, 18 predicted proteins | sample AnhtaG_FD_183114 | JGI IMG/M metagenome (GOLD analysis project Ga0209979, IMG submission 183114) | Deep subsurface microbial communities from Anholt, Denmark to uncover new lineages of life (NeLLi) - Anholt_01485 metaG (SPAdes) (version 2) | ecosystem: Environmental > Aquatic > Marine > Oceanic...
GGGGATCTGGTGACGGATAAAATCGGAGTAGCTCGCTCAGGATTGATTATTCGTCATTTAGTTTTACCTGAGGGCTTAAGCGGCACTAAAAAGATTATGCGCTTTATTGCCCGGGAGATTTCTCCTCATACCTATATCAGTTTGATGGCGCAATATTTTCCAGCTTATCAAGCAGGGCAGTTTCCTTCTCTATCCAGAAGGATAAATAGAGAAGAATATAGAGAAGCATTACAGGCTTTTAAGGAAGAGGGATTAGAAAAGGGCTGGTTTCAAAAAGATATATAAAATTGTGAATGTTGTATAGTAATAATAGTTTAAGAACAAATAATTAATAATTATTTTAAAGAGAAAGAGAAGAAGTAAATATGAAAGGTATTCAAGCAGAAATATATTTATTAATAATAGTAATTATTTGGGGGTCTACCTTTGCTATAATAAAAGGGGTAATTGACCAAATTCCAACCTTTACTTTTTTAGCTTACCGCTTCTTATTAGCAGCCCTTATTTTATATTTAATATTCTGGAAAAGAATAAAAGAAAATATTGATAAGACAACTCTCAAGAAGGGGTCCTTAATTGGTATTTTTCTCTTTATGGGTTATGCTTTTCAGACTGTAGGTTTAAAATATACCACAGCTACTAAAGCTGGATTTATTACCGGTTTATCTGTAGTTTTGGTCCCCATTATTTCCCATTTTTTTATCAAAGAAAAAATTAATCGAAATTCAGTTATAGGAGTAATTTTAGCATTCATCGGATTATGGTTTTTAAATTATAGCAGCAGCTTTAGTTTTAATTTAGGAGATTTTTTAGTTTTGCTATGTGCAGTATCATTTGCCCTGCACATTATATCGGTGAGCTTATATACTAAAAAGGTGGATTATGTTCCCTTAGTCATTGTTCAATTAGCTACAGTCTTTGTATTATGTTTACTGATAGCCATAATTTTTGAAAGACCAGCACTTAATTTATCTTACTCTTTTAATATATGGTGGGCAATTATATTGACTGGAGTATTTGCTACAGCTCTGGCTTTCTATATGCAGAATAGATTTCAAAGGCATTCTACAGCCACCAAAACGGCGATTATATTTTCCGGGGAGCCGATATTTGCAGCGGTCTTTGCCTACCTTCTCTTGGGAGAGAAGGTAGGCCTTATCGCCTGGATAGGAGGGCTACTGATAATTTTTGGGATGATTGTATCTCAAAGCAAATTTAAATCAATGTCTAATTAATTATATTATTAAAAAAATCATTTAACGATTTGATTTTTTTTGAGATCCTGGTGGTTAAATATAATTTATTATTTTTCTTCTTCTATCATTATTTTTACTTCTTCCAGCTTTTTAGGAATAGTTTTAGGGAGTTCCCCTTTTTTTTCATAGACCTTTTCCCAGAAAGGCTCACTAAGTTTTTCATATTCTTTAGAGTATTTATCCAGGTGTTCCCTACATTCGGTTAATATCGTCTCGGCATTTTCATGAGTTGGGTAAGGTTGACATTCTTTACAAATTTCCCTTAAGATCTCAGGATGATCAATAATCATACAGGGCATCATTAAGTTTTTACTATAGGGTTGTCGAGCTCTTATTGCCTTAAACAAAGGAGAATTCAATGCTTCCTTTAAAGAGGAATTTTTTATATTGTGAGTAGCGAAGTGGGTAAATACACAGGGCTCGATATCCCCTTTTACATTTATATGAAAGTAGTCGCGTCCCCCAGCAATACATCCTCCTACATGCATACCATCATTCCAGAAATCTCCAATAAATACAGGATATTTGTTTCTTAGGTAATTTACTCTTCTCCAGCCGTAGAGTCTTTGTTCCGGGGTCTGCATTAAATCTACATCGGGTTTGTTACCAATGGGGATATAGGTAAAGTACCAACCGAAAGTACACCCTTTATCAGTCAGTAATTTCATAAGTTCATCACTGTAGATGATTTCAGTATTGTATTTGGTAGGAGTAATAGAAAAACCAAAAATTACTCCTGCTTCCAGGAGATTATCCATAGTTTGCATTATCTTTTTCCATACTCCTTTGCCTCGCCGGGCATCAGTCTCTTTTTCAAATCCTTCCACACTGATGGCCGGGGCGATATTCCCTAATTCTTGTAGTTTAAGAATCATATCTTTGTCAATAAGTGTTCCATTAGTATAGGACATAAAAGCTGCATCATTATGTTTTTTATAAATATCCAGCATGTCTTTTCTTATAAAGGGTTCACCACCAGAGATGGTAAAGAAATTGGTACCCAATTCTTTGGCCTCGGTTACAACTTTGTCGACTAATTCGATAGGCAGGTCGTCTTTCTTGGAATAGTCTCCGGCGTAACAGCCGGTACATTTAAGATTGCATCTCATAGTAGGGCTGATGACTATAGTAGCAGGGGTGGGAACATTTAGTTTCTTTTCTACAACCGCTCTTCTCTTACGGCCAAGCAACAGATGGTTTACTATAAAATTTAAAACCATTCTATCCCGACAATTGGGATGGATTTCTTTTAATGTTTTTTGAGCCAAGATATATGCCGGGGCTTTATCTTGAAATGATTTTCTTACCTTCTGTATTTTCGTTTTATACTGAGGAGCTATTCTTTCGGCAGCATAGGTTAAGCGAATGAGATTTTCATCAGAGGTATTGACTAAGCCCTTCATAATCAGATTTACGGTCTGTTTGGTGGTGTAATTTTTCAATTTTTCAATATAATCCATGATATTCTCCTCCTATCCCTAATAAAAATTATTTAAAAAATTTACTTTTTGTTTTTTATATTTATTTCATCCAAAGTTTCTTTTAAGAAACCTAATAATGATTTTTGCTCTTCTTTGTCCATTTCAGAGACATATTGATTATAAGTTTGTATGTAATTTGTATATTCGCCTAAATCATTATTTCCATATATCGTGGGGACTTTGCTAACATATTTTGCCAGTACCCCCAAACACATTCCTGCAAAGACAATTAGAGCTAATTCAGCGTAGGTGTTTGTTGTGGTGTGAGGAATGACCTGACTTATTAATTTTATTTCAGCCACTCCTTCAGTAATTTTTTTAATAATAAGGATTAAAATCAGTAAAAGCAAAGCACAGAAAATAAGCGGAGATTTGCTTTGCAAGGCTTCTTTAAATAGATCTCTTATGTTGAGTTTTCCTTTAAGTTCATCAAATTTTTGGGTAATCTCTTTTTTTATCTTTTTTAGCTCAACAATATTTGTCGAGATTTTTTGTTTGGTTGGGGAGGATATGTCATATCCTTTTTTAGTAGGATAGAAGGTTATGGTAGAGCGGCCTAATTTACTCCATTCATAATTGTCTGATTCTGGTATTATGTATTCTACTTCCAGGAGGCCTTCTTTGTGGAGTAATTGTAACATATCATAGGCGGTCCATTTGCTTACTCCCATTTTTAGGGCAACTTCCGAATAATGGACAGAAGAGCCTTTCTGTCGGTATAAATCTATTAAGGTTTTTAAAAATTCTCTTTGTCTCGTGGTAATTTTCATGATAAATAATCTCCCAAAAGACCCAAAAAGTAATTTAAAAAAAATTCATTTTTACAACTTAATTATATCACTTCAAAACAATTTTGCAAATTTTTAGAAAAAGTTGACGAAGGGAGATTGATTTTCTATAGTTAATTTATGATATTTATTTTAATAATGTTTTTATTAGAATAAAAGGTGCCATAATCAAAAATTTGTATTATAATAAATAATGTAAAATATTATAAAACAAATAAAATCAAAATTTCCTCTCTTATCAATTTAGACAAGGTTTAGAAAAATAGGGGAGCGAAGTATCTTTTTCATGAAGTTTATAAAAATATAGGAAAAGAAAATAAAGAAGGAGAAAAGCTAAGATGAAAAAAGATAAGGAAACTTTAGAAAGTTCCGAAGCACAGGATGAATTAAAGGAACTGGATAACCTGGAAGATAGATTAGAAGATGAAGATTTGAAAAAATTAGATTAAAAATTCAAGAGGAGTAAACAATATGGTATTAGAAGCAATTAAAAAAAGACAGAGTGTGCGCAGTTATCAGGATAAAGAAATTACAGAAGATGTATTACAGCAGGTATTAGAAGCAGGCAGGTTAGCCCCGTCAGCTAATAATAAACAGCACTGGAAATTTATTGTAGTTAAAGATAAGGATTTAAGAAAGAAATTAGTTCCGGCTTGTAAAAACCAGGAATTTGTAGGAGAGGCTCCGGTAGTTATAGCCGGGTGTGGAACTGATCCTGATTATGTAATGTCCAATGGAGAACACACTTATTCTATAGATTTGGCTATCGCTCTGGATCATATGAGTTTAGAGGCAGCTTCCCTGGGATTGGGGACCTGCTGGATAGGTGCTTTCTATCAGGATAAAGTTAAAGAAATTTTAAGTATACCAGAAGGTGTGCGCATAGTTAATTTATTAACTTTAGGTTATCCTAAAAAATTAGGAACTAAGACCGAAAGAAAACCTTTATCGGAAATTATTTGTTACGATAAGTATTCTTTATAGAATTTTACTATTTTAACTTTTTCAGAGAATGGTTTTTTAATAAATTATTTTTAAAGATAACAGGGGCGGATACAAGGTTTTCCCCTACATAATTTATTTTTTATTTAAATAAGAGGTTTAGTCCTACTTCTTCATTAAATTTTCTTTCTACTTCTCTCTCGATTTCTTCAATTAAAATTTCTCCGTTTGTACTGATCATGCAGAACTTAGATCTCCCCCGAAGGCGTTACGATTTGAATCGGTAAAATTAATACGAAGATGTAAATATACTTCTCTATCCATAGCAAAGATATTTCCGAATAAATTGGTAATTTCATATTCCCCGATTAGTTCCTGTAAATGAAATTGTTTATTCCTGGTATTAATAAGTCTAAGTGAAGTTTCGTTTTAAATTATTTAGTAAAAAATTATTAAAACAATATTATAATTACACTTGACTTAATATTGTATTATGATATAATAATTTTAACTTGTCTTACAAGTATAATAATAAGACATATAATTTATAAAAAGGAGAATCTCATTGTTTAATAAAGTTAAGACTAAAAAAGTTTATATGAAAATAGTGGAGCAGATTATGAATTTAATAAAAGAAGGCAAATTAAAACCAGGAGAAAAACTTCCTCCAGAACAAATTCTATCAGAAGAGTTTGGAACCTCTCGTCCTTCGGTTAGGGAAGCACTGAGCGCGCTAGAAATATTAGGAATAACGGAAAGTAGAGGAGGTAGAGGTAATTTCATAAAGGATAATTTTAAATTCCCTTTGTATGAGCAAGAATTTAGGGAGCTTGAGGAAGAGGAGAGTCCTTTTGAGATATTGGAGGCAAGAAAGGCAGTGGAAACTGAAATTGTCGGTCTTGCTGCCAAAAAGGCTACAAAGGAAGATATAGTGTCTATTCGGGAGTCCTTGGACAAAATGAAGAGCGTGATGACCAATATTCCTGGGATTATGGAATTTGACAGGGAATTTCATATTAATATTGCTAAAGCTGCCCATAATAGCCTGCTTTTTTCAATAATGGCTTACCTGGCTGACCTATTAAAGGAACGGCTCTGGATAAATCTGAAAGAGAAAAGCTGGAGCATTCCTGGTCGTCCTCAGGAGTATTTTGAAGAGCATACCGATATTTTTAACGCTATTAAAAACAAAGACAGCAAAGGGGCCCGCAAGAGAATGTACGATCATTTAGCTGGCGTAGAAAAAGACCTGCTTAGCGAATAAATAAAGGAGGGCAGTATGCAAGAGTCAATGTATAAATTTATGAAAGTGGGATTAATCCACTTCATGGCTTATCCCCAAGTAATAAAAGGTGATAGTCCAATCCTTGAGACACTACAGAAAATAGCTGAGGATGAGTTTTTTACTGCAGTGGAGGTTTCCTGGATCAAGGATAAGAAAGTAAGAGATAAGGCAAAAAAATTATTAGAGATGAGCCATTTAACCATTGCTTACTGTGCTCAGTCACGATTATTGATTAATAAATTAAATCTCAACTCCTTTGATGAAGAAGAGAGAAAAAAGGCAGTGAGAGAAATAAAGGCAGGAATTGACGAGGCTTATGAGATGGGGGCAAAATCTCTTGCCTTTCTAAGCGGTAAGGACCCAGGAGAGGAAGGACGAGAACAAGCTCGTAAGTTATTAGTTTCCTCCATTAAAGAAATATGCGATTATGCTAAATCCAAAGGAGACTTAAGGATAACTCTGGAGATCTTTGACCAGGAAATTGACAAGAAATGCTTAATTGGGCCAGCGAATGAAGCAAGAATAGTGGCAGAAGAAGTAAGGAAAGAATTTGACAACTTTGGCTTAATGGTTGATTTATCCCATCTTCCTCTTCTAAATGAGACTCCTACTCAGGCCATTATGCCGATTAAGGATTACCTTGTCCATGCCCATATAGGCAATTGCATCTTAAGGGATAATAACCACCCCGCTTATGGAGATCAACATCCCCGATTTGGCATTAAGGGAGGGGAAAATGATGTAGAAGAACTGAAAGTATTTTTAAGGGTATTATTAGATATCGGTTTCTTGAATCATAAAAATACCCCCATAGTGAGCTTTGAGGTAAAACCACTGGCTGATGAGCCCTCAGAGGTGGTTATAGCTAATGCCAAGAGGGTGCTGAGAGAAGCTTGGGCGAAAGTTTAAGAAGATAGTATAAATAAATATAGCTATAAGTCTTTATAACTAGGATAATTTAATAGCTCGGGCTTATTATTTTGGAGAAGGATTCTAAGTTAAGGATAGATTACTTATGACAGAGTCTTAAATAAAAAAGAGGAAAATTATGGAATGGACAAAGAGTATAGAAAGCTTAGTCTGTTTTTTAATTGATTACATGTGACTTATCGGATAAAATAAAAATTTAAAAAAGGAGAGAAACAAAAGAAATAAAATTGAATAAAACCTGAAAAATTTATCATTGACAATAGGGAATTACATCTCTTTATAGTGGAACAATGTAATGATGAGCGATTGTGTAAGATGTATTCGCAGATCTATCCTTTTGTAGAAATATCACAGGAATTGGGTCCTTTATATGAGCGATCAATGTCCGAATATAATCAATCAATTAAAGCTATCATAGACTCCAGACATTGAAAAAGTGTTGAATATTTTAGAAACTCACATAGAGAATTGTAAGAATCAAGGTCCAAAGTCTTACAAGATGGCCTTTAAATTTAGGGAATTATTAACACAATAACTAATAATATGAATAGTTTCTTAAAAAGAAAGGAGATAGAAAAATGAGAAAAAACAAAAAATTCTTAAAAAGAAAGGAGATAGAAAAATGAGAAAAAACAAACTACGTGAACTGCTAAAACAGGGGAAACCAACCATCAGCACACACGTTCATTCAATCTGGCCTGGTATTGTTGAAGTAATAGGACATGCAGGCACAATGGATTATGTGGAATTTTTAGCAGAATATGCTCCATATTCACTACTTGATTTGGAGAACTGGGCAAGGGCTATAGAATTATTTGATATGTCTTCCATGATAAAGGTTGATCAGGCAAATCAGGTTTATGTCGCTCAGAAGGCAATAGGAGCAGGTATTCAGAATGTTTTATTTGTCGATGCGCGGTCGGTGGAGGATGTGAAAAAGTGTGTTCAAGCAGTAAGAGCTGAAACACCGAGTACTAAGGGTATCTTGGGATGTGCTGATCGGCGCAATGCTGGATGGGTACTGGAAGGTGGCTCCGAGGCCTATGTAAAGGCATTAGATGAAGTAGTGGTTGCAATAATGATAGAGAAGAAATCAGCTTTAGACGAAATTGAACAAATTTGTGAGGTTGAAGGGGTAGATATGCTTCAATTTGGACCATGTGATTTTTCAATGAGTATAGACAAACCAGGCAAGGGCAATGATCCAGATGTCAAGGAAGCTGAACGGAAAATGATAAAGGCAGCATTAAAAGCGGGGATAGCACCACGTGTTGAGATAGGTTCTTTTAATAAGGATGTATGTAAAGAGTATATGGACTTGGGAGTAAAACATTTTTCTGTAGGATGGGATGTAGAAATTATATATAAATGGATGAAGGAGAATGGAGGCAAGATAAAAGAAGAATTAGATAAAAGATTTTAACATCTCATCAATATCAAAATAGAAAGAAGGGAGGTGCATTCGAGAGGATCTAAAATAATTTTTTATTCATATAATTAAATATAGGGAGAGTATAAAAAATGAAAACAAAGTATACAAATTTGCCCAAAATAGTATTATTAGTAGTTTTAATGTTTAGTTTAGTGATGATGTCAGGGATGATAGCTAACGCTGAAGAAGAAAAGGTAATAAAGATAGGTATTGTATCTTTAAGTGTTGGTGATATCTATCTAAATGCAGGCAGATGGGCTTGTGTGAAAGAAATGGAAAAGTTGGAAAAAGAAGGATATAAACTCGAATGGTTTGTTGAATCTTCATTTGAACCCATAAAACAATTAGAATTTGTAGAGACAATGATAAATATACCAGTGGATATTGCCTATATCGAGCCTGTTGATGGTACAATGACGGTCATGATTGATAGATTTTACGAAGCTGGCATTCCTGTGGTGTGTAAAAACTCCGATGTCTTAGGTGGAGCATTTCACCCTTACATTGCAATGGGAAATTATGACTGTGCTGTTCAGGCAGCCAATGCATTAATTGAGGTATGCGAAAGAGCATATGGACCCACGCCTGAAGATTGGGTAAAGAAAGGCGGTCAAGATGGTCATGGCGTAATTATAAACATTGCAGGTAGACTTTCTCAAACGATTGCAAAAGAAAGATATGATGGATTCTTGGCAGTGTGGCAACCAATTGCCGATAAGACTCCAGGTCTGGAAATACTTACTAAACCCTATGATTGGGAAGTAGATAAAGCTTATGCGATTGCCCAGGACATGTGGACCCTCTATGGTGATGAGATTATTGGAATTTTTTCTGCAGGAGACCGTGGATTAACAGCAGGAGTGGTACCAGCTTTTAAAGCAGCAAGAGCCTTTAGGAAAGTTGGTGAGCCAGGACATATTCCTCTAGTAGCTATAGACGGTACACCAGAATGTCTCCGGTTGATGCGGGAAAAAGAAATCGATGTAGTTATTGTTCAAGATGCTTATGGCGAGGGAAGGGTCACTGCGTTGGTTATGAAAAAATTGCTGAAAGGCGAACCGCTCGATGAAATTGGTACAGTTTTATGGGAAGGTATAAAACCTCTGGTAATGGAGGTTTTCCCAGACCAGTATGGTCCTGAATATAAAGATGCAGTGGAACCATGGGCACCTGTAACGGTTGTTGAAAGAGTAGCTGGGGTGCAATACAAAACAAATGTTGGCGTTTGTACTTCTTGGGGCTTCGGCATACCACCAGATTCAAAACTCCTCTGGGGTAATGTAATGGCATTCATTGAAAAGGATAAATGGCCTTGGGAGTAAAGTAAAACAGATTAATAGGTAGTAATTAGGTTAGCCCAGAGATGGGCTAACCTAATTACTATTATGGAGTTCAACGATGTTAGATATTGATAATATTACCAAAAAATTTGGAACAATAGTTGCTCTAAATAATATTAGCATTACTTTTAAAAAAGGTGAGATTCATGGTTTGGTAGGTAAGAATGGAGCTGGTAAATCAACATTGGTTGATATCATTTATGGATGGATTTCACCTACATCTGGGAAAATACATATTAATAATAAGGAAGTCAACTTTCAAAAATATCGACCAGATGTTGCCCAAAAGATGAAGATAGCACTTGTCCCACAATATCCAATGTTTGCTGAAAATTTAACTATAGAGGAGAATTTATTTCTTGGTTCTGAAAAGGTAAATAACTTAAGGAATCTGGATAAGCAATACATGAAGAACAAAACGAGGGAAGTATTAGAAAAAGTTGGTTTAGATAGTTATGATCCAGAAACTAAACTAGTAGAAATGTCTATTGCAGATAAACAATTGCTCAATATTGGACAGGTACTGTATTTAAAGGATACTGAAATTCTCTTATTGGATGAGATCGCTGCGGGATTAAGTGAAAGACGGATGCATTTTATTTCCGAGCAACTAAAAAAAGAAAGAAAAAAGAATAAAATAATTATTTACGTATCACATAGAATTAAAGAAGTTATCGGCTTATGTGATCGCATTACTGTTCTTAGGGATGGTGATTGGATTATAACCGAGGACATTCAAAAAATAACTTTTGATAAATTGACAGGGTATATAATCGGCGTTGATACAAAAATGCGTACTTTTGGCAATGAAAGTTATTTTAAAGGCTATGAAACAGAGCCGTTGCTAGAAGTTAAAAATTTAAGTACGGATCATTTTTTAAGGAATATTAACCTTAAATTATATAAAGGAGAAGTACTTGGAATTGCGGGATTAGTTGGATCTGGTAAGAAACAGTTAATGGAAGTAATGAGTGGAGTAATACATCTTAATCAAGGAGAAATCATTTATAAAGGGGAAAAGGTATTTTTTACTGATCCGAATACCGCAATTAAAAAGGGAATAGTATATCTTTCAGATGATCGAGAAGGAGACTCCATATTTAGCGATTTTTGTATAAAGGATAATGCAGTTGCTGGATCATGGGAAAAGATATCAAATTACTTGGGTATTAATTCCAAGAGGGAGCTTGAATTATTTTATGTCATATCTCAACAGCTAAGGTTAAAGTACGGTAAATTTTCAGATAATATAGGTGCACTTAGTGGAGGAAATAGACAAAAAGTGTGTATTGGAAGATTAATCAATATGCTTCCCTCTATCTTTATATTAAATGATTCAATTAAGGGAATTGATGTCGAAGTGAAGTATGAGTTGTTAGAATTCATACGAGAAAAATTAACAAAAAATAGTGCTGTGATAATGTCAACGCCCGGAATTGAAGAACTGTTAATGGTTGCTGATAGGATAGTGGTACTTTACAATGGCAAAATTCATGAAGTAATTCCAAGAAGCGAATTTTCAGAAGCTAGAATTTTTAAAGCGGTGCAAGGAGGATAGAAGATTATGGCCGACCAGAAATTAGAGTTATTCAACAAGAATAAAGCTAAAAGAATTAATAAAAATCTAAAAAAATTGCTGATAAATATATTGATTAACTATACTGTTTGGATTCTCGTTCTTATCAGCTCGATTATGGCAATGGTATTGGTTCCCCGTTTTGGCACAGGGAAGAACATTATCAACATCATTGTACACATGATACCGCTGGGGATGACAATTTATGCTATGGGACTTTGCTTAATGACAGGATTTTTTGATTTAAGTTTGGAATCCACATATGCAATAGCTCCAATTATTGCAGTGCTGGTGATGACAAGATGGGCTCCCAACTTTCCAGGCATAGTATATATTGGAATAGTAATAACAATGGTAGTAGGTATGATTGTTGGTTTGGTTAATGGCATTCTGAGTGTTAAATTAAGAATCAACCCTTTTTTAGTAACTTTATGTATGATGTTGATTTTAAGAGGATTATCTTTATTTCTCATACCAGCTGGTATATTCAACCTTCCAAAAGCGTATATATTTTTAGGATCCTATAGAATATTGAATAATATATTACCTGTAAGTGTTCCATGTTTTATCATAGTAATAATAGCTCTTGATTGGATGATAAGAAAGAAACCATTCGGCAGACATCTCCTTGCCGTTGGTAGCAATGAAAGAGCAGCTTATTTAACAGGTATTAAGACTGAACTTTTAAAAATAACAATATTTGTAATAGCTGGGATGCTAGCCGCATTAGGGGGACTTATTGCAGCTGGAAGACAACATGCGGTTCTGAACTCTATGGGTACAGGTAATATGGTTCTTATGTTTGCAGGAGCGATTTTAGGTGGTGTGGCTCTTAGGGGAGGAGTAGGTTCTATTATAGGCGTACTTGGGGGGATTTTTTTACTACAAATAGTGTCAAATCTAATTACGTTGGCAAAAGTCAATCCCTTCTTGATTCAGGTAGTATATGGTTCAATTCTATTACTTGCTCTAATATTGCAATCACTACGTTCAAAACTGAGGCAATTTATTGACTAGTTAGGAGGATAAAATGCGTATATTGAATAGAGATCGATTCAGTTATTTTTTTGGAAAAGACACTGGTGAGCTATTTTATGTCAAACCAGGGGAGATCTTTTCTGTTGAAACTCGAGATTGTTTTGAAGATAGGATAAGGCAGCCAAATGATTTGGAAAATAAAAAAGTATTTGATTTCATAATGAGTCATCGAAATCCTGTTACAGGTCCAATATATATTGAAGGGGCTGAGCCGGGGGGTGCGATTAAAATTCATCTCAAAGACATAAAACTAGCAGATCAGGTAGTGACATGCATAGGAGATGCTATAGAAGAAGATCCTCATAGAATATTTCCAGCATGTAAAGCATTGATTTATAAAGTGCACGAGGGGAAGATAATGATTAATAAAAATATTTCACTACCTATAAATCCTTTGGTAGGTACAATAGGTACTGCCCCAAAAGAAGAATGTATAAGTAGTGAAAAACAGGGAAATTTCGGAGGAAATATGGATTGTGAGGATATTAAAATAGGTTCAACGCTTTGGTTACCTGTTTTTGTAAAGGGAGCTTTATTAGGATTGGGAGATGTTCATGCTCTACAAGGAGATGGAGAAATAGGAATGCCCTTTGAAGTTGCCTCTACTGTTACCCTTTCAGTTGATATAGATAGGAATCGCTTTAAAAACATGAAGTGGCCAAGAGTTGAAAATAAAGAAAATATTGCGACTATCGTTTCAAGTAAAACATTTGAAAAAGCTGCAATAGAATCTCATAGGGAAATGATGTATTGGTTACAGGAAGAATATAATTTTAATGAAGTAGATGCCTTTACTCTTCTTAATATGGTGGCTCATCCAAGAGTATGCCAATTTGTCTGTCCACAAGTTACTGTTAGATGTGTATTGCCGAAAAAATATTTACCAAAGCATTGAAAGTAATATTTTTGTTTATTAAAGAAAATATTTAATAAGATTATAGGAGGAAAAAAATGGTTAGAAAAAAAATTATTTTAGTAAGTAGGTCTCCACAAACACCTGAAGCACTTAAAACACTGTATGACTATTTTGAAGTGAGAGTAAATGAGGGGAAACCTTATAGTAAAACCAAATTTAGAGAAGCAATAAAGGATGTAAATGGTCTTTTTTGCGATGATGATATCATAGATAGGGAGTTAATGGAATATGCTCAAAAATTGGAAATCATTGCAAACTATGGGGTTGGATACAATAATATTGATGTTGAAACTGCTCAAAAAAGGGGAATTGCAGTTACCAATACGCCAGAAGTTTTAACTGAATCAGTTGCAGATCTTACGATTGGATTAATATTGGCTATATCTCGTAGAATAGCGGAAGCTAATGATGTATTAAAACAGAGGAAACCTCTAGAATGGGTGGGGTTCTATCTACCTGCTACTGATGTTCATCATAAAACTCTAGGCATAATTGGGTTTGGTCGTATTGGTAAATCCGTAGCCCAGCGAGCTACAGGGTTCAAGATGAAGGTACTCTATCACGATATTCGACAACAAAACCCAGATGAAGAAAAACGATTAAATGTGGAGTTTCGAAGGTTAGATGAATTATTTAAAGAAGCGGATTTTATTTCTCTAAACTGCAGTCTGAATAAAGAAACCCATCATCTTCTAGGAGAAAAGCAGTTTAATCTTATAAAGCCTTCAGCTTTTCTAATCAATACTTCAAGAGGGGCTGTTATTGATGAAAAAGCTTTGATAAAAGCGCTTCAAATGAAAAAAATCGCTGGTGCAGCTCTGGATGTTTTTGAAGATGAACCAAATATTCCAAAGGAATTATTAGACGCCAATAATGTGGTTGTGACTCCTCATATGGGAAGTGGTACTTACGAAACTAGGCGAGCTATGACTGAAAGGTGTTGTACAAATCTATTAATGGCTTTAAGCGGTAAAATACCTCAGGATTTGGTTAATCCACCTTGGAAACCTAAGGCATAACCAAAACGAAGTGGCTTCTGAGAATGTTTTATCTCATACATGATCAAAAGGATTAGCAAGGAAAGTCACATTTTTTATTTCAGAAATCGATTGTGGATATTTTCTTTGGTTTCCATAAAGATAATAAACTCGCCATAAAAGGAGGTGTTCTTACAATATAATTTAAATGTGCGAATAGGATCTTTGACAGGGAATTAATCTTAGGGGTTTGCAAAGCAGAAGGATTGCGACTCACGGGGATTTAGAGTAAATTTCTCATGGGATATTTCTAAAGATATTTTCGTAGTAATCCTATCATAGACTTGTAATTGCGAAGAAACAAAAGAAAAAGATGTAGAAGAGAATCTGCTACCCTACTGCAACAAAGTGGACTCTTTGCTGAAGTGATGGTTTATGGGTACTCATGAAGGGGTTGTGGATCATAAGCAGCTCGATTATAACCTGGATGAAAAAACATTCAGGTTATAATCGATGTACTTCTTGTTCCAAAGAAAAGCTCTTCTATCGACTTCTACAGAACGCCGAGGTTATCGAGCTGGTATCATATTTAGTGTTGAACAGACATATAAGAGGACTAAAGCTTAAACATGGCACCTATTGGGAAGTTAAAGTTAAGGTGATAAATTAATAATGATATTTTTCGATATATTTTTTTAATGGCAGACATACCTTATTTTTATCAAAGGAGCAAATTATGGAGAGTCTATATGGATATTTTGGAAAGCAACTAAGGGTTTCGCTTAATAATAAAGAAATTGTTAAAGAGAACATTAATGCCAGTATTTTACGAAAGTATTTAGGCGGTGCAGGGTATGCGGTGAAGGTTCTTTATGATGAAATACCCAAAGGAATTGATCCTCTTTCATCAGGAAATAAATTAATGTTTGCAACTAGTCCTCTAACAGCTAATCACATTCCTGGAGGGGGGAGCATCATGCTTTGTTTTAAATCTCCTTTAACCAATGCTTGGGGGGAATCAAGATGCGGAGGTAATTTTGGTCCTGATTTAAAAAAAGCGGGATATGATTTCCTTATAATAGAAGGAAAATCAAAAGAACCGGTGTATTTAATAATAAACGATGATAGTATTGAGTTTAGGTCTGCAATGCGACTTATAGGTAAATCAGTAAGTGAAAAATTAAGAATTATTCGTGAAGAATTATCTGAACCAAAAATATCTGTCATGTGTATAGGCCCAGCAGGGGAAAAATTAGTTAAAATTGCCACTGTAATGTTTGAGCACCGTGCGGCTGGCAGATGCGGTGTAGGAGCCGTTATGGGATCAAAGAACTTGCTAGGTATTGCGGTAAAAGGTTCCCACAAAACTCCGATTGCACAACCAGAGAAATTAACAGAAGTAGCAAAAATATGTTTGAAAATATTAAGGGACAATGATTTTGCCGTTAATTTAAAAAAGCATGGTACCACTGGAGATATGGCCGCAAACGATGCTGCAGGTGATTGGCCAACAAAAAACTGGCATTCTAATTCCTGGGGCAAAGCTGAACAACTTTACGATCAATTCTTTAATAAGTACTTGGTGAAGAATCACGGATGCTATACCGGCTGCCCCATTGCATGTGGTAGAATTTCTGAAGTAAAGGAAGGAAGATTTAAAACCCCTCTTCATGAAGGTTCAGAATATGAATCTTTATCGGCCTTCACGGCTTTTGTTTTTAATGAGAACATAGAGGTGGCTATCTACGCAACCCATTTGTGTAATGAATTTGGTATCGATACTATTTCTGCAGGTGCCATTATTGCCTTTGCTATGGAGTGTTATGAGAATGGAATACTTAAAAAAAGAGACGTAGGAAGTATAGATTTGAGTTGGGGTAATCCCGAAGCACTTCCAGAATTAGTACGGAAGATATCACTTAGAGAAGGAATTGGTGATATGCTGGCAGAAGGTGTGAAAATTGCTTCTGAGAGATTGGGGAGAGGCTCTGAAAAATATGCAATTCATGGGAAAGGGCTTGAAGCACCGGCACATGATCCAAGATCAGGAAAGGTTCTTGGTATTACCTATGGTACGGCAAATAGGGGGATGTGCCATATTCACCCTCTGGAAGGTATGGCTTATGACTCAGGAAAGGTCGATTGGGGCTTGATGAAGTATGGTGTTCCTGATCCAAATACCGTAGATCGATGGGATGAGAAAGGCAAGGGGAAAATTGTTAAAATTCTTCAAGATGCATTAATATTACCAGACATATTGAATACTTGTAAATTCTTCATGTACTGTGGGATCTATATTGATCATCTTGCTGAATTTCTTTCGGCAGTTACTGGATGGAATATAGACGGCCAGGAACTGTTAAAAGTAGGGGAACGAGTGATAAATTTGCAACGATTGTTCAATGTGCGGGAAGGATTTCGTCGTGATGATGATCTACTGCCCAAAAGAATGAAACAAAAACCGGCTTTTGGTTTTTATGAAAATGAAGATCGATGCGTAATCAAAGATTATGGAGGCATGCTCAATGAATATTATCAGGCACGTGGATGGGATGCTAAGACGGGTATTCCAACAAAAGAAAAGCTACTGGAGCTCGAATTGCACGAAAAATAATATAAATATTTGTAATAAAGTTGTGTAAAAGTTTTTAGTTCTGAGATCATAACTCTTTGCATAAATGTTTCTTATAATGGAATCCTTACAATGAAAATAAAGGTTAAGCTTTATACTATTTTGGAAAAGTATGCTAAGGGAAAAGTATTGAAGAATAATACGATTATTTTACATAAAGATACTACATTACATGGATTATCTCATTGTCTCAAAATACCGGATAATATTGGAATAGTATTTTTGGTTAATGCTTCGCCCCAAGACAAAGAGTACAAATTACGTGAAGGAGATGAAGTCAAGATTTTTTCATTCATCGGCGGTGGTTGAGATTACGTAACTTCATACGCAAGTTAGGTTAGATAAAAAATAAGTAATCTAAAATCCCACAATTCTATAGTTAGATATTTTGTATGCTTATAGCTTGGGGACTTCATTAACAATTTTTTTGGAGAAACCTTTTTGTTTATTAGATATTTTTGTAAGGATTTTTTACTAATTCGAGAGTACAATAATTTTCAGATTCTTTATCTCGTATATTACTTCTTCAATTATGTATTTCTTGCGATGAATATGTTTTAAGTGACGAATATGCTCCATACAAAACAGTGATTTTAAGAGTTTAGGGAGAAACTGTTAGGCCAACTTGTACTCGCAAATGCAGACATCCCGGAAGCCCATACAAGGTCTCACCGGAGGATTTGAAATATACCATAGTGCATAAGACTAGGGAGAATGGTCGTGTTTGGAAAAGAAGAAGAGGTTAAGGCGGTGTTTGATGCCTTAACAGTCAGTAATACAATTAATACAGCCCTTATTGAGTGGCATAATGGTACTGACCGTAACTGGGATGTTTGGAAGACTTATAGCGAAAGTGATGATGGGAGATTGTGGCATCCACGTACCATAGCAATGACCGCTGGTTTATCCGACAACGTTTGGCCACTAGAAGAATGGCTGCCCTTTCCAATTATTCAATCAAGGTAGGACACAAGGGATTATTTAAGAAAAATGATATATAGTATTAAATAACTTATTTATCTTGATAACTTTAATTTTTTTAATGTGATACAAATAATAAGGAGGCGTATCCAATGCCAATTACAGATTCCAAAACAGGAAAAGCAAAAAAAGATTATACAGTTGAGGAATTAATAGAAAAAGCTAAGGAAATGAGAGCCTACAATATGGTAGCCATTACTGCCGCCGGTTCTGGCCACACCGGAGGAACTCTCTCCATTATGGATATTACCGCTGCCTTATATTTAAAGAAGATAAGACATGACCCGGCTAACCCCACCTGGGAAGATCGGGATAGAGTCTTCTGGTCAGTTGGCCATAAAGCCCCTGCTTTATATATAGCTCTTGCCGAGGCCGGTTACTTCCCCCTTGATGATACCGTAAAGTTAAGAAAATTATGGTCTGGCTTTGAAGGCCATCCCAATAGACTAAAACTTCCCGGATTGGAGCTATCTGCTGGCTCTTTAGGACAAGGTTTAGGGGTAGCCATAGGCTGCGCCCTAAACGCCAGATTAGAGAAGAAAGACTACCGGGTTTATACTATTTTAGGAGACGGAGAACTCAATGAAGGTTCTGTTTGGGAGGCAGCAATGTGTGCCTCTCATTATAAATTAGATAACCTTACCGCTATTTTAGATAGAAATGATTTACAGATCGATGGTCCTACTGAAGAGGTAATGTCCTTAGAACCTTTGCTTTCCAAATGGCAGGCTTTTGGCTGGCATACCCTGGAGATTGATGGTCATAATATGTCTCAGATACTCTCCTCCTTAGATGAGACTGAAAAGATCAAGGATAAACCTACGGTAATCATTGCCCATACGGTTAAAGGGAAGGGAGTATCCTTTGCTGAAAACCAGGTAGGTTATCATGGTATAGCTCCTAAAGACGGAAGGTCTGGGAAAGAATCTCTGAATCAGGCCCTAAAAGATATCGGAGATCCCCAGTTTACCAAAGAAAAAGTAGATAACCTCTTAAAGATAGCATCTGATTACCAAAGTAAGGTAGATAAAAAGGTAGAAGGATCCCTCCCCAAGTTTTCTCGCAATTACTGGTGGAGTAGTTCTTCCTCTATGCAGGTTAGGATGGAGCCTACCCGTAATGGTTTTGGCCAGGCTATAGAAGAATTAGGTAATGATAAGAATGTAGTAGCCCTGGGGGCAGATATCACCTCTTCTATCCGGATGGATAAATTCTATGCTTCCCATCCCCAAAGGAAGAACAGATTCTTCGAGATAGGTATTGCTGAAGCTAATATGACTCTAATAGCCTCCGGCCTAGCCAAAGAAGGAAAGATCCCCTTTATCGGCTCATACGGGGTCTTTGTAACCGGCAGAAATTGGGACCAGATAAGAACTACCGTCTGTTACAACAACTATAATGTTAAAATAGCCGATGCCCACGCCGGTATCTCCGTAGGAGCAGATGGGGCAACCCATCAGGCCTTAGAAGATATCAGTAATCTCTATTATCTACCTAATATGCATATTGCTGTCCCTTGTGATGCCCTAGAGACTGAAAAAGCAACTCATGCCATAGCTTCTATTAACGGTCCGGCGGTAGTAAGATATGCCCGGGAGGCAACTCCGATAATTACTACTCAGGATACTCCTTATAGTTTTGGTCTGGCTAATGTCATCCGCTATCGAGGGGAAAAGGAGAATTTTATAGAGGCCTTTGAGATGACACTCTCTTCCGATTATACCTCAGAAGGAGAAGATCTTACCCTGATTGCCTGTGGGCCCATGGTGGCAGAGGCCATGCGGGCCGCTTATATCCTAAAAGAAGAATACAATATTAATACCAGGATTTTAAATATCCATACAGTAAAGCCGATTGATAAAAAAGCTATTATAAAAGCAGCCGATGAAACCAACATAATAATCACTTGTGAGGAACACCAGGTAGGGGGATTCGGAAACATCGTATCCGGGGTTATTGTCGGTGGTAAAAAGTATAACTCTCCTTTATTATTGGATATGGTAGGTGTGGATGATAAATTTGGATTATCCGGTGCCCCATGGGAACTGTTAAAAACGTTTGAGCTCACTGCCGAACATATCGTAAGAAGGGCTAAAGAATTATATGATAAGAAAATAGATGAATAGAATAATATTGAAGTTTTCCCATAATTTCTTCCTTTAAATGGAGAAATTTATAAAGAGTAAGCTGATGAACACTTTCAGATAGATAATTTAAATATCTACTCTTTACACAATTTAAGTAAGTGGCTAATAAAATAAGGAAGGATTGGTAATATGTTTGACAAAAAGATCACTATCACGGTCGAAGATATTAAAATGAGTGCCGAGTTAAATGATAGCAAAACTGCTCAAAAAATATGGGAAGCACTTCCCATTGAAGGCAAGGTAAATACCTGGGGCGATGAAATTTATTTTTCTATACCGGTTAATGTTGGATTGGAGAACGCGAAGGCAGTGGTTTCAGAAGGTGATTTAGGTTATTGGTCGCCTGGTAATGCTTTTTGTATCTTCTTTGGACTCACTCCAGCAAGTCAGGGTGATGAAATTAGGCCTGCCAGCCCAGTAAATATCTTCGGAAAGATAATAGGAGATCCTAAAGTATTTAAAAAAGTCAGATCAGGAGCAAAAATTATCGTTGAGAAGATTGAATGATATGAACTTTTTTATCTACACAATAAATGTTGCCCACTCTACGCTATAAGGGCGTATTGCAATACGCCCCTACTTCTTCTATCTTCTGACTTATAAGTTCTTTTTTCTTACGAGATACGATTCACGAGATACGAGATACGAATTTGGTTCCTGAATTCTGACTCCTAGCTTCTATTTTCTTCACGACATACTATATACGACATACTATATACTAGATTTAATTTACAGCAATTTATAAGGAGACTCCATTTTTTTGCTTTTAATTAAAATATTTTGGGGAATTCCAAGTTTTATCAATTGATTATAAAGAGCTTTCACGAAGAATTTTTCGGTATCAAAATGTTCGACATCCAAAACATTCAACCCCAATTCTTTAGCCCGAAGGGCGGTATGATAAGTAATATCTCCGGTTATGTATAAGTCAACATCTTTATTATTGATTTGTTCTAAGAGAGAGCCTCCTGAACCTGTACAAAGAGCTACCTTTCTTATTTTTCGGTTATTAGATTTAATAAGTCTGATATAGTGAGCTTGAAGTCTATTTTTTACCTCCAGGGAGAATTTAGAAATTTCTACTTCCCCATCTATCTCTCCGAATATACCTATCCCATATGATGGTTTTGTTTTAAGTTCGTATACATCATAAGCCGGTTCCTCGTAAGGATGATTGTCTTTCATTGCCCGTACAACTGATTCCAAATCTCTTTCTGCTACCACGGTTTCTATTTTTATCTCTTGGACTGTTTCTTTCCTCCCTATTTTTCCGATAAAAGGGTTAGTTCCTTCTGTAGGTTTAAAGGTTCCTTTTCCGGTAATGCCAAAAGATGTTTCAGTATATTTGCCGATTTTTCCTGCTCCTGCCTTAAAGATTGCCTGGCTAACCTTATCTGCATGTTTTACAGGGACATATACTGCAAATTTAAAAACCTTTTCTGAACTGCTCTGCAGAGGAGAAATTTTCTTTATTCCTAATATATTAGCTACATAATCATTTAGCCCATTTTCGGCAAGATCGTAATTTGTATGCATGGCTAAAAGATTTATTTTATTGGTGATGATTTTAAAAAGCAGGGGATTTTTCTGTTTAGTAATTTGCTTTAAAGGAGAAAAAAGAAGGGGATGATGCGCAATAATTAAATTTACTTTATTTTCTAAAGCCTCATCCAAGACACCTTGAGTTACATCTAAGGATAGTAAAATTTTCATTATAGGGGCATCAAGGTCAGCAAATTGAATACCACTATTATCAAAGC
>Ga0209979_1001886_pt1 | contig 21478 bp, 23 predicted proteins | sample AnhtaG_FD_183114 | JGI IMG/M metagenome (GOLD analysis project Ga0209979, IMG submission 183114) | Deep subsurface microbial communities from Anholt, Denmark to uncover new lineages of life (NeLLi) - Anholt_01485 metaG (SPAdes) (version 2) | ecosystem: Environmental > Aquatic > Marine > Oceanic...
GGGTGCCGCCGCAAATAATGCCACCCTTACCCTGTCATTACCAGGTGCCGCCGGCTCTCTTGGTGCCAACAAGGATATTGTCATTGATACCACCGCCCCGACAATATCTAGCGGCACAGTTGCCGCAGATAATACCTACATTGACGTTGCCTTGAGTGAAGGGGTGTATAACACCGATGGCGGCAGTGGTGCTTTAGAGACTTCAGACTTCAATCTGATCTTTACCCAGAATGGAGGTAATGCCACCGATGCCAGCATCTCCAGTGTGACCAATACCTCTGATGGGGCTTTAAGTGGTGGTGAGACCACCATCCGGTGTGTCTTGAACATTACGGGGACGCCATCTGGTGTAGAGACGGTAGAGATCAAGCCTGTGGCCTCTTCGATCTATGATTATGCGGGCAATGCGGCTGCGGACACTGAGACCACCACTGCCAAGACGCTTAACGACCAGCTGGCACCTACCGTGGACACTTATAGCCCAGCCGATGGTGCCACTGGAGTGGCTACTGACGCCAATTTGGTCCTTACCTTTGATGACAGCATGGTCAAGGGGACGGGCAACATCGTTATTAAGAAGTACTCAGATGACTCAGAAGTCGAGACCATCGATGTAACTACTGGTCAAGTGACCATATCTACAACCCAGGTAACCATCAACCCGTCTGTCACCTTTGCCAGTGAGACCGAGTACTACGTGCTTATCGATGCCACTGCCCTGGATGATGATGCTGGCAACAGCTATGCTGGGATCTCTAACAAGGACACCTGGAACTTTACGGGCACGACGCCAGCAACAGTAACTCTAACGGCTGAGCCGATTCAGATTCCGGCTAGTGGTTCGTCAACCTCTACGCTTACAGCTACAGTGAAGGACCAATATGGCAACAATGTAGCTGATGGCACAAATGTTACCTTTACCACAGACCATGGGACCTTTGCTTCAAGCACAGTTACCAAGCAGACGTCAGGTGGTGTAGCTACGGCGACCTTAACCTCAGAGTCGAGCGCCGAAACCGTCATTGCTACAGTAACCGCTACGGCTAATGGTGTGTCAGACGCTACCGCCGTGTTCTTCATTCCGGAGGGAGGCGCAGAGGTGGAGGAAAGCAAAACTGAAACCGTCTGCGGCTCCGACACAGTGCTGAATACGCCTACAGGTGGAGACGTTAGCATTGATGCCACCGGATGCCATACCATCACCACTGCCAAGTATGAAGACATCCCTGGCGGCACTCCTACCTTTCAAGCCACGGGAGATTACTGGGATGTTCATTTAGATAACGTTACCGGCGTAAACAGTCTCACAATTGAATTTTGCCCAGCGGACGAGGACAGAGCCATCTACTACTGGGATGGATCAGGCTGGAGGCGTGCTTCTGACCAGAGCTACTCCAATGGATGCATCGTGGTCACTGTTACTGACTCTACTAGTCCTAGCCTGTCAGACCTGACTGGTCTTCCCTTCGCTTCAGGGACTCCTTATCCACCCGCTCCAGTAGGTGGCGAGGCCTATCCCGTAAACAAGCTGGCTATCTTGATGCCCTGGATTGCTTTGTTTGCCGCTATTGCAGTTGCGGCTGAAACAATGCTGAGGCGGCGCAGGGCTCAGAGCTAAGCTTTTCTCAAGCCAAAGCTTTAGGGGGCAAGCCCTCTTGGGCTTGCCCCCTAGTTTATACCCGTGGCATAATAAAGGGGATAGCCCAATAAATTGGGCAACTACATTTTTGAACGGGCTCCTGTTCCCAACCATTTAAGGCGGGGATAAACCCCGCCACTACGAAGGTTGCTTATGAGGCGCCGCGGAGCTGAGGGCTAAACATTGGCTAAACTCAAAACTAAGAAGCAAATTAAAGGCAAGTTTCCAGAGAGGCGCCTGCCCTGCTTTGTCTGGCTGGCCATCGGTCTGGGGATCGTCGCTGTTGTCGCCTTTGTCCGTACTTCTCCCACATGCTGGCCGACTGGCTCAAGCTACCCCAGCGAGCTCAGGGCAGTTATCGTTGACCAGCTTTATGTCCTTCAACCAAACCAGGATTTTATCCAGCAGACGACCCGAGAGCTTGAGGACTACGGGTTTGAGGTTGACCTCTATCGCCAACTGCCAGGTCTTGGCTATAAGGTGATTATCTTCCGAACTCACTCTGGCTTGCTGGGTATGGAAGGCGAAATAATCGAAAGGACTTGTCTCTTTACTAACGAGTCCTATAGCGAAAGAAAACACGTTGCCGAGCAATTGAGCGACCAACTAGCCAAGGCGAGGATTGATGAATATCATCCCTGGGTTTTCGGGATAGGAGACGAGTTCGTTACCCAGAGCATGGAAGGGGAGCTTGGTAATACGGTTATCATAATGATGGGCTGTTCTTGTCTCTATCTTGATGATTTAGCTGAGGCTTTCATCAATAAAGGTGCTGCGGCTTACCTGGCCTGGGTTGCTACCGTCGACCTGGACTACGTTGACGACGCTACACTAAGTCTAGTGGAAAATCTGTGCACCAAGGAGCTTACCGTAAGAAAGGCAGTAGTTGAAACCATGGCAGAAAAGGGACCTGACCCGCATCACGGGGCAGAGCTCAATTACTATCCGCCACAAAGCGGTAGCAAAACCCTAAGACAGCTAATCACAGGAGTTTCACGAATACAATGAAACATCCTAATAATGCCACCTTAACCAAGACAGAACGAAAGGAGGGTGAGAGAAATGGCAACGTATTGGGTTACTTTAGGCTATCAGGATAAAGCCGCTAATATCATTGAGGATGAGGGGACAAGACAAAAAATGCAGCGAGTATTACCAAAACTCAAAGAGCTCGCAAATAGAGAAAGTAAATTTGAGCAACTTAGTTATGTAACTCAGGACTTGGATGAGGCTAAAAGCATTCGTGCACAGGCAGTGAGCATTATGAGAGCAGAGCACTTGGAATACGTGCCAAGCATTATCCGCCAACCTGAATGCCCTAACTGTGGTTTTTTGGGCCGTTTCTCTGATGAATACTGCTTCAAATGCGGGGCAAGGCTGATCCCAAGGGAATACATTGAATGAAAGAAGGTTACCCGCAGGAAATAGCCAACAAGACCCTGAAACACCTAGTTCAACCATCAAGCAGGTAGTGGAGAATGAACACTAGAGCGAGTGAGGTAGTTAAGCTGAACAAGGCCGGCTTAAGCTACGCCGAAATCGGTGGTCAGTAGTCAGACGGAGAGGAGTAGCTTCTGGATTCTAAAGGGGTTTGTTTAGGATTTAGAGCCTTCCGCATAATTTGGTATAGAAATCCCTCTCCCTTGAGGGGAGAGGTTAGGTGAGGGTGAAATTTCCCCCTCCCCCTAACTCCCTCCCGCCAGGGGAGGGAAGACTATTTTGTGTATTTCCCCTCTCCACTTGATGGAGAGGGTGGGGGAGGGAAGATCAGCATAGATTGCTTTGGGGTAGCAACAAAGGAGGCGATATGTCACTAATCATATGGACGAGTGCAGCTTCAACAGAGCCTATAAAGGGTAAAGTGAGTTTTGTCTCTGTGCCTATCCGGCATAGAAGCTATCTATCCAATCTGGTCTTGGGGGTTGCTGACCTTGCTCTAGCATTTCCTTCCACTGCTCGTCAGTCAATCTCCCTTGCTCCATAGACCACCTAAATTCGTAGTAACTGAGAGTAGGGCCAGCACCAAGGATAATTCTGCCATCGGGAACTTTGTAGGCTATCAGAGCAAGGTCAATATAGCCTACCCCTTCCTCTAAAACTTCCATCGGTGGGTTGGTATCGGTGTGGACATCAGCGACAAGAGTGGTCTCCTTGCCCTTTGCCTCGACACCAACAATTATGGCATCAAGCTGCCCGCCAAAATTTCTGATAAACTCATAATCGCTTTCACTTAGCTCCTTACCTTCCAACTCGTCCTTGGAAATTTGGATTAACCTCTCCAGAATGCTTTCCAGGTTCTCCAGTCTCGTCTTCTCCTCATCGCTCAAGGCGTCGAGCTTAATCAATCCCTCCCTGGTCATTTTTGTAAGCGTAAGCATGCGCGAGTAGAACTCAGGGACTGGTTCGACATAGCCTACTACCGGCTTTGGCTGAGGCGGCATTGCTGTTGCCGCTGGAGTATAGCTCTGCTTGGCATATAAAATAGTGTCATGCCTGAGTTCAGTCCAGGATGCCAGGGCAGTCTGCAATTCCTTGTCCCTCCAGGCATCAGTCTGCATAAAGGCAGGGTACCCTTCAGCAAAGTCCCCCAGCAAAGGCTTTAAGGCATAAAGCCAAGCCCAGTAAAGATTGCGATTCCAATCCTTCTCAGTCAGAGCACCAAATTCCTCTCTGAGCATATTTAACTGCTCATCATAGCTGGTGTCTTCCCCCTGGTATTCAGTATCACCTTCAGCTTTCAATACGTCATAAGCCCGCTCTGAGCCCAGAACTGCCATGACATCTAATCCTCTGGGAAAACATCTCTGAGGACCGAGTATAGTCATCTTCAGGGTAAATGGCACATTTTGGCCCACATACATGCCCACAGCGGGAAAGACCAGATTTTGAAACATATACGAGTCAGGCACAAATCGCTGTCCCATAAACCTCATCCCCTTTGTGTCAGCTAGACATTGATAGAGCTTCTCTTTAGTCACCGGCGGAGCAATAAGACAAATGCCGGAGCCGCCATAAATCTCAGGATTCCTCATCTGAGCTAGCTCAGCCTTCAAATTAAGCAACGCTTCCTCACCAGCAAGCTGGCTGGCATCAAAGCTGGTGCCCAAAACCTTCTCCATAGCATCCAGGTATTCATAGGGGGTCAGGTCATCAGCAGTGCCGACAAAGAATGAGGTAACGGAATAAATCCGATTCCATATTTCCCAGCAAGTGGTGAGATTGCTTCGCTGCGCTCGCAATGACACATTAGGCAATTCTGCCGAAATCAAAGACGCTTGAATTGTAGCTATCGTGGCATCTCTCTCACTTACTAAGGCATCAGTGCCCCCTTTAAGGAAGAAAGCCATCCTGCCATACCACATCATCGCCTTGAAATACCTTTTCAGTGCCTCGCTCCTAGTGTAATGCCCCCTAGGGACATACTGGGAGTAGTCTTCCTTATAGGCATTTTTAGAATCAGGGGAGTTGAAGATAGCACTTGGCTTGAAGCCCTCATGCGCTTCAATGTTTTTTATCTCCGCGTTAACTTCGTCCGCCACGTAGGATGGAAGGGAAAAGTCAACCTTTTTCAATGGCTTAAATTCTTTCTCATCCCAGGGATGTTCTATGTTCCATTGCTCGATTTCCTGTTTAGCTTTCTCTTCATCATACCCTTCAGTTGGCGTCTGGAGAAGCTTCAAGGCCACAGCAAAATAGGCCACATTTCTTCTGGCAGCTTCCTTTAAGTCAGGGTCAGTGAAGGATTCATAATCCCATATTGCCCTTTCCATCATCGCCTGGCTCATATCAATCAGTTCATCAAAAAATTCTCCCTCCTCAAGGCGCTTCAGTATCTCATTGAACTGGATATGATATAGATGAAGCAAAGTATCCGAGGTAACAAAGATAGGGACACCTTGCTCCTTAAGTGTCTTATAAGGCTGGACAATATCATCGCCATGCCAGGGGATAACCACAAAGCCATTTTTTTCCAGAAGCTGCTTTTGATTTTCAGTCAGCCCGAATCTTGATTCTATCTGCCCAAAGTTTGTTATCTTCCCTAAATCCAGGGGCAATAAGTAGCGCGGCGCATCAGGAGATACAGAGACCTCTCCAGATTCATAGCAAGCTGCCATAGCAAGCTTGGGATTCGATGCCTCACCCTCAGCCACTGAAGGTATGGCAAACTCAGAAGGTACGGGCGGCCGACCAGTTGCGCAGCCGCTGGCCAGAAAGATACCAACTAAAAGAATCGAAATAAGGACTTTCACAGTTTTCACCTTGCCCCCTCTATTACCTGAGCCATCCCCTTTACTTAGCCAAAACCCCTTGAATCTCCATCCGTCGCCAAGCCAGCCGTCAAATCATCAAAGAGAACCACTTTGTTAGCCACGCTTATAATCTGCTCAATAGGTATTATGCTCTCCTGACCTTGATTAGCAACTACCATCCATATTTTATCCTGAGCCAATTCTTTCTTGATTCTAGCGACCACTCCCAGCCTAACACCATCAGGCATAGTAACCTCTTTGCCCAAGAGAAGCACCTCCAGGCCCCTGGCAGCTATCATTGTTTTCAACTTCCGTAGAATCTTCATAATTCAACCCGCAATGTTAGAAACGAAGCAAGCGGTAAAAAGTTTAGCTCCACCATAGCCTTTGCTGAAAGAAATAATGTAAATTCATCCAGGCTAAGGATAATCGAAACGGGCTAAAAGGATTAAGTCTACCCGAGAAAAAACAGGTGGAGAAGGCATAATGTGAACATGCTGGATACCTTAATAAATTTGTCTTGACTAAACCAGGTGAAATAACATTAACACCAGGCCTACAGCTAATAACGTTACGCCTAAAGCCAGTAAGCCAATCAATAATTTCATATTCATTTCTAAAATCCTCTCTATGCAGACTTGATACACCAGCTAGCAGTTACTTTGCAGTATTATACCACTAACTTCCTTAGCTAATATTTATAACGAAAATCGAAGGGAAAAGTTCACCGACCAAGCCATTTTTAGGAAAATCAAAAGAGTTGCATGCCCGATTCTCGTCTTAAGAATTCATTGAAATCGACCCGGTATCAAGCCAGTGCTAAAATAATGTCATTGCGAGCGAAGCGAAGCAAACCCAATGGCAATAAAGTTAATCGCCAAGAAAGGCTCAACTTTTCATGATTTCCCCTACGCCAGCACGCAGCGAAAATGCTTCCATTGCTGGATTATCAATGTCACACCGCCAGGACCAAACCAATGCCTTCATAATTGTATTTATTGCTATACCAGAGAAGCTATTTATGCTAACTACTCAGAAGATACTCTGCTTTACAATAACTTGCCCGAGTTGGTAGAGAAAGACCTTAAAAAGCTAACCTTATGCCCACCAATTTCCTTGTCCAATGTCTCCGACCCCTGCCAGGATATAGCTGAATTAAAGGGAGAGGTCAAAAAATTAATAAAGCTTCTGATGGACTACGGAGTTTCCTTCTTCATCACCACCAAAGGAGATCCATCATTTCTTTTGGAACTGCCGGGCTTTATGGAGTACAAAGCTAAACTTATAGCCACCACCATCGAGGGGACTCCGGAAATACTGCAGCTACTCTCGCCCGGAGCACCGCCATTTGATGCCAGGGTGACCACTGTGCGCAAGCTATCCAACTCAGGTATAGATACCATTATTCGCCTCGATCCCATTTTCATACATCTATTTCAAGCCCTTTATGACAATTCCTGGTTTGACAAAATAGCCGAGCTAGTTAATGCCTTCGCTTCCACTGGAGCTAGCCATATCATCGGCAGCACGGGCAAATTATCTAAAAAACGCTCGCAAACTGGTGATTATATCGGCACAAGCATATGGCAGCGAATATACAAAGTTATCCACGATCAATCACCCCTAGCGGCCAAGAAATTTGAGCAAGAATATGCCTACGAAGTACATTGGTCAGGGGGAGGCTACCGCCTGAGAAAGGATTTAAGACTTAGCCTCCATCACAAATTACTTGCCCTTGTTGAAGCTAAAGGAATGACTTATGCCACTTGCCAGGAGCTTAGCGCCGAGGAGAGCGATTCCAAGGGTATTCCCCACTGTGAGGCCCTACCCCTACCTTTCACCAAAAAACAAGCTAACGGCAAATTCAAGCCTATCACCGGCTGCACCGCTAATTGTCATGTCTCCTGCCAAGGATTATCTAACCCACCTTGCAGACATCCAGAATTGGTAAGTTATAAGCCCCTGACATTAAGCAAACTATGCTTCAAACCTGACCAACTTCCCCTACCAGTTCAGCAATAAATTGCCTACCACCCAAGGTTTCTATTCTTGGGTGGTATGTAAGATTCAAAAAGCAAATCTATGGTCCGTTTGCGAAGATCGGTCTCATGCTCTTCCAGCAATCCTTTTGTGGCACAAACTCGTTGACAAACAATTTCCAATTCTTTTTGGCTTAGCTCAGCTTGCTCGGCAAGCTCTAACATCTGCATTAAATCACGAACCCGCTGACAAAGGACTCTCCGTTCTTCCCTTATCACTTCAATTTGTTCATTGCTGGATTTTTCATATCCGGCGACTTGCTTCACCGTTTGGCGAATCACTTGCTTATATTTTTTCAAGTCAGCTATCTCTTTCTTAAGAATCGACCGCCTTTCCTTGTTCTTTTTTACCCGTTTTGCCAAGCTTTTAAGCTCACCTTGATATCTGTCAATCCTATTGAACTCGTCATGAAGAGCCTCCAGCTTTTTGCGATACTTTTCTCCTAGAAGAGCTTCCAGTCTCGTCAGCCGGTTAAGCCTCTCACTGAAGAATTCTACATTTCGGCGTAATTCTTCGACCTCACTCGGAAGTTCCCTTTGCCCTATAGAAACTTGCTCTTGCCCTATTGCCTCTTCAAACGTTTTCATTCCTAAATCCTCTAGCAAGTATCAAGACAAGCCCATTATAAAAAACCGTCCGAAGATAAGCAATAGCTAATTACATGAAATGGTTTATTTTGTCACCCTGCGCGCTAGCGAAGGACTCAGAATGACAGGAGGGAGTTGCTAATCGATCTTAATTACACGACTCCTTTTATCTAAGAGGCGAAGTCAACGACTTACTAACTCAACTATGGTGACACCGTAGTCCCCTTCGCCGTAGTCACCAGGGCGGAAGGATTTAACTAAAGGATGCTTGGCTAGCACTTCGTGCACTGCCTGGCGCAGTGTCCCTGTACCCTTGCCATGAACAATGCGCACCGAGGGCAAACCAGCCATAAAAGCATCGTTGAGGTACTGATCCAACCGAAATAAGGCTTCGTCAACGGTAAGATGGCGTAAATGCAATTCTCTATCTACCGCTTTCATTACAACCTGATAAACTCCAAACGAAGAATTTCCTTGGTAGCCTCGGTAACCTTGACCCTATCATCTATGCGCCAGCCCACTACCCAGATGATTTGTCGAGGAGAACAGACTATTGGAATATGCTCTCGCCACAAAAGTGGTATCTTGGCATCAACCATGAAGTGCTGAAGCTTTTTAGGCAAATCCATGCCTAGGGGCTGAAATCCATCTCCCGGCTGGCGCTGACGGACGAATAATTCAGTTCCGGCTCGGTGCAAATCAAATTCAGCAATGAGATTGCTTCGTTGCTTCGCGCCTCGCAATGACAGAGAAGGCACTTGCTCTCCAACAATGCTAGCTACCACTCGCCATCCGGGCAAAACCGTCTCCCCGGGCACTTTAAGGGGAAATACACCTTGCAATAGAGGAAAGGGACAAAATAGTCTAAAAGTCGAGAGTCCTAAGTCCTGAGTAGATTCATTACCCTCAGGGCTTTGGCTTACCGCGATGACCACCTCATCATATCCATTCCAACACACAAGGCCATGAGGCAAGGAAGTTCTTTTACCTACCGGTTTACTTAGTAAACTCCTTATTGCTTCAATGTGATTGGCTTCAATATCCCGAGTATCCCCTACCAGCCTAGCTATAGCTAACCTCAGTAGCTGCCTTTGCAAAGCTATAGGCAGGGCAAAGATTTTCCCCTTATCCAGGTAAATGGCATCCTCTTCCTGCCTGGCCACTTCATCCCATAACTGAAAAGCTTGCTGCTCCAGGTAAGAAATATCACTTCCAGCAATTTCAGCCAGGCGAAGCAGAGCTTGGTCCACGCCCAGGTTATATTCTCTAAGCAAAGGCAAAAGCTCCAGGCGAAGGCGATTTCTAAAGAAGGACAAGGAAAGATTAGAGGAATCAATCCGCGGCTTAAGCTGGTGTTCTTGACAATAATTCAATGTTCCCTTTCTAGTAACATTGAGGAGTGGCCTTATTACCACCAATCCTAGATTCTTCGCCTTCGGCTCAGAATGACAAAATGGGAAAGGCGAACAAGGCTCAAGGCCACCCAGCCCGGAAGTTCCTGTCCCCCGTAATATATGCATCAAGATAGTTTCTACCTGGTCATCCCGAGTGTGCCCTATAGCCACTCGATTGGCTCCAATATCATCAGCTACTTTGGCAAGAAAATCATAGCGCAGCTCCCGAGCAGCCTCCTCCATAGAGCAATGCCTTTCAACTTTGTAAGCAGCTACATCACGTTTACCAATAGTGATGGGAATATCAAGCTTGCCAGCCAAGTTAGCTACATATTTGGCATCAGCTTCAGACTCAACACCTCGAAGCTGATGATTCAGATGGGCTACGTGGAGCTTTATGTCAAGCTTGCTCTGCCACCCTGCCAAGATATGCAGTAAGCAAACCGAGTCAGCACCACCTGATACCCCAACAACTACTATCTCCCCAGACGAAATCAGGTTATGCTGCTGAATAAAATCTATGACTCTTGTTTCCAGCTCAATCTTTTTCATAGAGATTGCTTCGTCGCTTCGCTCCTCGCAATGACCTCTTGGTAGGAAGTATCATTAAATGCTACCAAACGCGGCCCATAATCCTCAAACTCAAGGATGCTTACCCCTCCAGGGTCTACCTTGAATTTGGCGAGATAGTCCAGCGGTAAATCCAAAGCTTTAAAGATGATAGCCAAGATGACAAAGTAATGGCTGACAGCTACCACCGTTCCATCTTTGTGCTCTGCTAACAAACGTTCGATGCTGGCCCAGGATCTTTCCTGTAGCTCAACAAGGCTTTCCCCACCAGGCAACCTTTCCGACCCTCCCCCCTGCCACCACCGCATCAAGAACTGGCTAAAGGTAGTACTCAAACTAGACACAGACAAACCCTCCAATTCACCAAAACTAATCTCCTTAAGTCCAGCATCAATTTCTGCAGGCAATTGATGTCGGCTAGCTATAGCCTCGGCTGTACTTACAGCTCGCTTTAGGGGACTGGAAATTATGGCATTAATATTCTTATCCTTTAGCCATGAGGCTAACTTATTAGCTTGTTTTAACCCAGCCTCGCTTAACTCAGTATCGCTGCCGCCTCCCTGAACACGCCGCTCTTTATTCCAATAAGTTTCGCCATGCCTAACTAAGATAAGCTTCAAGAAATTGCCTCCTTTATCAGCTATCAGCTTTCAGTTTTCAGCTAGGGGCTGACCGCTGACTGCTGACTGCTGAATGCTTCTACGCGCTAACTTCACTCTCTCACCATAAGAGGGATGGCCATAAAATAAAATCTTTGCCCACTTACCAGGCGCAGCTTCAATCAAGTTCTGGTCAGTTAACTTAGTCATCAAGCCAATGAAAGCTTGAGGATTATTGCTTAGCTTCAGTGCAGCCTCGTCTGCTGCCAGTTCAATGCGACGATTATACCAATTAAGAATTGGCTGTAATATCAACATAAACACAGCTAAAACCAGAACTAGCCAAGGAAAGCCAGCCACATCACTTATCCCTTGGAAGGAAAATAACACCACTCCAACCGTAAGAGCTAGACTGGTTAAATAAAATGCCAGCAAAAAGGCGACTGTCCGAATCAGCATGAGCTTAGGAATATCGTGATGAATGTGGTGACCTAGCTCATGAGCTAAAGTTACCTCTATCTCATCAAATGAATAACTCTGGAGCAAGGTATCACTGATAATAACACGTCTGGATTTGCCCCAGCCACTTAACATGGCATTGGCTGTGGTGGCTTTACTACTTAGATTCATGCTAAAGACATCCTTAACATCAACCTTAGCTCGCCTGGCCAGATTCGCCAACCTTTCTTTAAGCTCTCCCTCCTTCAGAGGTTCCAATTTGAAGAACAAGGAGATAAGAAGCCTAGGGGCTAGCCAAGTGAGAAACAGAGTGAGCAAAAACATAATTAATCCCACAGCTAACCACCACAATGAAGGGAGACGTTCCATAAGCCAGTAAATAACTGTGACCAGACACAAGCCCAATAACAATCCCAGAGGTAAAGATTTAGCTTTGTCTTTCAGCCAGCCGATCACATTTTGGGTTGACAAGCCATAGCGATGAGGCAATATAAAGTCTTGATAATAGCCCAGTGGTGCCATGATTATTCCACAGCCTAATACTAGAATCAGCAAATATAAAGCTGCTGACCAGGGAGAAGCAAAGGGCAAAAAACTAACTATCCTAGCGGAAACTCCTGTAAAGAGAAGAACTGGTAGCAAAATAGCCCCTATCCCTAGCTCAAGAAATAGCAGACGCCGTGAGAGCTTACTATATTCCCGAGCTTTTTGCTGGCGAGCTGGGTCAGGGGCATTCTGAGGTAGAGTCATCATGTCTAGTCGCCCGAAGCTATTCCTTAGGCTCAGAGAGACATTCCTTTCAAAATGAGCTTGGTACGGTGAATAAACTCAGGATATTGGGGGAAACCCAAAGCAACAACTACCTGTTCTGGCCTACCGCTACCTTTAGCATCACAGCGCAATCTCATTCCCAAAATACATATAGCCCCTTCACGGAGCCTGCCCTGAGCAAGATTCTTCGGTCGCTTCTCTCCCTCAGAATGACAAGTAGCGAAGGGTTCAGGATGGTGGCCGATAACCCATAAATCTTCTATTAAGGCTCGCAAATCATATAGCTTCATTTTGTCACCTCGGGAGTGATGCCAGGGTAACTCCCTGGCCTGAAGCAAGGAGTGAAGTGAGACCTCCACATCCTGCCTACCCTTCTCTGACTTTACCTCAACACGGTACTCGGCGAAAGCAAGGCAAGATTGGAGCGAGGGGATATTTAGCCCTACCTGCCAGGCATCGAATATCTCAAACCCGCAAGGCAATTGACTCTTCACCCACATCATAAGAGATTGAGGAGGCATCCAGCGACTTAGCCATACATCCATGAGTTCAGCCTCACTGGTTACCCCTACAGCTAAAGGCGCTGCGAGTGAAATTCGTGGATGGGGGGTAAAACCCTGAGAATAAACTAAAGGTATTCTTGCCCGCCTGAATGCCCTCTCCCAAAACCTCACCACATCAAGATGAGAAATAAACTTAACCTCATCCCCACGACCAAACCTAAGACGCAGGCGTTGCATCTTTTTCCCTGGTCACCATAACTTTCTCTATCTTCACCCCTCGCATCTCAGTGATAACAAATTTCAGGTTCCGATACTTCAATTGCTCACCTTGCCTGGGTATCCGCCCAAGACAGCTCAGAATAAAGCCGGCCACAGTCTCATAATCACCAAGAGGCAGTTCTAGTCCTAGTTCATCGTTAGCCTCCTCCACCCGGAATCCACCATCCAACTGAAAGACATTATCACCGGTTACCACGAAGTCCCTATCTTCCTTAATCAATTCATGCCGAATATCGCCCACAATCTCCTCAGTGAGCTGCCCCAAGGTAACCATTCCAGCTATACCCCCAAATTCATCGACAACAATTACTACGTGATAACCGCCGTCTCTTATCTCGGTGAGAAGCTCTCCCAGATGCTTGCTCTCTGGCACAAAGTGAGCCGGTCGTATCAAATCATCAATAACAATTTCTTCGCTGGCACAGTTATCAGTTAACTTCATAAGCACATCTTTAGCAAACAAGATACCCACCACATTATCAGTATTATCTTTATAGACGGGAAAGCGGCTATAAGGCGTTTGAGCATAGATAGCTAGAAAATCGCTTAGCTTCGTTCCTTGCTCTACCCAGGCGATTTCCGTCCTGGGAATCATTATCTTACTTACCGGGCGATCAGTAAATTCAAACACTTTGTGCAGCATCTCTGCCTCATCCTCTTCTACCACTCCCTCATCCTCACCGGCGCTTATAACGGAGCGTATCTCACCCTCGCTCACTAGCTTCCTATCCTCCTCAGTCTCAGCCACCATTTTAATAAACCCTAAACCAATGCGATCCAATGCCAAGACAAAGGGATAAAGGCACCACTCTATTATCCTCACTGGATTAATATAAAGCAGCGATAGTCGCTGAGCACGGTGGACAGCTAAAGTCTTGGGGATAACCTCTCCAAAAACTAAAATCAAGGCTGTCACTCCAACAGTGGCTATGATTGGCCCCCATGGCAAGCCAAAGACAGCCACTGCCATAATAGTGCCCAGCGTAGCTGCCGCCACATTTACCAGGTTATTACCCAATAAAACAGTGGCTAAAAACCTCTCTGGTCTATCAGCAGCTTTAGCTAGCTGCCTTGCTCCCTTAACACCGCTTTCTGCCAGATATCTTATGCGAAGCTTGGGCAGGGAAATAAAGGCCGCCTCAGCACTGGAAAAAAAAGCTGACAGAGCTAAGCAGAGTAGAAAGGCTAACAAAAGCCAACTATCGGCGTCGTCCACCTATCACCACCCCCCAAATCCTCCGCTAAATAAACTGACCATACTTTTACAAGAACTCCGAGTCGAAACCTACACTTATGTAAATTATAATAACATTGACTGGTAAGCCTGTCAAAGTTTTTGCTTTGACAGGCTCCTGACCCTATGATATTGTAGGCTTTGTTGCTTATTTTGGTCAACAAAGTGAGGATCTAATGAAGCTTTCCACTAAAGGGGAGGAACATAGTAGAGGCTAAAGCTAGAAGGAAGGAGGTTAATTATGCGAGAGAAGATAGAAGCAGCACTAGAGCAAATAAGACCTGCTTTGCTAGCAGATGGCGGTGATGTCCAGTTGGTAGATGTCAGCAACGGTGTGGTCAAGGTGAAGCTCACCGGTGCCTGCGGAGGCTGTCCAATGGCGACCATAACCTTGCGACAGGGAATTGAGCGTGTGCTTAAAGAGCAAGTGCCTGAAGTTAAGGAAGTGATTGCCATCTGATCAAAGGACTATGCTATAAGAAAGAGACAAAAGAGGAACTAGCTAGGGACTGAAATGCCAAAGGCTTTTATTTGTCATTCTTGTGGTGAGAGAGTGGAATTCTCCCCTGAGAAGCGACCTTGCGAGGCGCTCAGCGGCTGGCTTACGGTTTCGCACTGGAAAGGCTTGGGAGCAGTTGAGCAGTACAATTTCTGTTCCTTTACTTGCCTTAAAAGATGGGCAGATGCTCAGGTTCCCAAAATCCCCGAAGTATTCCTAAAAGCTTTTGAGAGAAAAAGGGATAAAAAAAGAAAGGCTATGCGAGGGAAAATACAACCTTGAAGGAGGAATCGCTCGATGAGAGGATCGGGGCTTCCCAATAACCACAGAAACAAAATGCCCTTCCAGCGGTTCATAATTTTTATGTTTGAAGAGGAGATCGAGAGGTAAAAATGCCTATCTATGAATATTTTTGTCCACATTGTAATCTTAAGTTTGAATTGCTTCGCCCCTTATCCCAGTCAGACGAAATTGCTTCTTGTCCCCATTGTCATACCAATGCCAAGCGAATGCTCTCTTCCTTCGCTTGCCCCTCTAAAGAGACGGAAGAGGTATCTGCCTCGATCGGTGGAAGCTCACCTTGCAGTACATGCTCTGCCGTAAGCTGTGCTGCTTGCAAAAGATAGTGCCATCGGCGATTGAAACCAAAGGAGAATGAGCAAGTGTTAGAAGTAAAGGGGCTTAAACTAAGGCTAAATGGCAAGCCTGTAATTAACGGTTTAAATCTGGAAGTAAAGAAAGGCAGGATACATGGCTTATTGGGGGTAAACGGGACCGGAAAGACAACGCTGGCTAACTTACTAATGGGGATAGGTTACCCAGATGAGGGAAGCATAATATTTGAAGGTCGAGATATCACCAAGTGCACAATTTCAGAGAGGGCAAGGATGGGGATAACTCTGGCCTGGCAAGAGCCGGCAAGGTTTGAAGGGCTTAGCATAAAGGAATATTTGAAGTTAAGCAGGAATTTGGACTCAAACGAGAGCGAAAGTTATCTCTGGATGGTCGGGCTTTCCCCAGCAGAATATCTAAATCGAGCCGTTGATGTGAGCCTAAGCGGAGGAGAAAGAAAAAGGGTGGAGCTTGCCTCCGTCCTGGCTATGAAACCGAAAGTGGCTATTTTAGACGAGCCTGATTCTGGCATAGATGTAATCTCACTGCCCCATATCATGAATGGGATAGTTGAAATGAGTAAACAAGGCTCTGCGGTGCTTTTAATCACACATAGTGAAACAGGTATAGAAATAGCAAACAGGGTGTCTGTGATGTGTGCCGGAAAGATAATTAATACCGGAGCACCAGAGGAGATGTGTCAGTGGTTTAAGAATAATTGCCGGACATGTGACCATATCGGTGAGCCAGCTTATGAGGGGGCTTAAGAAATGATTGTTGTCAACGAATACGAGGCGCTACTCGAAGCCTACGGTAAGGCAGGTGGGAGTCTTGATGCCTTAAGAAGCAAGGAAGTAGGTAATCTTGTTATCCATAAAAATAGAGTCCTCAGTGCTAACGAGGTCAAAGGGATAAAAGTAGAGACAGAAGAGATAGAAACTGGTGTTAATATCTACTTTTTAGTGGAGGAAGGGGCGAAAATTAAATACCCCGTCCACTTATGCTTTGGCGTTTTGCCTAAGGAGGGGCTACAGGAAATTATATTGAGAGTAGAGGCACAAGCCGACAGCGAGGTAACCGTGATTGCCCATTGTATTTTCCCCAATGCCATCAATGTAATACATAAAATGGACGCCGATATAAAAATTGGGAATAACGCCAAGTTTTGCTACCAAGAAACTCATTATCATGGGGAGTCCGGCGGAGTTAAGGTTATCCCAAAGGCAAAAATCGAGGTAGGTAAGCAAGGTGTCTGGCAAAGCACCTTCACCTTGATCGAAGGCTGCGTGGGCATGTTGGACTACGACTTTGAGATTTTTGGCGAGGAGAAAAGCATAAATGAGCTTTTAGTAAAGGTCTTTGGTAAAAAGGAAGACGATATAAAAATCGTAGAGAAAATCCACCTTGATGGAAGGGGAGCCAGAGGTTTGGCAAAAAGTCGTCTGGTATTAAACGATAACGCCAAAGCAGTGGTTATGGGTGAAACGTACGGCAATGCCCCTTTTGCCAGAGGTCATGTTGACTGCCTCGAAATCGTGAATGGAGAAGGGGTGATCGCAAGAGCGATACCACTGGTATATGTGAAGAATGCGCAGGCAAAGGTTACTCATGAAGCCGCTATAGGTAGTATAGATAAGAAGCAGATGCAAACATTGATGGCAAGGGGGTTAAATGAGGAAGAGGCGGTTGATGTTATCGTAAAAGGCATATTGCAGTGATCGAGGTAAGAAAGGACTACCTTTTCGAAATATTGCCATAGGGTTTTTCTTAAAAGCAGCGGGGGCTGAGGAGGGCTTTAAATTCTAAAAGAAAGGAGGAGCAAAAGTATGAAAATTGCAAAGCTGTGTGGCGGATGTACGCGATGCCCAGTAGTCAAGATAACCGATGAGCAAGTGGAAATAGGAGAGAAAGACAACCGTTGCATTCTCACTAAAGACCAGTGGGAGACCCTTAAAGAAAAGATACTGAAAAAAGAACTCTAAGACGAAAACCGCAAAGCAAACTCCGTAAGCCCCACGCGCTCCACAGAGAATTATTTGCTGAGGATAAAAGTTCATGCCGAAAATCAATCTGCTCGATTCTAAAACCTGCACCTTGGTAGGGCTTGTCACCAATATAGCTCTAGCAATCTTCAAGTTGCTTGCCGGTATATTTGGTTTCAGCTACGCCATGATAGCCGACGCTATTCACTCCATGTCCGATTGCCTTGCCACCGGGACTGTTTATGTAGGCCTACGAATTGGAGAAAGACCGCCAGACGAGAGCCATCCTTACGGTCATGCCAATGCAGAAACTATTGCCGCCTTCTTGGTCGCCCTCATAATCCTGGCTACCGGTGTCTTTGTCGGCGTTTCCGCTGTCGATCTTATTGCCCAGAGGCATTTGGAAACTCCAGCCACGATTGCTCTGGCAGCAGCTGCCATTTCCATAGTCATAAAGGAGGGGATGTTTCATTATACGCTCAAAGTAGGAAAGAGGAACAATAGCCCAGCCGTTATCACCAATGCCTGGCATCACCGCTCAGATGCTTATTCCTCAGTGGCTTCTTTGGCTGGCATACTTGGAGCAAGGCTGGGTTTTCAATATTTAGACCCCATAGCGGGACTTGTGGTCTCAGCCTTTATTGTTAAGATGTCTCTCCCCCTTCTCCGTTCAAACGTTGGAATCTTGATGGATGAAAGACCAGAGCCAGCAGTTTTAGATAGGATCAGAGCCACAGTCCTAGAGGTTGGAGGGGTTAAAGCAATCGATAGTATCAGAGCACATCGCCGTGGTTCTACCTTCACCATTGATGTAGAAGTAGCTGTGGATAGCAACCTCACCGTGGAGCAAGGTCATCAGGTCGCCTCCAAAGTAAAAAACAACCTCCAGAACAAGATTAAGCATGTGCAGAATGTCATGGTCCATGTTAACCCTTATCAACCAAGGCAGATTTCAGGAAAGAAATGAGCTATGTTGAAAACCAATAGAGATTTGTCTTTAGTGGAAAAGATTTTGCAGCTGAAAAGGGATAGGAATGCCGTTATCCTCGCCCATAATTATGTTCGTCCTGAAGTTCAGAGAATGGCGGACTTTGTTGGTGATTCCTTGGAACTCGCCAGGAAAGTAAAAGAGGCAGATGCAGAATATATTGTATTTGCGGGTGTGGACTTCATGGCAGAAATGGCAGCCATATTAAATCCCGATAAAAAGGTTATACATCCAGACCCGTGTTCTAAGTGCGCCATGGCGGCAAGGATAAAGGCCAAGGACATCTTAAAGGCAAAGGAAAAATATCCTGATGCCGAGGTTGTCACTTATATAAACTCTTCGTCAGAAGTGAAAGCAGTTTCAGACGTTATCTGCACCTCCGCAAATGCGGTAAACTTAGTTAAGAGTATGAAATCAAACAGAATAATCTTTGCCCCAGACAAGAATCTTGCCCATTATGTAGCCATACAGACGGATAAAGAGATAATTCCAGTCCCAGAAAACGGATGCTGTCCCGTCCATCATGCATTAACACTAGAGGATATCGCCAGAAATCTTGAGAGGTATCCAGAGGCGGAGGTAATTGTCCACCCAGAATGCACGCCAGAGATTATAAAGCTTGCAGATTTTGTTGGCTCGACATCCACTTTAATCCACCATGTTAAAGAAACCGGTGCAAAGACAATCATTGTAGGCACAGAAATGGGCATAATCTCAAGGATGAAAAGGGAATCACCAGAGAAAAACATCATACCAGCCTCTAAATATCTGGTATGTCCTGATATGAAGATGATTACGGCTGAAAAGGTGATAAAAGCGATGGAGCAAAAAGGACCAATTGTTCATGTAGATGAGGATGTTTGCCAGGGTGCCAGAAAAGCACTGGAAAGGATGTTTGAGCTTTCCACTCCATCCTGACCAAAAGGTAACCTCATGAGCAGGTGCATGCTCAAGTAGCACCGGAAACTGATGAAGCAAACCTAGCCCCCGAATTTAGAGATAAAATTTATTGACCCCACTTCATATATGAATTACAATTCATATAAACAAGGGTTCATATGACGGCAGAGGAGAATCAGGCAAGATTTTTGAGGTGCATTGGGGAGCCTACGCGACTCCAAATACTTAAGCTGCTGACTAAGGGTGAGAGATGTGTTGGTGAACTCGCCAGGGTTCTGAATAAAGAACAATCCCTCATTTCCCACCACCTCAAAGCCCTTAAGGAGTGCAACATCGTGAAGGACAGACAAGAGACTCAGAAGGTTTACTATGAGATCACGAACGATAGGTTAGCCAAGTTAATTATTGATAGCGAAGTCCTGATGAAAGAGCTATCGCTGTGTAAGTGTCAGGAGATGAATTATGGAAGAGAAGAAAATCAAGGAAGTGGTGAAGAGGAGATACGCTCAGATAGCTAAGCAAGACCAACAGATCTGTTGCCCAAGTTGTGCTTGCGGAGCTAGCCCCCTGTCCCAAGCTGAGGCTATCGGATACTTGAGAGAAGATTTGGAACATATTCCAGAAGAGGCAGTTATAGGTTTGGGTTGTAGTAATCCCACCGCTATAGCAGCCCTGAAACCGGGCGAGGTAGTCCTGGATTTAGGGTCGGGGGCAGGGGTAGATGTATTCTTGGCAGCTAATAAGGTTGGCCCCACCGGCAGGGTTATCGGAGTCGATATGACGGAGGAAATGGTAGACAAGGCAAAAGGTATCGCCAGGAGTTATGGCTACTATAATGTAGAGTTTCGCCTAGGGGAAATTGAGAAACTTCCCATCGAGGATGAATCTGTGGATGTCGTTATCAGTAACTGCGTTATCAATCTATCACCAGATAAATCTAAAGTCTTCAGGGAGGCTTACCAGGCTCTGAAGCCCGGGGGAAGACTCATAGTCTCTGATATAGTTTCTGAGAGAGAACTCCCCGATGAGATAAAGAATGACCTTGATGCCTGGACAGGATGTATCGCCGGGGCTTTAGAGCAGCAGGAATACTTGGGCGAGGTAAAAAAAGCCGGCTTCGAGGATGTGATGGTGGTGTCCAGCAGAGAATTCTATATAGAGAGTAAGGGAAACGGAGCTATAGAAAAGCTTCTGAGCATTACAGTTAAGGCGTATAAGTTGAGAAAATGAGACGCAATATGGCCCAAGAAAGGGAGAGAAGGCTTGGAGTTTGGGAGAAATACCTGAGCCTGTGGGTAGTACTTTGTATTGGTGCCGGGATAGGGATAGGAAAGGTTTTCCCTAAAATCTCCGACGTATTAGGTGGGCTAACTGTTGCCAACGTCTCTGTCCCGGTTGCTGTCTGTTTGTTCTTGATGATCTATCCCATAATGGTGCAGATAGATTTTAGCCAGGTGAAAAAGGCAGTCAGAACCCCAAGGCCAATAATCACCACTCTTGTTGCCAACTGGGCGGTAAAACCCTTTACTATGGCTTTCTTCGCCTGGCTGTTCATGGATGTAGTTTTCAAGGGCTTCTTATCACCCGAGATTGCCCAAGAATACCGGGCCGGGATGATTCTTCTTGGAGTTGCCCCCTGCACTGCTATGGTTTTGATGTGGAGTTATCTGGCAAAAGGGAATATGTCGCATACGCTGGTAATGACTGCCATAAACTCGCTCTCAATGGTGCTCCTCTATGCCCCGCTGGCCCAGTTTCTCCTGGGAATTTCGGGAATCGTCATACCCTGGAAAACGATAGCCTTTTCCGTGGCAGTCTATATTTGTCTCCCTCTCTTATGTGGCTACTTCACCAGAACTCAGACGATTAAAAGAAGAGGTATAGTATGGTTTGAAACAAAACTCGTTCCTCCCCTGCGGACCGTGTCGATAACCGCCCTCCTCATCACCCTGGTGATCCTATTCAGTCTGCAGGGAAACATAATCACGGAACTTCCAGCAGCTGTAGGCATGATTGCCATCGGGATATTCCTAAATATCCTTTTTGTCTTTGCCCTCACCTACCTCATCTCTAAACCTATTCGCCTCTCCTACGAGGATGCGGCACCAACAGCAATAATCGCTGGAAGCAATCACTTTGAGGTAGCCGTTGCCGTAGCAACAACCGTATTTG